>Ga0209757_10000075_pt1 | contig 29232 bp, 37 predicted proteins | sample ETNvirome_6_1000_FD_185472 | JGI IMG/M metagenome (GOLD analysis project Ga0209757, IMG submission 185472) | Marine viral communities from the Pacific Ocean - ETNP_6_1000 (SPAdes) (version 2) | ecosystem: Environmental > Aquatic > Marine > Oceanic | place: Pacific Ocean | collected 2013-06-19 | reverse complement strand
CTGTATGAAGCGCTGGAAACGGCCACATCCGCGCACGAGAATCCTTTGTCGATCATCATCTCGACCCAAGCGCCGAGTGATGCTGATCTGTTAAGCGTTCTCATCGACGATGCAAAGCAAAAGCACGACCCCAGGACCAAGCTGTTCCTTTGGACGGCCCCCGAGGGTGAAGACGCATTTTGCGAGAAAACCATACGAATGGCGAATCCAGCCTTCGGTGATTTTCAGAATGCAAAAGAAGTCCTCGCAATGGCGCAGGATGCCAAGCGAATGCCCTCCCGAGAGGCTGAGTATCGAAACCTGATACTTAATCAGCGGGTCGAGGCTTACAACCCATTTGTCACCAAGTCCGTTTGGATTCAATCGGGCGAGATGGGGCATTTGACCGGCGAGGTTTATGGGGGTCTGGACTTATCCGAGACGAACGATTTAACCGCATTGGTACTGGTCGATCCGTCTGGTGATACGTTTGACGTGAAGGCTACCTTTTGGCTACCCGAGGAAGGGCTGACAGAGAGGGCCAGGAAGGACCGCGTACCCTACGACCTGTGGGCCAAAGAAGGCCACCTGACCACGACCCCTGGCAAGTCTATTGAATATGAGTATGTGGCTCAGTACATAGCCGACCTATTCAACACAATCAACATTGCCCGCATCGCATTTGATCGATACAACATGCGGCACCTCAAGCCCTGGCTGATCAGGGCCGGTTTGAGCGAGTCCCTGATCGATGAGAGGTTTGTCGAATTCGGGCAAGGGTATGTCTCGATGGGTCCGGCGCTTAGGGTTTTGGAATCATTACTCTTAAACGCCAAATTGAGACACGGCAATCACCCCATATTGAATATGTGTGCGGCCAACTCGGTTGTGAAATACAACGAGGCCGGTGACAGGAAGCTGGACAAAGCAAAGTCACGGGGGCGCATAGACGGGATGGTTAGCCTGGCGATGGCCTGTTCTGTCGCTAATGAGGAGCGGGGCAGGGCGTTAGTCTTCCCCGTCGAGGAGGAGGACATTCTGGAGTGATTGAGTCGAGCTGGAAGCGAATAGCGGGGGTACACGTCCAATCGGATGGTGATATAGCGATGGTCTGGCTGGCTCAAAACAAGACCGATGACTGCATCCACCTCTATGACGCATGTATTTTTAAGCGCGAGGTTCTAGCGGTAATCGCCGAGGGCATAAACGCCAGGGGCCGGTGGATTCCCGTAGCCTGGGAAAAGAAGGCAAAGGACACCGCAGACAAATTGCTAGAGCGGGGCTGCAAGATGCTGCGAGATTCCAATGATGACTCTGACTCGATGGCAGAAGCGATCTCAAGAGACATCTGGGAACGGATGCGGACCCACAGATTTAAAGTTGATAAGCGACTCAAAAATTGGCTTGAGGAAAAGCAGGGATTCAGCCGGGATAAACAAAAGATTCCCCGAGACACCTTCCCGCTCATGTCAGCAACGAGACACGCTATATCGCAACTGAATTTTGCGAAGCGCCAGGCACCACCGAGATCGAAACGGAAACACCAAAAGAGGATAGCCATTGTATGAGCATAAAACACGAGCAGGAAATCAAAGATTTACAGGACAGGCTTGACGCAGTTGAGAGTCTTTTAGCTGAGACCGCCCAGGTGGTACAGAAACTGACCAAAACCCCCAAGGGAACGAAACATTAATGAAACTGAGTGACCGCGAAATCCTCTCAATGGTGGACCAGGAATTTGAATCGGCTATGGGTTCATCTGACGGCCAGATTTCTATTGAACGTGCTAACGCGTGGCGTTATTACAACTCTGAACCCCTGGGGAATGAGGTCGAGGGCAAGTCCCAGGTAGTAAGCTCGGACGTTTCGGATGTGGTCGATGGAATTATGCCATCACTGCTGCGGTTGTTCGCTACCAAAGATAATTTGGTGTCTTTCGACGCAACCGGACCCGAGGATGAGCCATTGGCGGCTCAAGAGACTGATTACATCTCTCATGTCTTCTTTAAGAAGAACGAAGACAGCTTTTTGACCCTTCACCACTGGTTTTTTGACGCTTTAGTCCAGAAAAACGGCATAGTCAAGGCGTGGTGGGATGATTCCGAGGTAATCACCGAAGAATCTTACACAAATCTCACCGAGCCAGAGGTTTTCAAGCTCTTAGAAGATGAAGAGCTAGAAGCCGTTGAACGAGATGAGCATTTCGGTGAGACGGTCATCAACAACCAGATCGCAAAGATCACTTTGCACGACATTCGGTTCAAAAGGACCACCAAAAGACGGGCCATAAGGGTCGAAAACGTCCCCCCAGAAGAGTACAGAATCTCATCTGACGCCACCAAAGTGAACCCCTCTAAAGCCAGAATGGTCGGTCAAGAGCGCAATATCAAGCGTTCTGAGCTGCTAGAGATGGGTTTCGAGAATGATGTGGTCTCTGGCCTACCAGCAGAGGGCAGAAATTGGGATTCCGAGGAATTAATCGCTAGAAGGGGCCTGGATGAAGAGAGAACTGGGCGGCCTGACAAGTCCCAGGAAGAAGTTAAGGTCCGAGAGGCGTACATATACATCGATTTAGAGGGCGATGGCAGGTCGGAATTAAGGCAGATATTCACCTCAAATAGTGTGCTTTTGTCCAACGATCCGGCTGATAGGCAGCCTTTCCACGTTTTATCGTCAAAACCGCTACCACACAAGCATTTTGGCACCTGTCCTGCTGAATTGGTGATGGACATCCAGAAGGTCAATACCACTCTGACCAGGCAGATACTGGACAACCTCTACCAAACAAATAACCCAGGACACGCGGTATACGAACAGGCGATTGGCGAGACTACGATGGATGATCTTCTATCCACCGAAATAGGCTCTGTGACCGTATTTGACCGACCAGTCAGTGAGGCATACGCCCCAATGACCACACCTTTCACCGCTGCGGCAGCTTTCCCGATGCTTGAATACTGGGACAACGTAAAAAGGGACAGAACGGGCGTTCAATCAGACTCTGACGCACTCTCGCCAGATCAATTGAAACACATCCAAACGAGCGTACTGAGCGCCTCGATGGACATGGCAAAAGGCAAGATCGAGCTAATTGCGCGGATATTCGCAGAAACAGGCATTAAGTCGCTGTTTTTACATATCCACGAGCTGTTGAGGAAGCACCAGGACAGGGTAGAAGTGGCGAAATTACGCGGTGAATGGGTCGATGTAGACCCCGCATCATGGCGAAATCGCCCCGATGTGACCGTAAATATCGGCCTGGGGATAGGCTCAAGAGAGTCGAATTTGATCCATTTGAGCGCAATTAAAGACCTACAGACATCAATGATAGCCGCCGGGGGCATGAACCTAACCGTAAGCCCAATGAACGTGTTTAACACCGCAGCAGAGATAGTCAGGAACGCAAACCTGAAAGACCCCGAGATGTTCTTCACCAACCCAGGTGATACGCAAGCACCACCGTCCTCACAAGAGCAAATGCAAATCCAGCAACAGGCTCAACTGTTAGGTCAAAAAGAGCAGGAACTTAGGGCCTACGAGGACAAGTTGAATAAAACCGCATTACAGCACGAGCGGGAAATGCTCAAAATCCAGAAGACCGATGAACGACATTCTGATGATGTGATGTTGGAGCTTGAGAGCATGAGGAACGACCTGACCGAAATGGAATTGAAATACAAAACGGACATTCCAGATGCCCAGGTGTTTGACTATGATCCGATGACGGGCGCATTAGTCGGTGGCCGATAACTCGGTCCTAGTCAGGGTCAGGGGTCTTGGCTCAATCAGACTGAATCAACCCGCCTCGGTTGCGGGAATCCAGGCCAGCGTGGACCGACAAAACGCCAGCAGGGAGAAGTGGGCGGGCAGAGCCGAATCTGCCAAGGACATAGCCGTTGGCGCGGCCAAGTCGGTAGAGCCGCACCTGCGATTCATGGCCGAAAACACACTCGCCTCCCCCGCATACCTCAAAGTTGTCCTCGATAACAAGTTCCAAGAGGTCAAGGGCTTTGTGGATATGATAACCGAGGGGCTTACGACAGCTCAGAAAGCTGCGTTCCTGACGATGGGATTTAACGGGTTGGGCGACCTAACCGGCCTTGTTGCTGACGCGGAGATGTACTTCACTGATCCTGAATCCAGAACCTGGTTTAACGCCTCGCTCACTGGTGCTGGTGCTGCCGGGGGCGCACTCTCGGTCTCCCCAGCGATAGCTGCCGTACTTCCCCAGATCAAGCGGAACATTGATGCTTGGCATGGTTCGCCACACCGTTTCTCGGGTGCGGACATAAGGTTCTCTGAAAGAATCAACAAGCCCCAAGGGATGGTTACCCCAGCAGAGTCCGAAAGGGTTTCTGCGCTTACCCCGTCTTACGAGTCAAGGAACATAGATGCGCCTGGGGTCAGTATAGTTGACCTAGAGGGGCGGCCATTTATAACGACTATGTCTGACAGAACCGCCGCTGGCGGGTCTTTGACGGGTATAAATAACACCCAGTTTGACTCGCCTGTAAACCTGCGGGGAGGTCAAGACTATATGTTTGACACTATGAATGAGGGACAGGTGTGGGCATCAGACCCAAGGGTGGTCAGGCAGATGCAAGCCGCAGCACAAAAAATAAGCAAAGATACGGGGCAGTCCCCGTTATTCCTTCCCTGGAGAATGACACCATCTGGCGGGGATTACTCAACAATGACCACTGAGGCTATGCTCAATTACGCCAGGGCGAATATGTCATCCAGCGATATTAAAGAAGCCAATAGAATAATAAGGAGCGTTGGTCGAACTGTATGGAAAAAAGATGCCGTCACAGGTAAAGCAAAAAAGGTGACGATAACATCGCCCGAGTTCAATGGGTTAGATAGCCCAGATTCAGTGGCTCAACTATCTGAACTATCAGGAGATCAACGCAAGGTCATTCAGCAAATATTGGATAGAGGGTATAGGGACAAGGGGAGCCTCTCTCTCACCGAGGCTCGGCTTGTTGTTTCGGACCCAAACCAACTTGATGCCCCCGTAGCAGGGTTGCAAAATATTGGTGTTGTTAACCCCGCGCCACAAATAATTGAGAGGTCCGGTCACCCAACCTATGCGGCAGGACTTCCAGGTGCTGGTTTGGGCGTTCTGAAAGAGCAGGTCGGGGCATTCGAGCTACTCCCGGAATTGGCAAGGTATAGGGGGATGACGGATGCTGCGGTTCCCAGCGCAAGAGATGTCAGGGCGCTCCAGATGAAGCCCTACACCGGGACAATAACCGAGCAAATACTCAAAAATTTGAGGCTTTAAGGAGAAAGTTGGGATCGAAAGATTCTGGCGAGAAGCCATCTATTTCCGATGACAGAAAGTCTATAACTTCCTTGTGCGAGATGTTTTTCAGGCCCGTCATTGATCGGCTCACTTCCAGCATGAACAGCGCATCGAACATATCCTCTGGAATGCTAACTTCAGTGTTTATCATGGGGAAATATTGGCGCATGGCGACTCTCCTAAGAGCTTGATTTTACCACAAGCCAGCACCACAAGACCAATATCTAGGAGGATAAATGACCGAGGATAAAAGCAGGAGGGCGATTGATTTAGGGGCAAAGGCTAAGACGCTTTTGGAAAATGAGACCTTAACTCAATGGTGGGAATCAGCAGACCGGAATTTATTTAAGGAGTTCAGGGAAGCGAAGATTTCCGACACGGAAAGGCTGACTGAGATCAAGGCTTTATGTGATGCACAACAGAGCATGAAGAAGGATTTTATCCGATATGTTTCAGCCGGTGAAACGGCCAGCTCGAAACTGGGGAACAAAAAGTATTTCAAATAATACGATTCGTTAAATAACAAAGACCCTTCGGGGTCTTTTTTTATGGAGAGCAAAATGGCAGAAGAAACCTCAACACCAGAGGCTCAACCCGAAAGAAGCATGTCAGAAATTGCACAAGAGGCATTTGGTTCCGGTTTTCACGGCGAAGTTAAAGAATCGCCCAAAGAGGCCCCCGAAGAAGTCTCAGAAGAAGCACCCAAAGAAGTAACAAAAGAAGTACCGACAGAAACCTCAGAAGAAGCCTCACCAGACTTACCTGAAGAGGCACCGCCAGAGCTTGAGAGAGAAACCATCTCAACGGTTCGGCAGTTAATCGAGTCCAGCGACTTCGACCCCGAGTGGTTCAACTCGCTAGAGATCGATGTAAAAGTAGACGGGGAATCGTCTAGCGCGAAATTCAGCGATGTCGTGAAGTCATACCAACTCACACAAGCCGCCGAGAAGCGTTTGGATGATGCTAAGGAAAAGGCAAAAGCGCAATACCAAGCGTTAGCCAACAAGCAGCAAGAGTTAGAGACAGCCTTCCAGGTCGCGGCTGGCGTTCTTCAAAGACAAAAGACGAAGATCGATACAGACGCTGGAAGAGTTGACTGGGAAAAATTGCGGGTCGATGACCCTGCCGAATGGTCTGCAAGACAACAAGAATTTGCAAACCGTAAAGCGGCGGTGGATGTCGAGGTGCGAGAGATCGCCACCTCTTATCAGCAATATTCTCAGAAGGTGAAGCGGGAATCGGACAACACCATGTCCCAAAACCTGACTTCAGAACACGAATCACTTTTAGAAAAACTACCCGAGTGGGCAGATGCAGAAGTAGCCAAAACAGAACAGGCTGCGGTTGGCGAGTACCTTATAACCCAAGGATTCTCACCAGAAGAAGTCGCCAAAGCATACGACCACAGACAGGTAGTAATGGCCCGGAAAGCAATGCTGTTCGATCAAATGAACAACAAGGTGGCCCCGGCCCAAAAGAAATTAAAGATGGTTCCCAAAACTTTACGTTCTGGGACTACGCACAAATCCGAAACCAACCAAACACAAAAGCAAGACCTGATTAACGTCATTAACGCTAACCCGAACAGTCGGGCAGCGGAAGACGCTGGCGTTGCTTTACTGAAATTACGAAGGAGTAATTCCTAATGGCTCAACCTACCAACACATTTGCGACAAACGACATGGTCGGGGTCCGCGAAGACCTCAGCGATGTGATCTACAACGTGTCCCCTGTCGATGTGCCGTTTTTATCTTCCGCACGACACATGGAAGCAACCTCCACCAAGCATGAGTGGCAGACCGATTCACTCGCAGCCGCTGCTGCTAACGCAGTTATAGAAGGCGACGAGGCGACCACTGACGCTGGGGGAGCAACTTCCAGACTCTTCAACTACACCCAAATCTCTGACAAGGTCGCTCGTGTGACCGGCACCGCTCGTGCAGTAAAAGCAGCGGGTCGATCTGACGAGATGGACTATCAGATGATGAAGAAGGGCAAGGAACTGAAGCGCGATGTTGAGAAATCAATTCTTGACAACAAGGCCCAGGTTGCTGGCAACGATTCAACTGCTAGACAAACTGCTGGTGTGCCTACATGGATTTTCACCAACATCAATGACGCTTCAAACGCTACCGCCGCAACAGGCGATGGCTCAGACGCGCACACTGATGGAACAGCCAGGGCATTCACCGAAGACCAACTGAGAAATGTTCTCAGGCTGGCATTCGATGAAGGTGGAACACCCAACGTCTTGTCTGTTGGTGCGTTCAATAGACAGGTTGCTTCCAGCTTTTCACAAGGCAGGAGCAATATGCAGAAGGCCGAAGACAAGGTTCTACACGCCACATTTGACGTGTATGAGTCCGACTTTGGCGAACTGAAGATTATCCCTAACAGATTTCAAGAGTCTCGTACCGCTCTTGTGCTGGACATGGATAATTGGGGCGTTGCCTTCCTTCCTGGTCGCAACATGATTACAGAAGAGCTTGCCAAGACTGGTGACACAGATCGTCGTCAAATCTTGTGCGAGTACGCTGTTCATGCGGGCCAAGAGAAGTCTGGCGGCATCATCAACGACCTGACTGTAAGTTAGGCTTAACCACCAAATTAAACAAGGCTCCTTCGGGAGCCTTTTTTAATCCCAAATAAGGCTCATCATTCTTTAGCCTTGGAGAGAAAAAATGGCATACCCTTACGTACCCCCCTTGCAGAATAAGTTTGTTACTATGCAGATTTCTGATATTTCCACCGCAGGACAGAAGTATTTTGTACCTGGCTTTAACGGAAAGATTCGCAAAATATACTCTGTAATCAATGGCACCATCGCCACTGCTGATGCTGATTTAACGGCGAAGATCGGCGGCACTGCGGTGACTGGCGGTTTGATCACTGTCACGGCTTCCGGCTCTGCTGCCGGAGATGTTGACTCAACAAGCCCCACAGCCTTAAACAGCTTCACGTCATCCCAGGCTGTCGAGATCGAAACAGATGGCGCTAGTACCAATACGATTGCAGTGGCTATCACTTTTGAGTTGGAGCCAGGCTAATGATCTATCACAGCTCATGGGTCGATGTTACGACTGCTGATAATGCCACTGCGACTGCCACCAAGGCAGCCCCTAGTGGTGGAATTAGCCACTACATCACCAGCGTGTCTGGTGGTTATAGTGCAACGAAGTCCGGCAAGACCCTAATCTTGAAGGAAGGCAGTACGGAAGTTGCGCGGTGGCTGGTCTATGACTCGTTTGCCCTGAACCTTTCCAAGCCGATTAAGCTGTCCCCTGGGACGGTTGCCAATCTGGTTTTAGAGGCTTCTGGCACTGGTGGCAATTCCGGCTCTGCTGTGATGTCCGGCTATACTGCGTGAAGTTGTTAGACACTGAGTATGCCGCTGGCATAACAACAAAAACATGGCTGCACACTGACGCGAATGGGGATGATGTATTCACGACCCAAACGCTTCAGAGTGCAGACCCAGTTTTTAAAAAGGCAAAATATCTAGCTCAAAACAAGGGCAAAGACTTTTGCTTTATGGCATCGATTCCCGCCAACATCATTAATGAGATTTGTTACTCAGCCGCGAAGACGTGGGGGGTCAAACCCGTTGATGTGATGAGGGAATTAATGTCCTCGAAAACGGACAGATCGAAAGCTCTCTGGAAGCAACTCACCAAAGGGCGCGACCATAGAAAATTCCAGGCGAGTCACTACGCATGAGTTTAAGCACATTTTCTGATCTCAAAACGTCAATCGCGAATCACCTAGACCGCGATGACTTGACCAGCGAGATACCTGATTTCATTTCCCTTGTTGAAGCGACACACAAACGCTCAACAGACAAGGGCGGCATCAGAATTAAAGAGCAGATAACCCGCGCAAGTATTACTGTGGACTCTCGCCAAATAGCATTCCCCTCGGGTCTGTTAGAGACCCTGACCTTTCGACTGCTGACCAATCCTGTGACCAATTTGAAGTATGTGAATTATCACGAGATGAATCGACTGAGACAGGAAACCAGCGGCAAGCCTAAATTCTTCACGATAGGAAGTGAGTTTGAATTTGATAGATCACCAGACTCTAGTTACTCGGGCGAGATTGTTTACTACAAGCCCGAAACGGCTCTTAGCGATTCAAACACTTCAAACAACATCCTCGCGGCTGATCCGGCCTGTTATCTGTATGGGGCGCTGATAGCTTCGGCACCATTCTTGATGGATGACCCCAGGCTAATCGTGTGGAAGGCACTCTACCAGGAAGCTGCTGACGGTCTCAACGGACTGACCAAGCGCATTCGCAGACCCTCTCACGTAGTGTCGAGACCTGCGGGTGACACGCCTTGATAATCCCCTTCTCTGACTGGAGTCCCGATGGGGCCGATCTTGGATCAGGCAGTGTTCAAATCACTAACGCCGTACCTGCCCAGAGAAGTTTCCAGCCGTTCCCTGCATTAAATGTGTTCACCACAGCGATTACCGCATTCCCCAGGGGTGGAATTGAGGCATTCGACAAGGATGATTCTTCACACTTGTACGTGGGCGATGAGACAAAACTCTACGAGCTTGATTCGTCAGACTTCACCTGGACAACGGTTTCCAAATCTGCCACGACATACACCACGGGTTCCGGCGAGGTGTGGAATTTCGCCAGGTGGAAGAACAAAGTATTAGCCACTAACTTCTCAGATGTTCCCCAACAAGTCACTATGGGAAGCGCAAACTTTACTGACCTATCCACAGCATTTAAGGCCCGGAATATCGCCGTAATTGGTGATTTCGTTGTCGCCTCAAATACATGGGATTCCTCGGATGGGAACGTACCCAATAGGGTGCGGTGGAGCGCGATAGGCGATGAGACAGACTGGACCGTGGCACCCTCGACCCTTTCCGATTACAGAGACCTAACAACGGGCGGCCCCATTAAAAATATCGTAGGGGGTGAGGTTGGGATCATAGTTTCCGAGAGAAGTATTTTCCGCATGACCTTTGTGGGTGCGCCGGTAGTATTTCAGATCGATGAGATTTTGCCCCAAATTGGAACCGTGACCGCTGGATCGGTTACCTCGTTGGGCGATGACGTTTATTTAATATCTGACCAGGGTTTTATACTGATCTCTGGGAATGGTACGGGCATTACCCCAATCGGCGCGGGACGGGTAGATCAATGGTTCTTCTCTGAGTATGACTCGGACTATCCGCATAAAGTCTTTTCCATGCCAGACCCAACTAACAACAGAATCCTGTGGTGCTTCCCAGGCTCGGGTAGTTCATCTGGCAAGCCAAATAAAATCATTATCTATGACAAGACGTTTGATAAATGGGCCTTGGTAGAACAAGAAGTCGAAATGATCATGAAGTCCAAGGGGATCGCGATCACCCTCGATGGTCTTGATAGCTACGGATTTACCAATCTCGACACAATGGACATTTCTCTGGACTCAGGCACTTTTAAGGCCCTGTCATCCAAGGTTGCCGCATTCAACACCAGCAAGAAAATGGGGTTTTTCAGCGGCCAGAACATGACCGCCACCCTTGAGACTGGCGAGGTTGAACTGAACTCCGGTTCTAAGACCGCTTTAAAGGCATTCAAGCCTTTAGTAGACGGTGGGACCGTTACCGCTGAGGTGGGACAAAGAAGTATCCAGTCGGATGCTGTGTCCTGGGGGGCCAGCCTGGCCCAAAGCTCTACAGGCAGATTCACCAAAAGGGTCAATGACAACTACCACAGGATTAGGCTAACGGTCAGCGGGGACTCGTGGACTGACGCGATAGGGGTGCAAATAGACAAGGAAGACGCACCGAAGGCTGGCAGACGTGCCTAATATCAGGCAGAGGCCAGAAGCGCCCCTTAAACACACAAACCCCGATGAACACCGAAGATTAATCGCTATTAGGGCTAACGTCGGCCTTCCCATCGATGGGACTAAACCGATGCTAAAACCGCTCGAATTGGTCTCATACACGGTAGCTACAGTCCCTACTGCTAGTTTGTGGGAAGGGGCAACAATATATGTATCGGACGAAACTGGGGGCGCTGTACTGGCCTTCTCGGACGGCACAAACTGGCGAAGAAACACTGACAGAGCAATTGTGAGTTAAACAAAATGACAGATATGACCAAAGATGCTGCATCTTACATCGACTATACCAATTTCGACCCCTATGCTGGTCCGTTTGGCATTGGCGGCTCTGGAAGCCCCGTGGGTCAGGCCCAGGCTGGTGACGCAGGAAGTTTTGGCCCGCCTCCCGTGATGACAAGAGGCCAAAGAAACGCATTCATCAAGTCTGGGGTTGACGCAATACTCGCATCGAATCGAACCGATGCCGAAAAGACCCAGCTCATTGCCGACATTGCCGCCTCAAACGACATCAGCCTTCGAGACTTTTCGGATGTTTCCGGGATACCTGTTTCTGTCATCACTCAAGCCGCAAACACGCACAAAGTAAACTTCCCCGGCGTATCTCCACCCGCATCCCCGCTAAGGGCATTGGGCATTCCCGCTGATGGGGATTACTCGGCCCAAGAACAAGCTCAAGTCGTAGACCTTATAAACAGGGGTGTGGTGACCCTCGACCAAGCCGCAGACTTCTATGGCGTTTCACCAGAGGCAGCGCAGCGGGCTGTAAGTACCCAACCAATCTCTGCCGCTGTTGTTGGTGGTGTCCCCGGCGCTGGAAGCCCAAACACATCCCCCGTTCAGCAGTCACCGTTAGAGGCATTGGGCATTCCAGTTGACGGCGATTACTCACAAGAAGAGCAGGACCAGATTGTCGGGCTTATCGAAGACGGTGTGATTACTATCGATGAGGCCGCAGACTTCTTTGGCGTTCCAAGGGCTATCGCCCAGGCCGCATTAGATTCGCGCAAGTCACCGCTGGAAGCATTGGGCATCCCTATTGACGGGGATTACTCAACCGAGGAACAGGATAAGGTTGTCGGGCTTATCAAGGACGGCGCAGTTACAGTGGACGAAGCCGCAGACTTTTATGGGGTTCCGAGGGCAGTTGCTCAAGGGGCTTACGATGCACGACAATCACCGTTAGAAGCATTAGGCATTCCAGTTGACGGGGATTACTCGCAGGAAGAGCAGGACAAGATTGCCGGACTCGTTGACTCGGGGAAAGTCTCAATTGACGATGCCGCTGATTTCTATGGTGTTCCAAGGGATATCGCCAGGGCTGCATATAACGCACGGGGGACCACTGACGACACTGACGATACCACTCCCGTTGTGGGCGGGGGGTCCGGCACCACTGGCGTTGTGGGCGGGGGGTCCACTGATACAGACACCGACGATGGCACAGGCTTTTCCCTTCTTCCTGGGGTTGGAGCCGCAGCGGCGGCCATACCTGCATTTACCTCCGCACAGAGGACGGGGTTATTTGGGGCCGCACCCAGCGGCGAAACCTTCAGCACAAGCGTTACGATACCCCCATTTCTGGAGCAGTTCGTAGTCGATTCGGCTGACACTTCCACGGGTGCTTTGAGTTCTCTGGACAAGCTGTTGTCTCAACCAGAAGCCCTGGTATCCCCATTCAACCCGCTTCAAGTTGAGTCACAAGGGCTTGCCGAGGCAATGGCAAGAGACCCTGATGGGTTTCTGACCCAAGCACAAGATGTGTTAAGGGGCGTGGCAGATGACACAGACCTAAAGGCGCTTTTCAATCGAGGCGCTGGCCTACTGGAAAATCCAAGTGGGCTTAGCAAACTGAACACCTTTTCCGGCACTTCGGCATTAAATCCTATAGCGAACACGCAGCTAGAAGGCACCGCGAGTGGCAATTACCTCTACGGGAATCCCGCATTCGATGAGGCTGTACAAGCATCAATCCGAGCTGCCAGGCCGGGAATATTGTCTCGGTTCGCCACGGGTGGACCAGGGGCAGCCGAGGGTGGACTGGCCCAAACAGCAATGCAACAAGCAGCAAGTGACGCATTCGCGGGGCTGTTCAGTCAAGAGCGCGGCAGACAAGTCAACGCATCGGATATTCTAAATACCTCTGGCATCAATGACAGAACATTGCAGCAAAATGCTGCTACTTCGATTGTCGATGCACAACAGAACGCGGGGCAGCAGTTCACAAATATCGCCGACAGAGAAAGGACCAGGCAGATCAACGCGGCTGCCGCACTTCCGCAGTTGGGATTGTTGCAGTCTGGAATCCTGGGCGATATTGGCAACCTACAACAGGCTCAGTCCGAGCGCGAAAAACTCGGGGATGTCAGCGCCATGCAGGAGTTACTCGGGTCATCTTTCGGTAATATTAACCCTACAGTCTTCATGGGTAATTCTCAGGCAGTCCCGATGCAGGACCAAAACAAATGGCTCACCGGATTGGGCGGTGGCCTTCTGGGAAGTCAGCTCGGCGGGCTTCTGCCCAAAGGGTTTGATTTGTTCGGTATGAGTGGCTCACAAGCTGGCGGTGTTCTGGGTGGATTATTGGGAGCATTCGGATAATGCCAAATTTGCAAGGTCTATTGGGCAACCCCACATTCAACTTGGGTATCGGACTATTGGGGGCGGGCGGAAGAAGGCCAGGGCTACCCGTGAACCTCGGGCAAAGATTCGCCGAGGCAACCGATTTCGCCAACAGCCGGACCGCTCAGTTTCAGCAGCTCCAGGCACAGAGAAACCAACTGTCCGCACAGAAAAGACAGCAAGAGGCGTTCCAGGGAATCCAGGGCTTACTGAGCAACCCCGCGTCTAACATCCCTGCGGCAATCAGAGCGCCAGATGCAATCCAGAACCAACAGCAGCAATTACAAGGTTTTCTGGCACAGGCTAACCCACAGGGGTTCACCGAGGCATTAATTAACCAACAGATGGCCCCAGTAGCAACTTCCAAGGCCCTGCAAGACTGGATACGTATGGGCGGCGGCCCCCGTGATAGACAAGGCTTCATGAAGTTCCAGGGCAAAGGGACAAGCTCCCTGGATCACATTGCGGGTCTGCTAGATGCACAGCAGTTGAAGGAATTACTACGAGAAAACGCACAGGCATCCTTGCAGCAAGAGCAAGATGTCCGCAGAAGGAAAGTCGGGGCGAGTCAAAGCATAGCCGAGATTAGCAGTCTGCTTGATCTGTTTGACGAGGCTAGGGGAACACCAGCAGAGCCTGGGCTTTTCACTGACTTCATTCGGACGGGTTCGTCAGCACAAGCCGCCATCCAGAACCTGTTTGGCGGGTCGATGGACGCGGGAGATATTGCAGAAAGAATTGAAAAGATGAATAAGAGCTTCAGTAGGTTGGGGTCTCAGCTCATTCCAGATACTTTCCTGGGATCGAACAACAAGCTGGCGTTCTTCGCCAACCAGCTCCCATCATCAAACCTCCAGATGGGGTCGAACATCTCGATTCTTGACTCATACCTCAAAGCTATAATCGACGAAGATGAGATCGATGATGGGGTGCTTAATTCCTCCGAAGGCGCTCAGCTATTAAGAGAAAGGATTAAAGCAATGACGACCCCTCCCCCTGCGGGATTCATTGAGGACCAAAAATGAGCGAAGCAAGGACAGCAACAAACCCCCAAACGGGAGAGCAGGTTAAATTAATCGATGGAGTTTGGGTTCCAATCGGAAATGTCAACGCGCACCGCCCCCCCGCCCCAGGAAAATTCCAGACTTTCGGGAGGAATCTAGTCGGCAGTATGTTTGAAGGCTCTCAGAATCTTGTGGAGCAAGGAGTCAATGCGTCGATTAATGCGGTAAATGACGTTATCCAAGATACTACTGATTTATTCGGCACCCCCCGGGCAGAGTCTCAGCGGGGGTGGATGCCACAACTCCCCAACCTTCCCAACGCACCTCAACGCGCTGGTCCTCCCCAGATACCCAACGTGAACCTGCCGAGGTCTTCTAGAGATGATCTTTTTGCGGCCACTCAAATGGCCGGGGAGGGTGCGGCTGCATTAGCCACTGGAGACTTTAGCCAGTTCTCACAGAATCCAGTGCAGCAGCAACAGCAGATATCTCAGGCCGCGCGAGCGCAGAATCCAATCTCGGCAGAGGCTGGTAATTTATTTGGTCCGGCTTTAATGGTTAGCGCCGCCAGGTCTCCAGCAGCAGCAACAAACGCAATCAGGGATATTGCCCGCCAGACGCTGGCGGCGCGTAATGGATTTGGGTTTATGCGGGGAGCTGCTGCGGGTCCGAGCAGCGGGGGCGCAGTAAGCCTCAGTCGGGCAGTGAACAACGCATTCTCCACCTCAAACACTGCCCAGTGGGTAGCTACCAGGTTTCCGCGACTTGTCGGGGCTGGTCTGGAGGGTGCAACAATAGCCATGATTGATAACGGCGACCCCTTAGAGGTTGCGGCCTGGGCCGCTGGAACACAGGCTGCGGGGAGTATCTCTTTGACGGCTCTATCTGGTCTTTCTGGCGGTGGAAACATCGCAAGTAAAGGACTGAGGATTGCCGGAGGTGCTGCGGGAATGGCTATGTTCCTAGAAATTGCAAAGAACCTCACCCCAGGCGGTGAGGAGCGGGACTTTGCGCGCATGTTTGAATCGATGGGAACCACAACGGCGAAGGTGGCCGGATTCTTCGCAGTGGGAGCGTTTGCTGGGATTGCTGGCCTTGGTCGCACTCCATCGCGGAGTACATCAATGATGAACATGGCCTCTTCATTCTCTGACGCAATAACGGCCCTACCCCGAAATGCCGTTTTTTCTGTAATTAATAACGCGGTGAAGGATGACAGGATTGAACCAGTTTTAAACAAGCTGGCAAGTGACCCTGGCTACTTTGGTCCAGAGGTGGCCCGAAAGATAGAGAGGGCCTTCACAAGTGGAGCAGCGTCCCTGACTACAATCCTTGACGACCTATCCCAGAACATCAAATTCCAAGAGAGGCTTGACGCACTATGAGCAATATTTCGCAATGGTCCACTACTGCGGGCAGCAATAACTCAGCGCCGCCAGACGGATTCCCAGAAAATCAAGCGCCTAGCACTCTGAACGATGGTATTCGGGAACTAATGGCCGCTGCCGCAAAGCAGTACCAGGACACAGATGGGAGCCTGGTCACAACTGGAACCGGGACGGCCTATGTCCTGGCTACGAACAATTCACACGCCGCACTGGGCGACATAGGATTTACTGCGTTCAGAATAAGCACCATTAATACCGGATCGGCCACATTGGCCGTTGATGGGTTGGCCGCCAAAGCATTGCAGATTCGCGGTTCTAATTTAAATGCCGGGGACTTGCTTCAGGACGTAATAGTTGCGGTGGTCTATAACGCCACCAATGACAAGTTTGATATTTTGGGTGTTGGCCGGTCCTCGTTGGATTTGAACGGCAACGAACTGATCTTGGACGCTGACGGTGACTCATCAATCACTGCTGATACAGATGACCAGATCGATATTAAAATCGCGGGTGCAGATGACTTCCAATTCACTGCTAACGACTTTACCGCACTCAGCGGATCTGTCATTTCAACTGACACTATAAACGAAACTACATCCGCTAATGGCGTGAATGTGGACGGGGTTATCTTAAAAGATGCCGGTGCCACTTTCGGGGCCAATGTCGTATCAGATACAGACTCAACCGACGACCTGGGGACCACAGGCGTAAGATGGGCGAACCTCTATGTAGACAATGTGGTTGTGACCAGCAACGTCGATGGCAGAGACCTGTCAACGGACGGGACCAAACTTGACGGAATAGAAGCATCCGCAGACGTGACAGACGCAACAAACGTGAACGCTGCCGGTGCTGCGATGAACACAGACTCAACCACAGCAGGTATGAGTTTTGTCATCGATGAAGACGGGATGGGGTCTAACCTGGCGACAAAGGTTCCCACTCAACAATCTACTAAAGCCTATGTCGATGCCCAGCTTATTGCTGCTAACGCCTTATCTGGTGCTTTGGCTATTGGGAACACAACAGGTGCTTACAACATTGTTGTGGATTCGGGCCAGGCGATCACAACCAACACCATATCAGAGACCACAGCAGACTCTGGTGTGACGATTGATGGACTGCTGATAAAAGACAGCACGATCACGTCACCTTCTCTAATCACCCCCGCTCTAGGCACTCCGGCTTCGGGGGTGTTGACCAATGCGACTGGGCTTCCTAATAGTTCCGTTATTGGTCTTGGTACTGCGGCTCTGGTAGCAACAGGAACTTCTACGGGTAACGTCCCGTTGGTGGGTACTAAATCTTCCACAACCACACTAGCTGGGCTAGTAGAACGCTCAACATCTGCCGAGAACGTCACGGGTACAGATGACACGGTTTATCCAACTGTGGCTGGCACTAAGGAGATGATTGATACACATACATCAGCAGGTGGAGTACGCGAATTCACAGCCACTGGCACGATTGCTAATGGGATTATTGTTACGCTAGAGAGCGATGGGACGGTGAAGGCTACTACTGGAGCAATAAGCACTCCAGCGGCAGGGACACCTGTCGTTTTTGAATCTGCTACCACGTACTTCACATCAACCATATTCGATTCAAATAGTAATAAAGTTGTTATTGCTTACGCGGATAATGGTAACTCAGTCTACGGTACAGCCGTTGTAGGAACAGTTAGTGGCACAGCAATATCGTTTGGAACTCCGGTTGTTTATGAATCTGCTGCTACTTACAACATAGCAGCCACCTTCGATTCAAACTCTAATAAGGTTGTTATTGCTTATCGAGATAATGGCAACTCACTATACGGCACAGCCATTGTTGGAACAGTTAGCGGCACAGCAATATCGTTTGGTACTGCCGTAGTTTTTAATTCTGCTGTGACAACAGAAATAGGAGCCACTTTCGATTCAGACTCTAACAAGGTTGTTATCGCTTACACGGATGATGCCAACTCAAGCTACGGCACAGGAATAGTTGGAACAGTAAGCGGCACATCAATATCTTTTGGAACTTCGGTTGTTTTTGAAACTGCTTATACGCAGGCCACATCAGCCACTTTTGATTCAGATAGCAACAAGGTTGTTTTTGCTTACTCGGATGGGGGTAACGGTGACTACGGCACATCCGTTGTAGGAACAGTAAGCGGCACATCAATATCTTTTGGAACTCCGGTTGTTTATGAATCTGCCAATACGACTTATATATCAGCCACCTTCGATTCAAACTCTAATAAGACTGTTATTGCTTATCGAGATACGGGTCACTCATACTACGGCACAGCAATAGTTGGAACGGTAAGTGGAACAGCAATATCGTTTGGTACTGCTGTTGTTTTTGAAGCTGCTACTACGACTTTTATATCAGCCACCTTCGATTCAAGTGTCAACAAGGTCGTTATTGCTTACAATGATAATGGCAACTCAAACTACGGTACAGTAATACAGGGAACAGTGAGTGGCACAGCAATATCTTTTGGCACTACTGTTGTTTTTGAATCTGCTAATTCGTCCTACATATCAGCCACCTTCGATTCAGACTCTAGCAAGGCTGTTATCGCTTACTCGGATGTGGGTAACTCATCCTACGGCACAGGGGTAGTTTATGGTTCAACCATAACCACAGATGTAAATAACGAAATAGGCATTGCTGCCGAGGCTGGGACAGACGGGAATCCGCTTGATGTAACAATACTCGGCGGTGTGAACGCAAGCCAATCTGGTCTTACAATCGCCGCTGAATACTGGGCCGCTTATGGCGGTACGCTCAGTTCATCAGACACAGGCTATCAGAAAATGGGCGTTGCGCTCAGTGCGACAGAGCTGCTAATCAAAGGGGATAGCTAGTGAAATTATCCGTTTCCGCAACAAAATTAACAGTTAAAGGAGTGAAAATATGAGCAAAACTATTACACGAAAATCAGATAATGTGTCGGTGTATTTATTACATGATGATGCAACGGTGGATTTAGCTGCCACTCCCAGTGCGACAGTGCGCGGGAATACAGATGGAACAGTTGATTTTGATATTGGCGATCTGGATTCAAGTAACGCTGATCTTCATTCTAGTGTGACTGCGCCGAGTGGATGGCAAGGCGGCAAACATACTTATGACGGTAGCTCTTGGACAGAGGTTGATGGCTGGGTCGATCCTACCGTAGCCGAAATTGCTAGACTAGAAGCACAAATAGTCGAACTGCAAGCCACGCTTTAACTTTGGAAGGACTTGCTATGCCAGCCAGACAGTCATCAATGCGGTCGGATTTACAGGACGTTCTAATCACTGTTGCGCGTATTAGTGGTAGCTGCCCCTTCGTTGCCGCAGCTCGAAAAATCCATCATGTTGAGGGTATTCGTGCATATACTTTCTGGCGTAGTGTGATATCCATCCATCATCAATTTTGTAGTCGCCCCCTGTCCCCACGGCGCTCTCCCATCTGATCCGATGGAAGATGCATTTGGCCGAAAAATGCTCCCTCCTGGCTGCCACTTGTAAAGCGAATTTACAGAACATCCTGTATATCTCTGGATTCGTTGCGTCGAACTTTACAAAGTTATCTCGCGTCCATTTCCCCGCCATAATACTCTCCAAACAATTACACTTATCGCGTTGTAAGTCGTTGATTCTATTGCGTCGAAAAGCTGTATTTTGCTGATTTTGCGAGGCTTTCATTAGGGCTGTAGCTCAACAACCACGCGGCCTCTGTCTGGATTCCATATAATTTCAGCTAGAAAAGGATGCTAACTTTCCCCCCTAAAATTCTCCATACATATCAAATACCTACCGCAACACCTCAAAAAATTACACTTATTTACACTTATTTTACACTTATTATATCTCTAAAAAGGCTTCCGACTTGATGTGTTTTGGCTCATCTGGGTCCAGATAAATGTCGGTCGTGGCCTCTTGCTTGTGTCCCATGAGGTTTTGAATAACCCCCTTGTCAAACCCCCTCAGTTCATACATTCGGCTGCCCAGGCTTCTCAATTCGTGAAGGGTTGGCGGGTTGCTTTGATACAAACCGCTTGCCGTCACTGCCTGGGTGAATGACCACGTTAGCATTGATGGCAACACATCGACGTTGTTCCCGTGAAGCGGCGCTCTGCATATCAGCTTTCTGGTCCCGAGCCTCACCGCCTCAACCCTGCGCCTGGCAATGACAGATTTCAGGGACTCACCTATTTCGATCTCTATGTGCGTGTCCGTTTTTTCCCGCCATACTCGGAGCTTGTTGCCTTTAATCATCCCCAGGTGGATAGAGCAGAGAACCTGACGCGGCTGGAGAGAAATTAAAGCCAAGTCCATTGCATCTTGCAGCCAAGGCTCTGCACACTCGCGAATTTGCAGGTATTGCTCGTAGTTCTTTATTCGCTGCCTTTTGCGCGGCTCTCTCGCTGGGTCAAGGATTCTGTCACCAACATTAAGCCCTAGCCTCATCCCTTTGCCCATTGCAAAGGCATCCAACTGCCGACACAAAGATATTGCTGGTCGGCGGGTTGTCCCGCTGAAGAGGTAATCGACCATTTTGGAAAAAAACAGAACGTCCGTGTCTTCGTAAACCCTATCGCCGCCGTATTCCCTCATTTGGTCCAATTTATATATGTGCTGTTTGAGAGTCGATGCTGACCACCCCAGGGCAGCGGGCCTTTCTGTGATGAATTTGTCGATCACTTCAGAAAATAGGGGTAGGCGGTTGCGCCCCTGGATAGCCCTTGAGATTCTGTTGGCCTCGCCAGACAGTTTCGCGTTGATTATTCGGGCCATATCGTTGGCCGCGATAACGTCTTTACCAAAAGACTCATAGTGGTCCATGCGCGGGTGCTTGTAGGTCACGTACCCCGCCTGATTCACCCTGACATACCTCTCAAGGTGCCTATTCTGTCGTGTTCTGATACGCCCCACATCATCCCCTAGCACCGCATCCCCCTTAGTAGCTCGTCAGCCCTGGCGTTGCCCGTTGTGACGGGGGATAGGTCAACGTACCATAACCCGCCCTCCTTGCACCCAGCAAGCTCATTCCGCTGAATCCTGGCAACAATAGTCCGTGGGTCTGGACCTTTCCCAAAGTAGTTATCGCTAATATATTCGCTGACTTTTTGCTTCATTCAATATGCCTACAAAACCTGAAAACCTATACACAATTGCTAATGTGCGCCCCCACTACAGAGGCGCAGCGCACCACTTCTAAGCTCCCTGCACCTCGCTATTTCTCAGTGTAGCCTTGGCGTTAGCCAGATTTAAGACAGCCTGAGAGAAGTGCATGGCGTGACCAGCCTCGTCCTGCTTGCCTGATTTTTCGGACAGCAGTTTTATTGCTTCGTTGATCTCGGTTTCATTTGTCATAGGGTTCTAACTCCTAATGGTTAGCGCGTTAAGTAGCCAAGCAGAGGTGCGCCGATACTCTGCCCGGATAGATGTGCCGTACAAAGCGCATTAGCGCCTTATGTGTTGCACTTAAAAAGGAATCGTATCTTCGTCGAAAATGTCGGGGTTAAACTCAGGCTTGACCTCTTGTTTGGCTTGCCCTGCCAGGTTGGAATCTTGAAATTCACTAACCTTCCCGCTATAGAGTTTGAACGATCCGTCCTCGCGCTTTTTGAGCCAGGCCGCGAGCCTGAAAGTCTGACCGTTCTCCAGCTCAATCTTGCCCGATAGATCGGGTGCTTTCTCATTGCCCTTTTTGTCATGTCTGAATAGGGCGAAAGTGTTGGTGTTGTCATAGTCCATGTTCATTTGGTTTCCCCTTGCTTTCAAAATATGCAGTTCTCGCTGCGTGGTACTCATTTGACTTCATTTTCTTGATCTCTTCGGTGGTGAATATGCCGCCCTTAGTGGGAGCAACCCACAGGGCTGTTGCAACCTCTTTGCCCATCTCGTACAGATACATCGCCGCGATCTCGTATTCGTTCTCTTCGAGCGCCTCTTTGATGGCGAGTACGGCTTTAAGATTCTCCCCGTCTCTGAGCGCTTCATTGTGTTCCAGAAGTCTTAGGTAGGGCATCTCGCCCGAGGCAAAACCGTCATCATCTGTATCGCTTGTCGTTAGTCCAAGTGCGCCGACCAGGGTGTATCTTTGGAGGTATGTCGAGGATGAGCCAATGGCCTGAATTTTGTTCTTGTTCCCCGAATCGTCGGGCGGTGCAAACATCGTGTTCGATTCGCTGTGGCCCATGACGTGAGTTATCACGCAGCGTTGCCCGTCTCTGGTCTTCTTTTGCACCGCTTCCCAGCGATAGGACAATTCACACTCCGCCAGTGGTTCTTGAAGAAGTTCTTCCATTTTTTCTAGCGGGCAAAATTTGTAGACAACCTTGTCTTTCCCGTAAGTAACGTCACTGGTTTTTGGAAGGATTGGTTTGAGCGATTGGAATTTGAGCATGGCCGAATCAAAAGACTTCTTGGCCTCTGCCGCTTCCCACTTTTGCTTTAAGTCAAAAAGACCCGACAGAACATCAACCCCAGCGCCTTGAGCTATGGCCTGTTCTATGAACGTGTCAGGGTTCTGGATGATTTGGACCTTCGCCACGGCCTTCAATTTGGCTCACCAACTGGGTTAACTCGGTGCCTTTCAACAAGTTCCTGCGCCTCTTCGATCTCTCGCTTGAACATTCGGTCAAGATTAATATATAGCATCATCGCCTCGGCCACTTTGTCTGGGTTTATCTGTTTCACCATTTTAGGTAAGTTCATCCTGGGCTGTCTCCTGCATTATTGGATAGATGTAATCGGTGATCTGGTTGAGCATGAATTCGCCCAACAATTCGTGGGCGACCCTCTTTTCGAGTTCGCCCTTAGAGATATATTGGATGGTTGTGACTACCTGCGCCTGAAGCCTCAGTTCGTCGATCTTGCTCATTTCCACCAGGCTCTCCCAAAACACGGCATCACCGCTCCTTATGGCCGAGACCATCATCTCCTGGGCCAGTTGGTCGATGCGTTCCTGCTTCTGCTCCAGCTCATCCAGCCTTTGCTCATCCTCCCAGTCTTTGCGGGCCAGGTCTGCCGCCACTCTGCAAGGGTGATCGTTCACACGGCCCCCAAAATCATGAAGATAATGGCAATCCAAACTACAGCAGTGAGCGGCAGGTAGATCAGAGCGTCTTTCGTTTTGTCTTTCATGGTTCCTCCGAAAAAATAGGGGCCAGACTTCGACCCCTCAAGTCAAGGATTAGTAACTGGGCCTCGGTCTATAACTTCGCCCAGACGGGATATAAGCACAGACGTGTATTGCGCCAGGTCATCCAGGGGTGCTTCCAACAGGACATCTTCAATAGCCGTCCGCACCTTGAACTCTGCATCCAAATCTGCTTGCTCCTGCCGCCACGTCCGCATGTATTGCTCACGGGGTTCGCCGATAATTTTTCTTTCGACTTCTACTTCTGCCACGGCGGTTACTTTTTCGCCCAGGTCGCCAGCATTGCTTTCAGTGGCATCGACCTCGCATGTTTTCACTCGCCGCTCGTTCAAAAAAGCCAGCAGTCCTTTCTTGTCCACTGGCACTTCAGCGATATCACAGCTTGTGTTGTGTTCCTTCGCCAGTTTCTTGGCGTCAGCCTGTGTTCCTGTCCAATGCCCCTGCGGGGTCGAATAAAGTTTCATCTTGTTTCCTCTCTGGGTTGTTGCTGTGCTTCTGCCCAAAAACCCGCCGAAGCGGGTAGGGGTTACTGCTTGGGTTGGTGCTTAAATGCTGACTGCGGAATTAACCTCTGCCAGTGCGTCTGTGTAAGCTGTGTGCAAGCCTGAAACTATGTGCTGAGTTAGGTGCGGCAAAGCCTTGTTATTTTCTGGGCTTGTTTCGTCTACCCGCTTTTGAAGTAGTAGAACTAGATTAATTTCTTGTTGCTTACTCATTTTGTTTCTCCTCTCTTGGTTTTGTTGCTGTGCTTCTACTGGCTTAGGGAGCCGAAGCTCCCTGGTGGTGGTTGAGGTCTGTTAGACCCTGCCGAAGTTCCAGAGAACCTTGCGGCCCAGCCTTGGCCCCCAAGAAAGCAGTTTCAAGCTGCCGTCTGCCATCAAGGTCAGAGTGTTGACTCTGAGGATTCCAGGGCCGAAAGACTTACGAGCGGCCTGGCGTGAATCGGAGAGAGTTGAAAACTCTCGGCTTATGGTGACATCAACTAGGTGTTGAATGTCTAGGGCATCCCTTGCGGGGGTTCCTTCTAGCGGTAGGGCTAAACTCATATCGAGTCCTCCAAGGGTGGGTTTTTGCTGTTTTTCTGCTTCTGGGAGTACATTAGCAAACGCTAAATATCGTGTCAATAGCAATTGCTAATTATTTTCAAAATAATTTGTAGCTCCGTGAAATTGGGTCGGCGGCAGGTCTGCGCTAAGGAATTAGCTCAGGGGTTGTTTACTGATAAAATGTACAGTAGTATAAAATCAACGGACTGCTTGATAAAACGAACACCCAGGGAAGCCAAGCAGTTAGGTGCCGCAAATGGGAAACCCCAATCCGCTAGTCGATGAATTCAACAAGATATACCCGCAACTTAGCTACGAACACCAAGACATTCTAACCAAATTGGTCATCGATCTTTCTGTTTCGCAAGGGCGTGAAAGGCCCGCGCAGCATCCAGTACCCGGCGCTGATCGTCGGCCCCCAGGTCGCTCATGATTGCCCCAACCTCTTGAATCGGACCACCAGACTTCGTCTCATCGAGTTCGCCTGGCCTCAACTTTGCCTGTTTCTCGAACTTTCTCGCAGCCTTTTCGCCAAACCCCCTGTGGCCGTTCAAAACCTGGGATATGTAGCTCGCATCGAGGTTGAATTTACGCGCAAAATCGGCAGCATTGTCAGACTTCCCGGCAATGGTTGCTCGTAAATTGTTGATTCTGACAGTTTGTATGTCCACTTTCCCATTCTGACTACAAATCGTAACTTATCCAATGAAATTAGCATTTGTCAATTGATTTGTGCTTGACAAATATAATTAGCATTTGCTAATATTTATCCATCTATTTATGATTTTAACTTTGATGACACCAAAAATGCAAAATCCAGTTAAGGCAGCGGCAGAGGTTCTCGGTTCCCAGAAGATTTTGGCCGAGGAGTTAGGTGTTGCCCCAAGTTTTGTTAGTCAGTGGGTATCAGGCCACCGGAGAATACCCCCTGTATATTGTAAAAAAATCGAACATCTGACCAACGGGACAATTTCCAGCGAGAAGTTGCGCCCCGACATATTCGCGGAACACAAGTTTGGAGTCAGTCCACATGACAACACTCAGAATCACCCTAGCGGCAATGGCGGGAGCAGTCATCACCGCGATCGTATTCTTGTCGCTCCCAGTGGAAAAGGAACAGCAAGAGACTGCGGGAGAGCCAGTGCCAGTGCCACAAATTCCCCAGGTCACATTGAATGTTGACGGGGTCGAGTGCTGGTTCGCGAACTACCCACGACTGACCTACAGAGTTGCTGACCAGGCTGTTGATGTGATGATTACATGCAAGACAGTGATCCTTGATCACTATCTTCCAGCAATTGAGCGGACCCAGTGACCCCTCATGAAAGACATCATTGACCTTGAGACTAGAGATAAAATGATTCTGGAAGCAGAGAAGCGCATAGCTGACGGCGAAGAAATCGCAAGAAAAATCAGGGCAGACTACGAAGAGCAATTGAAGGTGATCGCCGCCGAGAGAGAGGCGATATCGTTCTGGAGACTTGAATAATGGCCGGTTGGATCAAACTGCACCGGAAGATCAGGGAGAGCTGGGTAGTCAAAGACCCCGAAAACTTCGCTGTTTGGATTCACCTACTTTTGGACGCGAACCATTCCAAAAAAACCAAGTTTTTTAACGGGCAAAACATCACCATCGAGCGCGGACAATTGGTGTTTGGAAGGAAGGCATACAGTCAAAAAACGGGCGTATCTGAGGCCAAAATAAGGGCCTTTTTGAACAACCTAGTGAACGACCAAGCGATCACCGTCCGAACGACCAGCCGATACTCAATAATCACGGTGCTTTCGTACAATTCCTACCAGCTCAACGACCAGCCCAGCACCGTCCCAACAACCACACTAGAAGAAGTAAAGAAGATAAGAAGTAAAGAAGTAAAGAAAGAGTCCGAGAATAAATTCTCTGACGCTGACCTGGAATTAGCCGGGGTGATATTTTATCGCGTCTTGATTGCAGCACCAAAGACAAAACCCCCAAATCTTGATAGCTGGGCTAACACTGTCCGCTTGATGCGTGAGCGTGATGGATACACGCACGAAGAGATCGAGCAAGTATTTCTATACGCCAACCATGACAGTTTCTGGAAATCACAGATTCTTAGCGTTTCAAATCTCAGGAAAAAATTCGCCAGTCTTCATTCCCAAATGTCCAACGGAGAAAATAAAAATGCAAACAGCAATGGCAATCGTAGGCAGTCTCGGGGGGAATACTTCGACGAACAACAGCGAGCGTATGAGCGAAGGGTCCAAGCGGCGGGCATTGGTGATGAGCCGCGTGTGGGGGAAGCTCACTAGCTTCAATCTTATCCATGAGCCAGTCGGGTCTCAGATGTTCAACGATTGGTCCCAGGCCCTACTTGAATTCTCTGAAGACGAACTGAAGCACGGACTGGGATTGGCAGAGAATCACCAGGGGTTTTTGAATCTCGGGATATTCAAAAGCTACTGTCGTCCGGTTAAGGTTCCGTGTCACCGGCCATTCCTACCAGCACCGGAATCGAAACGGATTCCGAAAGAGGAATTCCACCGCAAAATCAAGCAGATGAAGCAGGAACTGGGCCTGTGACGCAAGACGACTGTTACGAGACTTGTGCAGATGTCCGCGAGATATTGCGTCGAAACGGCCTGTGGTCAGCAAAGTCCCACGTTAGCCCCATGTGGCGGCGGCCCCAAAATACCGCCAGGGCGCAAATGGAAATGATCCAATATTATTATCCTACTATGGGTCCAGCGACTCAAAAAAGGGCAAACAAAACCATGAAAATTCTCAGCGAACAACATTGGATAGACGGCTAATGCAAGGTAAACGCAAATGCAAGCCATTCGACCCTGGCCTCACCCAGTACGCCTGGAATGAGAACCAGGCCAACATCTATGCGACCTATGGCCGTGTTGGCAGCAATATCAACGAAGTTGCCCGTGTGCTGGGCATGGATACGGGGGCAATTAGCAAGACCATCAGATCAATAGAAAAGCGCGCAGCTCAAAACGGGTGGACACCAGAATCCAACCTGGCTCGACACGTCCCGGAGGGATATCACGTAAAAGGAAAATCGATACTTTTGGATGGTGACGGAGAAATTAAACAGCAGTGGCTGAAAACGGACATGGACCGAGAGCGGCAGCAAGAGGCGTTCAAGACCTTCATCGAAGAGCTGTCGAGAGAAGTCAAACCAGCCAAACCACAGAAACTCACCGGCAAGAAGCGCGACCCCAGCCTGATGAACGGAATTTTCGTTGGTGACGGCCATTTCGGGATGTACGCATTTGCGCCAGAGACAAAACACTCAGATTTCGATACAGACACGGCATCGGAGTTTGTCCGCAAGGCTATCGACAATCTCGTTTCGAGAGCCACAGAAGCCAAGACGGGTCTATTGGTCAACGTGGGCGATCTAATCCATACCAATACCTCGCACAACACGACATTCAAGGGAACCCCGGTGGACACCGACACGAGGCTGCACCGAGTGATGAAGGTTGCTGCTGACACCCTGCGATATGGCATCGACTCAATGCTCCAGAAGCACGACAAGATCATCGTGGTGAACGCTCGGGGTAATCACGACCCAGACACAGCTATTGGCATCCAAATCGCCCTAACGATGCGTTATGAAAACGAACCACGGGTAACGATATTGGAGACGAACACCTGGATGCACTACATCGAGTGGGGCAAGTGGCTCATTGGCATAAATCACGGCGACAAGATCAAGCCAGCCCGCTTGGTCAACGTAATGGCCCGGGACATGGCGGAAGCCTGGGGCAGGACAACTCACAGGATGTGGGCGGTTGGTCATATTCACCACGAGAAGGTCATCGAGATCGACGGCTGCACCGTCCAGGCATTTGCAACCCTGGCACCACGGGACAGTTGGCACACCTCCGCAGGTTACGGTTCAGACCAACAGATGCAGATGATCACATTCAAGAAAGAGGGCGGGAAGCACTCTACCTTGACCTATGAAATCCCACGGCCTGTGGTCGAGGCCGATGCGCGAATAAAATGAAAACATTCACCCTCAAAACCAGGGAACAAACCATTGAACTGGCGCAATGGTGTACCGAGCAGATTAAGGCGCACGGATTGGTCAATGTGGCGGGAAGTCATAAGACAATCAGGGTCGAGGAAATGAGCATCAGAAGCCTGGACCAGAATGAAATGAAGGAAATGCAAGTAAAGTACGTTGCATCGCAGCTCAACGGCAATGACGAACACTCGACCAGGCTGGAGCTGAAATATCGCTGCGGGATTCCAATACTGTGCCGTGATGACGAAAAGTTTTTGGGGTTCTGCAAGATGGCGCTCTCACCACTGAGTTACGAGAACAGAGTTAAGGCGATGGAATTCGTCCCGGTGACAAGTGAAATGGGCGTGAAGCAGATGAGCGAGTACATAGAAAAGGTTTTTGATATGTACGCGGAACAGATTGACTGGGGAACACTCGGTAAGGACAAGGCGGCGTGAAGCCCAGGGCCAAACAATGGTTACGCCTAACGGCTGCCTCTGTGTTTGTCATTGGGCTTGCTTTGCTGGCAGTAGCGTGGGAAAGCACAGAGGTCATGCCCCCCCAAAAGGAACACGTAGATTTCAGTTGCAACGAAGTCAAAGAGACCGAGTTTAGAGTCGGCCACCAGCTCACCTGCTGGACAGAGCCATTCACGTTGGGGATTTGGTTTGTGTTCGAGTATTCGGCTGGCGGGGTTGTCCCCAGGTCAACCTCTGGCTATCCAACTGACAGCTTCACGGTCTGGATTCCGAGAGACCCAGGCCCACTGGTTAGAGTCGTTCTGGTGATAGGGGATCACGCCATCGAGAAGGACATACGCATTCACGCTGAATATTTGGGCGCTGCAATTGCGGGCAAGTTGAGCTGGGTGTCCACGCCAATT
>Ga0209757_10000074_pt1 | contig 29277 bp, 41 predicted proteins | sample ETNvirome_6_1000_FD_185472 | JGI IMG/M metagenome (GOLD analysis project Ga0209757, IMG submission 185472) | Marine viral communities from the Pacific Ocean - ETNP_6_1000 (SPAdes) (version 2) | ecosystem: Environmental > Aquatic > Marine > Oceanic | place: Pacific Ocean | collected 2013-06-19 | reverse complement strand
CGCTAACGAACAGGGAAGCGTCTCCATAGTGAGAAACTTGTTCAGTAGGAAGGTATATGGTAGTAAACGGGGCTTGTGGATAATCCTTGTCGCCCGATATTGGTAAAAGGGAGATTCCACAAAAGTACCTTCTGTTTCTATATATATATGATTCAACCTTATCCCACTCCTCAGGTTTTATATTAATAGTATTTGAAACATTATGAACTAACCAAGGTTGCGTACAGAGCTTCTTGTTGGTTCCGGAGATTACCCAGTTTTGCTGTGTGCTTTTAACGTAGTTTAAAAGATCCAACGCCCCGACTTGGTTTTTTGTTTTAGATCCAGCAGGAACTTCTACACAAAAGGCAACCACGTCGTCGCTCTCGTTATTTGACCATACAGATTCTTCGCAGGCTCTAGGATTTATGTCTCTAAAGTAGTTATAAATTGGCTCCATCTTGTTTGCCTGCACACGCCTTATATATCTTTTCGCATGGTGAGGGTGTATTCCGCTCGAAGTCCCAAGTATGCAACTGGAGGTTCCTTCCGGTTTGATACAGGTGGTTCTTGCTGCCTGATTGACCCCTATTTTCTTTGCCAGCGCTTCGTTTGTCTTCTTGACTATTGCAGCACCCTTCTTCTGGATAGCAGGGTTTAAGCAGATGTCATGCTGTTCCATAATACCAGTCATAGACACTCCAAGAAGAGCTTCTCTTTTGATAATATTTTCGGAGGTTTCTCCCAAATATTCAAACCTGTCAAATCCAGCCTGAAGCGTTCCTATGATTGAGGCTGCTCTACAAGCGTCATAGAAGTCCTCTTCTGTTTTTATCTTTGCACAGTTTATTGTGCTTAAATTGCAGGCTTGCCAGCCGCTCTTTCCAGTAGATTCATCCACAGGCCACATCCCAATCTCAACACAGGGATTAACTAGAAGTTCTGTGGAATCAGACCAGACAAAACCGGGCTCTCCAAAGTCTTTAACAGAATCCATGAGCTTAGAAAACTGCTTCTTAGTCGTCTCATTTCTAAGCAAGAGAGCCGAGTTGTTTGACCTTCCTCTTTGTGGGTTCTCAATAAACCAGTTACCAGTTTTAGCCTGAGCCATTTCTTCGTCGTCAGGGCTAAAGACGCATATAGTGGCACTCCTTCTAACCCCTCCGCTAATAACAGCATCTGCCCCATGCATTACGATATCATATGCCTGAATTGGTTCGAGTTTTCTTATTGAATCATGGCAAAAATCCAGATCCTTAAGAGCTTTATCTAAAATTCTTTTTATATTTGATAACGCATTTTTAAGTGGGTCAGGACCCGGAGCCTTTCCTCCGCTCGATTTGAGCATAGATCCAGCAGCTCTAATTTTAGAGTAGTCAAAGCTTATATTTTTACCGTTGTATTCTGGAAATAGTTCTTTCTGCTTGAAATAGCTAGAAACCAAGACCCCAACAGCATCAGACCATCCCTCTATTGAGTCTTCAATAACAAACTTTTTTGAGCCGTTCTTGTTTTTAATTAGAGTTGGGAGCTTCTCTATGTGATGTTTCTGTACAGAGAAGCCCGTTCCACAGCCACATAGCAACAGATACATGCACTCTTGAAAGAAGCGAAGTCTGTCAGCATAGGATGTTATGCAATTATAAATTCTAGCGTTGTGCTTAAAGATGGGAGAGCCTCCGAACTGTAGAGCCCTTTGGCTCCCAAGAACACTCTTTTTCAGCATTTTTTCATAGGCCCACTCTATGTCCTCCAGTACCCCTTCCTTCTCGGAATACTTTTGTATCATCATTTCCTTAACCCTACTTACAGCCTCTGACCACGTTTCCCTTCTCTTATTTTCTGGTATCCATCTAGCATACTTAGAGACAAAGGTGTAATCCATCAGTGATTTCATTGACATCCATCGCTATCCTTTATATTTATTCACAATAAAAAACCCGCCTCTGCAAAGAGGGCAGGTCGTTATTTTAAAAAGCAACACTTAAGGGAAGCTAATTGGTATAGCCGCTGTGAAAAAAACAAGAATACATCTTCTTTATAGTTAAGTTTCGGAAACTACCAATAGCTTTGTTGTCAGCGGAGAGGTGTTGCTTTAACGAAAACTATATGTTTCGTTCATTTTTCTCCGAACACAACATATTATACACCCGCAACAAACTGGAACAATAGGTATAATCTATTTTTAATCAGAAACCTTAAATAAAAAAAGGGGACAGAAAAAATCTGCCCCCTCTTCTCAATAAATTCCATTTTATTCGGTGAGTCTTAGACTGTCACCAACTATCCAAGCCGCCGCCAAAAGGACTACGCTTTGGATGGTTTCCGGATTGACGGTGCCTTCTCCGAAAAGACTATCGGCGCAAATAACAACTACGCCAGCTACTCCAATCCAAAACCTTCTCGACTTAAGCATTGCTTTTAGTTTGTCTACCATTTCTGGTTCTCCTTACTAAAAAGTGAAACTGTCTATTAATTATACCGCGAACTATATCGCCTTTTCTTTAATAAGATTTTCGCTGATTCTTTCTAAAGATTCTACAATCTGTTCATGTCTTTTATCGTGTCTTTCCTGTAGATCATCAAGAAGCTTTTCGTAATGGTCTCTTTGTATTGTGATTTGTTCTGCAAAGTGGTCTTGCATGGCAGAAACTTCTGCTCGCTGACTGGGGAATACAACTCTTGTTGTGTACCATAAGTACCATCCCAAAAGCGCTGTAGCTGAGACAGTGCCCCACTCAAAACCCGGAATTGTTTCAGAGGCTGCCAGTAATGCTGGGAGAGATGCGAAGATAACGCCTTTCATTTTTATTTTCTTTCTAAAAAAAGGGCCGCCCCCTCGGAAGAAGAGACGGCACCTAGCTCAATTGTAATTTATTCAACGCAGATAGTAAAATCTGGAACTCCAGCATCCCAAACTGCCTTACAGGCGGCACTATATACTTCTTCAGTAAAGTCTGGGCACTTTAGAGCTACCGTGTCTATGTGATGGAACTCTCTTTGCATCATTCTTCCACCGTCTATTCCCGCCTCTGTAAGGATTTTCCCGGTCTGATCAATTGCGGTTGAATTATACAGCCAAGTTCCGCAAGCGTATGTTGTGTTTCCGGCAGGAGGATTATAGCAATCTATTGCGCGGCTGCTATATGACCATGACTGAGGACCATAGATATAGCACAGCCCGCTTCCTTCTGTGCTTTGGTAGCGAGCGGCCCATCCGATATAAAGAGCCAGAGGAACAGTTTTCACAGTAGGGCACGCAATGCGACGTTTTGCTTTCCAAATGTAAGCCGGCGACCCACCTGTACAGTAAGGCTCCCGGCCACCTCCCGGGTTTGATCCGATTCGTTCACGCTGAGGACTTCCGGCATTTGGATACAAAGGAGGATATTTACAAGGGCACCTTAATTGGGAGGGAGCGTAGCTAGCAACAAACATTGTTGGTTGCGACCCCTCTGATACAAGCATAGGAGCAAGGGGGTTATAGGATGCTTGGTCGCTTATTCCCATCGCGCTGGCAACATCCAAGTAGTTTCCTGCACCGAGAGAAGGGGCTTGCGAATAATTATTATCCATCACACCCGAATAAACGCCACTCACTCCACTGTAGAGCGGAGACACAAAGTCACCCTTTGTTGGGTTCCATTTTCCTTGACGCGTAAGTGCCTTGTAGTTAGTACTTCTGACCTTTTTACTCGACTCATCTACGCTGTTAGTGCTATTGGATCCGGCTTTTGGTTGTGGTAAAGCGCGATTGAAGGGCTTGGATTCCGGTTTCCAGCTGAGGGGCCAAGGGGATTCGCTGTAGGAAGTCGACGCTTCGGAAAGTCCATAAATCGTGGAATACGAACTCGGGGTATTGTAAACATTGTTATCACCATCGTCTGCGTGTGACTTTACGGAGCCGATACCTTCAACTGAGGAATTCCCTCCTCCCGGTATGCTTCTTGGATCTATGTACGTAGGACTCGTCGGAAGGATGAATCGATTGCTATCAATCACCTTTTGCAATTCTGCTGCATTTTCAGCTTCGGTGAATCCCTGAGCAGCTATAACCCCAATCGTTCTTTGATCGGCTGCGGTGCCGTTTGGACCGTAACTGCCGGGAGTACCGTCACTTTTTGTAAAAGCCATGTCTTATTTTCTCCAGTTAGCTTGTTTTATGTTAGGGTGAACTAACCCTAGAGAGAGGTAGCCACTGTCTAGGGGTTTTGTATTTCTGTTAAAAAGGTGCTCGTCCCGGCCTCGCCGGGACCGGGGTACATAAGTGGGCTGTGTATGTGGGTGGGCTTAATGTCAAGCACGCCGCAACGTAGAGACCTGTAGTGTACTCAGGACAGCTCTTGGAAAGGTTCGTGATCATATGGAAATCTCTTTCATAAATCAACTGTTTACCGCCTAATTGGTTGCCTGACTCGTCTATAGGAATAACATTATACACCCAGCCTCCACAGTAGGGTCTACAGTCCGGAACATAGCCCGGATCGCCAGAAATCGAGAAATGTTCGGTCACTAGGTCAGGAACTGTCTGTGCTGCGCGGGTTATTCTTCGACTATAAACTGTTTCTGCCCATAGTTCTGTAGTGGGAACCCATTGGGGAATGTTTGCACGGTCGACTAGAGCACATCTGCCATTGCTTTTTTCCGTATTGCGAAATCCCCAGTAGTATCCGAGGTATACTATGGGTGCTTTTAGTGCGCTCGCATCGCAATTTACCCTAGCTCTGATCTTTCTGAGTTGGACGTTGGATCCCGTACAGAAGGCCTGACCGGGACCTTCCCCCGGTTGCGTGCGACCCCCTCCTGCCGCCGGACCATTATAGCTTGTAAGTGGATTAACCGCGTCGGGCCACTTTGGTCCATCTTTACGAATGTCGCAGAGGCATTTCCCCGGGTATTGAGGCGCTACTGTGGAAACAAACGCTACTGGATTAGAACTTTCAGATATCACCATAGGGGCCGATGGATTATAGGCCGCATGGTCTGTGAATTTACTACGCATGCCACCAGCCTGATCTTCGTTATCAACGGCGCTCCATGCTCCCCCTGCTTTTTGACTAAAAGACTCTCCGGCCTCCCATTTTCCCTGAACAATATTCCAATTACCAGCAGAAGTAAGTGCTTTGTAATTGTTTGTTCTGTTTAGATTAGCTACGGGATAAACATTATTTGAAGCGTTAGCTCCGGGGCTAACGTCTCCCATTTTTGAATTCCATTCAGATCCTCCCGCATTAACCATAGTGCCACCATCCAAGACGTTATATGCCCCGAATAGACTGCTGGCGACTTTCCCGCTACCACTGGGTACTGGTGTACCGGAGGGTGGCTGGGGAGTGTTGCCCTTTATATCAAACAAATCTCCTTCAACGCTGGCACCCCCAGCGCTCATCGCCCCTTTATAGTTTTGGTCTGCTATTTTACCATCATCTCTAAGAGATCCGGCTGAACCGTCGGCTTTTGTAAAGGCCATTTTATTCTCCCTGCTTTGCTTTTACCACAAATATCTAGTAGCGTATGACTGCGTGCTAGGCACATTACCCGAACCTACGGAGAACGTAAGTCTTCCGGGGTCAGACTGAGTTGGATTGGCTGCAACGTCAGTTCCAGAAGCCTTAAGGGTTGCGGCATTGTCTACGCTGCTGGCGTTGTTCCAGCCCCCCGAGTAGACCACGGCAGGATCACTAGACCATTTTCCAGTAAATTCGTTCCAGTTTCCGGCCTTAATACCGGTTTTATAGAGGCGTACCTTAATAACGGCAGCCTGAAGAATAGAGTCTCTGCTACTAGCTTTGCTAGAAGCTGAAGTCATGGACGTGCTTGGAATCCCGGCTATTAGTGAGGTTACCCTCATAATTGTATTGGAGGCGCCGTTATTCCATGTGCCTACTGACGAAGGTTTGTTGTTTATTCCAGAGACTACAGTGACAGGAGTGTCTGTCTTTAGTACTAAGCTGTCGAATCTTGAGCTGGCAATAGTGCCGCCGCGAGACAGTCCTCCGCCATCATTTCTGTTTCCACTAGGGTAGCCGTTTACGAAAACCCCTGTAGAGCCATCTGCTGTTGTGAAAGCCATTTCATTCTCCTTAAGAATAAAAGTCTCTCTAGTTCCTAAAAATCCTAATGTTTGAATATCCTATCCAGTTAATATTACACCTAAAGAACTACAATAGGTGAAAATTATATACTCTTAATCCAAAAATACCTGACTCAACGGCAGCTTTGTACTGTTTTTCAAGCCAAATGTATCCATTAGATATCACCCTTAGCCCTGTTTTTGATTCTATAGACTTAGCCGTTAATAAATTATCGTATATATCATCATTATGAAAGCCAGATGCCGGTATAACAAAGAGGGCTCCGCTGTCTTCTATAATATGTGCGATGGAGATGTTTTTCTTGAGGGGATATAGATTATGATTTATAATTACCCTAAGGTCTGCTCCGTGATCGTCACAAGCTCTTTTGTGGGTCTGTAGATCTTCAAGAAGCTCTAGATATCGTTCGTCTTTTATTAAGAAGGGGCTTGCTACAAGGTCTATCTTGTTTGCTCCTGACTTCAAGGCGGTCAAGGTCTCGTGTAGCCTTAACTTGCGGTCTCCGTAGCCGTTTGGAAAGTCGCTACTTGTAGCAATAGAGATAGGAATACCTTTTAGAAATGGGTAAACCTGTCTGAGGACATAGAGGGGGACTGCTATGCCTCCTACATCAAGGTCTATTGCTTTGAATATTTCCTTTACTTGATGTTCGCTCGTTGTTGCGAAGCTATTATTATAGTTGCAAAATTCTAGGAACATTTTTTACTATTTAAAGACTGTTAAGTAGCCTCTTTCGCACTTCAGCCATCACTGTTCTGTCCTTAAACAGCTTTCCTATGGAGATCCGGAATCTATAGGGGGTAAGTACATCCACAGTCTCGACGCCGTTGGTGGACTCTATTGTATCCACGTAGCTTTTGAGTAGCTTGAAGTTTGAGTGCCCTACCCAAAACTTGAAGTACTTACTAGCAAGAGACTGCTCTGTAAGAGGAAGTATCCCGAACGGAGTCATTATAGTCCTAATCGCGGGGAAGGCTAACGCCTGCTCTTCTTCGGGAGCATACGGCATTGGCTCATCCTCAAACTCACGACTCATCAGCTCCCTCTCTATCTCTTTAAGCTCGTTGATTTCTTCTTCGTAAACATCAACCCATTTCTCCCAATAAACATCATTTCCTTCTGGCAAATCAAAATTTTCAGTCATTTTATTTTCCTCTCAAGGAAATGTTAATTTTTTGTGCTAAAAACTTCCGTGGCCTTAATGGCAACGGCATCCTGCTGGTAGGTAGCTTCTCCTTCCTGATATAGCTTTGCAGTTGAAAGCCACTCTTCCATGACTCGCTCAGTAAAGGCTATCCTTTTGGGGTCTTCTTTTTGCCAAAAATCATAGGCGTCTACAAAAAAAGTGGAGAGCTTGCCCGAGTTCAGTAGATACATTATGAGGCCGGTAACGGAAGCAGAATCCGCAGATGTGTCTATCGGGTCTATTATTACATTAAAGTCTCCCGTCGAGCTATCTAACCTAACGGTAATTAAACACGACAAGTCTTTGTCTTCAATGTACGTATCGCCATCCGAGTTTTCTACCTTGGGCAAATCGCTTTTAAACCCAAAAAGGGACTTGAGTGAGTTTATATAGTTTCTCATACTATATTATACACCCCTTTGCTACCAGCTAAACCCTTTTTACTTCCCTATCTCGTACCAAAGAGGCCCAGATTGGCGATAGAATAAGAAAACCACATAAGAGAATGCGGATAATCTCGTTGTCTTAGGTAGAAAAATGAGGCTATTAGATACAAAATGCTAACGCAAGCAATTGCTATTATACCGTAACTTTTAATCGCTCTTGGTCAAAGAAAAACCATCTTTTATAATGATAAGAGTCTTTATTTCTATTAACTTCTTCTAAATATTCTATTAGGCTTTTCAGAGAACCGAATATATGCTGGTGAGGAAGCATAAAGAATAACCAGTTCGGAGCTAGGGGCTTCCCTTGCTGACACCAAATTAAAACTGGCTTTTTTTGACTGTTAGCAACAGCTATTTCCTCATAAGTTCCGCAAGCGTGTACCTCGGTGTCAATTGAGGCTATTATAAAATCAGAAACATCTACACATCGAAGGTCTAGGGTTCTTATGACCCCGTATTCTTCCCGAATTTTATCATAATCTCCAGACTCTTTTAGTCTAATTATTCTTTCCCGAGTTAATGAATCTTCAACGCCCACCTGAACGGGCTTGTTGCAGGGATCTAAAACGGTAATGCCCTTATCTTCTAGGAGGGGAGTTATCTTCTTTCTCCATCCAACTCCTCCGTCCGCTACCCTATCCATAGCTCCAGCAAGGTAGGTTCTCATTCCTCTAAGCCGATTTAAAGAGCTCATTTTGGAAAAACCGCCTGCCCTCCGTGCTTCATCACCTCTATGAGGTGCTCCTCGGTTAAGTCCTCGGGAACGACGTCTTCTGGACTAGTATTTTCTTCACTTAATACATCGAATAAAGTTCTTGCAGTAGATGTCCAATTAAACAACTGTCCCGTTTGTATTCCTTTCATATTCAGCTTAGTAGCGCACCCCTCATTTTTCCATTTTTCATATACGTCCCTCATGGCCTGAACAAACTGGTCTTTAATTTTCCTAATATCAACCCATGTTGCTTCTAGCTCCGTATCCGTGAAATAAACCCCATCTAACATAATTTCCATGCCTTCCGGATTTATTAAATACGAGTTTTCTTCTGTGCAAAACGCTTGGTGTGCTCCGTAGTCTGTTATTATAAGGTCTTTACCGACTGCTAAAACTTCTAGAGCTTCAAGATTCCACCCCTCGGCCCTGCTGGGAAAGACACCACAGGTGATGTGTCTCATTATTCCAGCTAGTTCTTCCTGAGTCTTAACTCTATTCAGGAGCTGCACTCTGAAGTCCTGTCTGTAATGATTATTCCAATTATTGTTATCTGCTTCTCCAAGTAGGGGATTTTGGCACATCATCCAAAGCTCCACATCTTTTTCGTCTGGAAATGCTTCTCTAAAAATATCTAAGAGAACATCATGGCCTTTTCTTGTTTCCCATTTACCACAATTAAAAAATATGCATTTTTCTTGTTTATACAACTCATCGACGGGAGGGTGAAAGGTTTTCATATCAACCCCTAGCGGAACTACCTCTACGTTCTTTTGATTTGTTTGATCTTTTACAATTTCGGCAGCCCATTCTGAAGCCACAATCACTGAGTCGCAAGATTCTAGATTGTGCTTTCTTTTAAAGTCGAACTTATTCACTTCAAAAAAAGGATATCCAAAAAACTTACCGCAACCGACCCTAGTAGCCATGTCGAATTCATGCCAAATTTTTAAACATGGGGCCTTATTGTCAAAGTCTTGGCGTGCCGCGAGGTCTGCAAATTTTTCGAGCTCATCATTCGCCTCCATATTCCCTATGGGAAAAAGGTAGACATTGACCAAGTCTTCAAGTGACTTGCATATGTTTTTACCCGCTACCCCATACCCAAGAGGGTTAATAGGACACATAAGATTAATCTTCTTCATTGGGGTCTTCCTGTCCAACGGTAAGGACTATGTTGATATTGATAAAGTCATCTTCATCAAAATATTCTTCGTCCTCAAAATGTTCTTCGTATAATTCGTCTTCGGTCTCTATTGCTGACCAACAGAGAAGCGTGTCTAAAATAGAATCGAACATATTTTTCTCTTTTATTTTTAAGTAATACCTGTTAAGCTAAAAGAAGGGGCTGCATACGCAACCCCTTCTAGCTCGAAACACCCTTTAGAAGGGGGCATCTTCAGCATCAGCAGTACTGGCGACCTTGCTGCTAGGCTGTGAAGCAGAAGCTCCCCCGTTTGGATTGGCATTATTAGGGGTAAGGTTTACACTGTCGGCAACAAGCGTAAGCTTATTCCTCTTCACTCCCTCCTCAGTTTCCCAAGAATTAAGCTTCAGTCGGCCTTCCACCATAATATGGCGTCCCTTAGTAAGGTATTGAGAAAGGGCTTCGGCCTGCTTGCCCCAAAGAGTAACGTCTACAAAAGTAGATTCCTCTTGTCTTTCTCCTGCCTTATTCCAAATCCTATTAGAAACAACGCTTACGTCAGTAACCGATGTTCCTCCGGAAGTTTGGCGAAGTTCGCTATCTCTAGTTACTCGGCCTGTTATAATTACTTTATTAATATCACTCATATCTTGCTTTCCTTTTACTTACTTACTTGGTTGTAGAATTCCGCGATAACGCAGTGCTTTGCGTGTGAGTCTGCGAGCATAGGTGGTTCCGTTTGCTCTAACGAGCTTGCGAAATTCCCCAGCTTGGTCTGTGTAGGCAAACGCCTTAGTTACTGCTTGAGCTGAGTATTGTCCTGTGGCAAATCTTTTCATAACTGTTCTGGATTGCCGCGTTGACAAGAGCATCCCCCAATTGGTGGTGTCCTTTGACTTCATTCTGTGGTCTCCTTTTAAAAACTTCATAAAACAGGCACTTTCTGCCTTCTTAGTATATTATAGTCCGAAAGTGGCGAGAGGGACAAAAGAAATGCAAAAAACAAAAAAAAAGCAGCAACTCAGGCCTAGAAACTTGGTGGCCGAGCTATTCCCATAGAAGCACGAATAGCGTCAACGTTTTCTGGAACGACGTTGCTTTCTTGATGAATCGCTTGAAAATAAAACAGCTTGTTTTTCCAAGTTCCTACTGTCTCTTCCCATACGCATATATCCGGCATGTCGCCCCTTGGTTGACCAAGATCTCTAGCGTACTCTATAATCTCTGCCGTTGAACGAATGCCCTCCTTGTTTTTTACAATGCGAACTCTACCAGTATTATCAAGCAACCTTACTACCTCTTGAGCCGTAGTTTCTTTTTTAAGATCTACGGTGATGCTGTGCAGATGCATCAGGGTGGTAGGGACAGACATAGACGTAGTGAATATCTCTATGTCTGGGAGTACTGTCCTAACGTCGGGACCGTGATGTGAGGGCATCTCTAGGGTCGGTACGATGGCATTTATGGGGCCGTGATATATATCCCAAGGGTCAGCGGCCCGTCTAATTATTGTTGCATGAACGTTTTCTATGCCGTATCTTTGTTCTATTGCATGTAGAGTTCTGCAAAGTCCCGTGGTGTTGCAGCTAACCACCCTTATAAAGTCGTAACCGATAGCTTCGCTGTAGTTGCACTGTGACACAAAGCTCTTGCCTATGTCTGGTTTTTCGCCGCCCTGAAATACCGCCTTGATGCCCATGTTTTTATACAGGATTTTATTGGTCTTTCCACACCCCTTTGGGGAACAGTCTACAACAACGTCAATCTGGTCAAGTAGAAAGTGTATATCCTTTATCTTGAATACTTTGATTCCTTTCCTGAGGGCGGATTCTATTTTATAGTTGTAGGTATTTGCAGTGATACCTACTAGATCCATGTCGTCTTGAAGCAGTATAGCATCGCAAACACGCTTGCCTATCGTTCCGTATCCTACTACTCCAACCCTGATCATACTTCCTCGCAGTTTAGGCGTTGCTTCTATTTTGCTTCTGTTCCATTCGCAGGAAGGCAAGTTTCTGTCTTATCGTCCCAAGAATGTCCCTTGGGGCAGACTGGGCCGCCCTCTTTGTAGGATCTCATTTGTTCTCTTTTAGGATAATGTCTAGCTTGTGAATCCTCAGGAACACACTTTCCGTCTTGCTCTATATATCCTTCGTTACAATTGGGGGGATATCCAGCATCTTTGTCGGCTCTGGATAGACTGTCTCGTATGGTAGCTACAACTGCTACAATAGATGCTAAAGAATAACCGCTGTCATAAAGAGCATAGGAAACGAAAGGTATATCATTTTCGGAAAACTTAAATTCTCTAGAAGAAGCCATGCGTTGGAATTTCTCTGGGCCTTCAATGGAAATCCCTTGCTGGATAGCCTTTTTCTTTCCGTCAGGCCCTGAGTAACATTTTCCAGCATCTCCCCACTTCCAACCGCTTTTGTCAGATTCTGAGCATTTTTTAAGAGGCATCTCTTCTCCTTGTACTTATAGAGGTATAGTCTATATCTCTATACACCAAAAAGACACCCCTAAAGAGCACCTTGATAAACACCGCCTATATGTCCCTCTGTGTTGATATAAATATCTAGGTCCGGAAAGAACTCCTCATAGTCTTGGCGGAACCATGAGCTCACATGCTCTTCATAGGGGTTGCAGACGGTGCGGCATAATACTGGATCGTAGTAATCGGGGCCTTGAGGATAATGGCCCAATGGGGTCTCTATACTAATTAGCCGTGCCTTGGGTTGGAATGCCTTTACTACGTTTGAGGCTTCGGTTTTGGAAACATGTTCCGGACCATGCTCCCATATAAAAGCATAATTTTGCAAAGACCGTTCAGGAAATTGCGCTGCCAACTCTTCAGGTCCTAGCTCGCGTATGTCTGCATGGACTAAATTTATTTCATATTTAGAGAATGATGTCAAATTGCTGGGGAACGCATCGACTAAATATATGTCTAAGGGCTTTATACCATGTTCTATAAGCAAATCTGTAAGCCAGTATTGCGAATCTACCCTCCAGCCCACCACTATGGCGCAGTCGGACTCAGAAAGACCCCTATAAATTTTTTGTTTACGAGAATCGTCATCAGGTAGGGAGAAGAGGCCCATAATTTCTATCCTTTGCTTGAATTTGCTGAGATAATCTTAACCTTGGCCTGTGCATCATCCCATTTGGCATGATCAATTGTCATAGCCTTCGCTTCGCGTGCATTAGAAGCCTTTAATAAATGTGTATATACTTTGTCATTTACTTTGTATACGACTCTAAAGTCGTTCATGGTGAGTCTCCATTTCTAAATTCGGGAGGAACAGTTTCGGGAGCTATTGTCGCATAAAGCTTGGTGCATTCTTCTTGTTTTTCCCAAGTTTTTATATGATATAAAGACATTTCTTGAACGGGCTCTAGATGGGCTGCCGAACTATAGCCGGTTAGAGTTTCGTGAACAGCCCCTTGGTATTTAATAGAGGGGGTGTTTTTAAATATGCGAGATTGCCAGTCGGGGTAATTAGCCCACCCTGCTTCATTTACAGACCAGCCCCAATCCTTCATCTTTTCAGCAGACATTCCCGTAACAATATTAATACGAGGAACCCTGATCAAATCATTATTTGAATTTTCCTCTATTATAGAAGGAAGATCTAAGAGTAACTGAATGTGAGGAATTTCATCTGCGTCTATATTAAAAATAAAATCCCCTTCGCACTTTGATATCAATACATTTTTGTGTGTACCAAAGTCTTTATTCAAACTGTGGCTGTGTACAACAATGCTTTCACGAAACAGCTCCAGAACACGTAGCGTTTCTTCTGTAGAATAATCATCCAGAATAACTATATCATCCTGTTCTCGTTTGTACTCTAAAATATGAGTGAGGAGTCTCTCTATTTCTACTGGTTCGTTATGAACGGTAATGGCGTAAGTGATATTCATTTATTGTATCCTATAAATTTATTTAGTTGGTCGATAGTAAATTCCCCTGTATTATACTGCTGTACATGTCCTCTATTCCGGACTTGAGGCCTCCGAGAGGTAAATTAAGGGCAGCGAGGGCTTCTGGCGACCCTGTATAATTATACGCAGGCTCCCCCGTGATAACGGGGACTTTGTGTTTTCCTAATTGGTTTATAATTGCGGCCACTTCAGACAGTTTGTATTTTTTATCATAGCAAAGGTTTATATCTCTGTTCTCTACATCGTTGCGCATCACGTACAGGAGTGTTTTGAATAAATCTTTTACATAAAAGAAGTCTACGCACTTTTCTTCAAAAACTTCTATTGATTTATTGTCTAAGTATCTTCGTATACTTCTCTTGATAAATCTGCCTTCTGTCTCTTTTGGCCCAAAGCAAGCAAATATTCTGAGGTTGATAAAATTAGGAAAAGCTTTACCAAGCAGAGAACCTACAAGCTTAGACATTCCATAAAAATCCGTTGGGATCGACTTCATTAGATCGTGCTCGCTACATTTATTTATATCCTCACGGCGGTCGAAAGAGGCTCCGCTATCAAGGTTGATAAATTTATTAAAACTAGCAATATGTTTTAGAAGATTAAGGAACATTAGGGTGTTGTGGTAGAAATCACTAGAGTCGTCTTCTACATTCCTTCCACCCCCTAGTATAGCAGTATGTATTAAAACGTCAAAATGACGATCTTTTAAAAAGCTATCTACTTCGGCTTCTTCTAGCAAGTTAAGGTCTTCTCTTCCCATAAACATAACGTCATGAGGGAGAGGTCTAAATAGATCACGTAGTTCTGTTGCTAAAAAGCCGTTTTTGCCCGTTACTAATATATTCATCGTTTTATATTGAGGTATGCTGGAGTGTTCGAGTATAAGAATTCAGCGAAGTGCTGGGATAGTTCCGTTTCATCGTCGGGGATGTAGGTAGATATGTTAGGAAGGCACGACATAATCTTTATGTGATCCGATGCCCAGTGGGTAGGACCACATGTGATATAGTCTCTATCTCTTCCTCCCCCTGCTAGCTTTACCGGTATCTGCTCTGTGTGCAAGTAGTTTCGTATAAATTCGAAAGGTCGATATAAAAGAAAGGGCGTTATAGAATAACAGATGGGTATCTTTCCTGACAAAGCTAGCCCGACAGCACTTCCTATCATTAGCTGCTCACTAGACATGACATTTATAAAGTTGTCTGGAAATCTATCTCTTATTGAATCCCATAGTCCAAAGCCTAAGTCTGCTGTTAAAAGGATTATGTCTTTCCTTTTTTCAAGTTCCTTTTCTAGTAAAGAGGCAAATAGCTTTCTCACGGAGTATGTCCTTTTCCAAAAATTTTATTCACTACAAGCTGTCTCCACAAGATATTCCGCATCATCTTTGCATAAGTGTCTCAATGCCTCCTTATAGTCTTTTTCGTCCATGCATTTGTAGTGAGCTTCTAAACCATGTAGGCACGGTATTGTGTCTACGCTTTTAATAAATTTTACATCTTCACAAAATGCCTTTAGTCTTTTAAACAAGGACTTTAAATTTATTTCATCATAGGCACAGAACCCATTGGCATCAACATAAACTTTTAGATTGGATAGGTTTTGTTCTTCCTTAAATCTCAAAGCTTCCCACACAGAACCTTCTGCACATTCACCATCTGACAGAAGTACGTGAACATCTCGCGTGCTGTCCGCGAAAGCGAAACCGGTGGCGACCGTTATCCCCATGCCTAGACTGCCCGTCGAGCAAGAAATTTTATGCGGAGCGGACATCTTAGGGTGATCTCCAAACTCGTCAATCATCTCCTGCGCGTTAAGTCCGTACTTGTCCGCCAGAACAACATAAAGAGCGACGGCGGCATGACCATTCGATAATATAAAAATATCATCCTCTTTAATGTTCTGATATATATTATATATTATTGGCAATGCGTTAAAATAGCTTCCCAGATGGTGGAGCTGGTTGCGAAAGCATAGCTTAGTGAGATAAATTTGTAGGCTTTTTAGCGTCATTCTGTTTTGATTGATGTCCATGTTAGACGAATAGCATACCCCAGTGACTTGGGTCTGGAGGGTTATAGTCTTGGTCTTTTGTGATAAATTTCATAGCAGATTGATTGCTCACATGAATATTCTGGTAAACTTTATATCCATAGTCTTTCAAAACATTAAAGTCAAAGCCTCCCTCTTTTGGTTCCTTAAAAGAGGGGTTGTTTTCGTAATCCATACAATCCCAAGTAGTGCTAATATGATGAATTTCACAGTAAATTGGAACTCTTTTCTCGAAAAGAAAATTCATGGTTTTAAGGATAAAAGACTCCATGCCCTCCACATCTATCTTGACGAAAGTGGGGATAGATAAATTATGTTTGGCGAAGAACTTTTCGATGTGTCTATACTTTATTTTTTGCGGCAACTGCTTGGTCGTACAGTCTACGAATCTTGTGACACAGTCATATTCCTTGTCGGAAAAGGCCACGTTAAAGCATTCATATTTATCACCAAATGGTTCTGCGTTTTTCTTCAGGGTTGGGAAATTAAAGGAGGACGGCTCAAAAGCATATACCTTTTTGCACAAACTGGCTCTGGGAATAGAGAACTCTCCTATCCTAGCTCCAATATCGCAAAAAATTGCATCCTCTTCGCTACTAAAGAGGTCGTGTATTTGCATTTCGCTAAGTTTAGTTTGGGGGGTAAAGTCTAACATCTTATTTTTTTTTGATTCGCTCTACCATATAAAGTTATCTCTATAATATTCTATAACGCCTTGAAGTTCTTCGTCAAAGGTTTTTTCTGGACGCCAGTCTAAAGACCTTAATTTATCATCATTTAAGGCATACCTAACATCTTGTCCGGGTCTTGAGATGGAAAAATCTAAATAGTCTCCAATATTAGTAACGTCTTTGTCAAAAGCTTTGAGTATCTTGGTTACAGTATCTATATTAGGCTGCTCAAATCCACCACACACATTATAAACCTCATTGACCCTTCCTGATTCGACGATCTTTATAACGGCGTTGGCCGTATCTGCTGCGTGCAGCCAGTGCCTTACGGGAGTTCCCTTGTTGTGTAAGGGAATTTTTCTTCCAAGCTGAATGTATTTGCAACATTTAGGTATAAGCTTTTCTACATACTGTCCTGCGCCATAATTATTTGCTGGCCTCAAAATGACATACGGAATGTTATAGGTTCTTGCCCACGCTAAAATAAGCATATCCGCGGACGCTTTTGTAGCTGAGTATGGATTTGAAGGTTTAAGCAAATCATTTTCAGTATGCTCTCCCTCACACACGTCTCCGTAGACCTCGTCTGTGCTAAAATGAAATAGAGTAGGAACGTTTTTGTTCTCTTGCCTGAATTTTCTTATTAGCTGAAGCAGATGATGAACTCCATTTATATTTGAATGTACAAATTTATCGCTACTAACTATTGAGTTGCCTACATGAGTTTCTGCGGCTGTATTGATGACATAATCACAGTCATATAAAAATTCTATGTCATTTATGTCGTCCTTTTGAAAGGAGAAATTCTTATGTAAAAAAAATTCATCAAGAAGCTCAGTATTCGCAGCATAGGTGCAGCTATCTACTCCTCTTACATACCATCCCAGCTCTAGGCACTTTCTAGTTACATAAGACCCTATAAATCCCAAGCAGCCTGTAACGTATACTATTTTCATATTATAGCCCTACTTATTGAAGAACTCTTTTATCTTATCACAAACATAATCTACATCAGACAGGCCCATTCCATGATGCGCCCCCAATAAAAATCCGTTTTTCATCACCGTGTCTGAGTTGCTAAATTCCTGTAAATATTCTCTGTAAGCGGGGTGTCTGGTAATATTACCAGCAAAGGTTACTCTGGTTTGAATATTTTTATTCTCAAGAAAGGCCAATAGGCCTAGCCTGTTCTCGGTCTGTAGAGGCATTGCCAGCCAGTTTGGTTTGATGCTGTCATCTGGAAGCAATATCTCGTCGACCGACGTAAGGTTGGAGAAATATCTTTCGACATTCTTCCTTCTTATCTGACTTATTTCTTCAAATCTTTTTAGTTGAACTAAACCAAATGCGGCGTTCATTTCACAACATTTAAAATTATACCCTAGAACCCCGTACAAGAATTTAAAATCGTATGGAAATCCGTCTATACTATGGTTAAATCTTTCGTCTATATATTCAGAATTGTTGCCGATCCTACCCCAATCTCTATACTGCAAACAAAGGTCGACATGCTCTTGGTCATTAAACATGACCATCCCGCCAGTTCCTCCGGCTGTAATTATATGACTAGCATAAAAACTAGTTGTCGAAACGTCTGTTTCTTCGGTAAGAGTTATTGTATCGGCAGAATCCTCTATTAGGTATATATCGCTTCGGCCCATTTCTTTAAGGGCGTGCCTACAGCCCGACCAGTCCGGCTTGTTACCGATTAGATTTGGCAGCATAATAGCCTTGGTATTATCAGTAACCTTATCTACAATATCTGCCACGGTAGACACATAAGAGGTCAGCCCTATATCGCAAAACACTGGCTTGTATCCTAGCTGAACGATAGGAGCCACGGTAGTTGAAAAGGTACATGCCTGCGTTACTATTTCACAGCCCTTCGGCAAGTCCAGTGCTGCTAGTGCCAGAAGGCAAGCAGAGGAACCTGAGTTTACGAAAACTCCAAATTTCTTGCCGAACATTGTGGCAACCCGTTCTTCAAACTGAATGGAACGTTTGCCAAATCCTGCGAGCCAGCCATCTCTCAGACACTCCTCAACTGCCTTTATTTCTTCTTCGCCATAGGCTTCAAATTCGTTTGGAGCATACCATATTTTCTTATCCATTGGACTACCTTATTGCCAGTGGAAGAAGTTCTGAAATTATTCGTTCCTTATTGGGCACTCCGGGCAGGTGGATAACGAAGTCTCCATTTTCATATTTATAATGAGGCTGACATTCTGCGCCCTCCCTATTTTCTACCTTCCAGCAATTGTGCACATATGAATTAAATTCTGTGTTCCGAACTATAGAAAATCCCTCTGCATATTTTTCTGACTGGCCAAGAACGGACAGCTGTCCCTGTTCTGATTCCTCAGCCCATCCTCCTACTTGAGGCCCTATTTCCCAAAGTTCTTTCAGAAACTCCAGAGACCTTTTGCAATTCTTAAGAAAGAAAGTTCCAACGTTGATTCCGTTGCAATCTTTCCCGACTATAAAAAACAGACTAGGATCATTTGAAATAAACTGGTCAAGTCTTTTGTGATGATTCATAAATATTGCATCCGCATCAATCCAAAAAAACCAATCTGGGGCATCTTCTTGTTCCAGAAGGTTAATTAACAGTTTTATTTTTGACCACCCCATCACTAGCTCCCTAGGTAGGAGGTATCTTTTTTGATCTCCTCCTTCTAAAGAAAGCCTTTCCTTTAGCTGTTCTTCTTTAGAGAAGTCCAAGCCTTTCTTGGAGGGGTAGTCTAGAAACTTATAATTATGCTTGGAGCAATACGATGTTTTATTTTCAATAGTCAGCTCTCTAAGAGGTGCTAGTTCTTCTGTACACAGATGTATTACTGAAAATTTCATAAGTGGAGGCGGCGGGAGTCGAACCCGCGTCCTGTCTTCCTTCTACAATAACTTCTACATTGTTAGTAAGTTGTATTCACACAACAGACAAAGTTATCCGATTTATCGGAGTCAGATGGGATACCATCATTTCACTTTTAATTCGAGTAGCGAACACTCTATCTAAGCACGACTTAGCCCGTTACCATTTGGGTAATAAGGCATGGTAAGCCCCAGCAGCTACGCTGCAATTGCCAAACTAGGTTCTGCAATTAAAAATTCGATCAATTTTTATAGTAGCCATTTGATCAACTACTCAATGCCATCATTGCTTTCAGAATCAGTCGATGCCGTTTCGCCCCCTTCTTCTTCTGTATGTTCGGTGATATCATTTTCTATTGCTAAAAGACAGTCTTTCAAGTGGGCTTCGAGATCAGCCAGTTCAGACACGGCTTTTTCTTGAGCCTCCTTGTAGCCTTCTTCCATCTTTTCAATCTCTAACTTGAAGCCCTCGATTCTTTGAGTGAGCGTCTGAGAATATGCTAATGCCATGTCATTAATATCTACCATCTTATAGTTCCTTAAAAAAAGTTTCTGAGTTTATACTTTTATCATCAATAAAAACGTCGTAGTCTGGTTTGCCAAACACTATTTCGTGATGTTTTATTTTCCATTTTTTAAACTGACCGAGGGTAAGCTTTTCGTAGTTGTTTCCTGTTCTAGAACCTCTGGCCGTCCAGTATACTATATAATGGCCGTCGTCAAATAGTTTATTTATTTTTAATATTCTATCCTTTTTAGGCTCGCAGTCTTCGTACTTTTCTTCTGCCGTACAAATCGTATTATCTATATCTACAAACACTCTCATGCAAGTAGTTCCTTAACGGAAGATGCCACCCCTGCGGGTTCTATCGTATTTATTATCGGAGTCTGTTCAAAATAATGAAAGGATGGCTTATACTTGTTCCAATCGGGTTCGTGCAACCTTATATCTTTTTTGTCTGACCAATAAGGGTAGCTGTGTGAGGAATATAGGGAATATACTGCTACAATCTTTTTAGAAAAGAAGGAGGCTAAATGAACCGGAAAGCTATCGTATCCTAAATGCAGGGAGCTGTTTTTTATTAAGAAGGCAAGCTGTCTAAGGCTTGTTTTTCTATGATAAGTTTCGTCTAAGCATTCGTGAAGAACAGCTTTTTCGTCGGTGCCTATTCTTATTATTTTATAACCAAGATCCTTTATTTCGTCCAAAATATCTGTCCAGTACTCGTAGCTTCTGGTGTTCCCTTTAGAGCAATCTCCATGAAAGGTTATATATTTGCTAGACGGGAGTTCTATTTCTTCTTCCTCTAATATTGGCTTGTCAATTTTTAAGCCACAGCTTAAAGCATAGCATTCTATTATATGCATATTAATCTTCATACCTCATGTCATAGGCCACATTGCTTAATCCGTTGTGAACGTACATAGGAGACCTTTGGGTGAAAAAGTAGGGCGTAAAGGATATCTCAAAGATAGTTTCGGCGTAGTTTGCCCCTTCCATCCAAGTAAAGTTATCCATAACGTCGAAAAAGGGTATTACTTTGTGTATGTACGGATTATTGTCCAGAAGCTCTGTAAATTGGGAATAGCACGCGAAGTAGAGGTTGTAGTCGGGGTATTGTTTTTTAATACTCTTTAGGAGAGATGTAGTCATAAAAATATCCCCAATAGACTCTGGCATACAAAATAAAATGCGCTTACCAGCATCGTCTCTATCGAGGAGGGCCCGTATCCGCATTGTCGCAGACATGTAGTTTATAGCCCTCTGCTTTGCAGACTCGTCGTTCCTTATGTAGTCAACCTGAGCTTTTTCAAGTCTTTTTTTTGTTAACATTTATTATCTTTTCTGCTAGAGCTGTTGTGCTTTTTTCGTCCATAGTTAAGTAAAGAACCTCGCAAATTGCTTCTTCTCTTGGGAGTTTATTTTCATATTCCCGCCCCTGAAAGTAAACATCAGGAGATATCCTGCTTACTATTTCGTAGGCATTCTCAAAATCAAAAGAAAAAACATAATCTATATCTTTGTTGTGGCTAAGTATAGCCAGCCTTTCGTCTATCTTGTTGAAAGGGCGGGTTGGGCCCTTCGTCTTCTTAATTATACTGTCACTATTGACTCCCACTAACAGAATATCGCAATGAAGCTTAGAAGACTCAAAAAGCCTACAGTGACCGCTGTGTAAAATATCAAAACATCCGTTGGTAAGGCCAACTTTGGCTTTCCTCCAGTACCTAGAAGACTGGCTTCCCAGTTGTGATATTTTTATGGCTTCTTCTAAAGTTATCAGCTTCTTTTCTGCTAACAAGACTTACATTCTCCTTTGAAACAGCTATCGAGGCACACTGATTTGCAAAATCTATAGACTCTTCAATATCGTTAGTCTCTAGAAATCGAACGACTAAAGAAGCAAGGAAGGTATCTCCTGCTCCACTTACATGGGCGACTTCAGTTTTGTAGCCCTCGAAGGAAGTGGTCTGCTTGTCACTGTAATTTTCTGAACTATACAGGACAGCTCCTTGTTCCGATTTTGTAGAAATTATATTATGGCATATGGAAGAAAGGGCTCCTAAACTCCCGTGGCTTGATATGTTTGCAAACAGTTCGCCGGAATTTATTTTTATGAAGTCGAATTTAAACGACCACTTTTGAGAGATAATCTTTTTTGTGTCTATAAACTTTGGACACTGAAACAAGCTGCCTATTGAGGATAGATCTTCATCTAATAGAAAGCCCTTGTTGTAGTCGGAAACAATAACAGCATCGTATTTATCAGCATTTGAGATTAAAGATATGTCGATCCTGCTAGCAGTATCGCTCTCGTCCATTCTATAAACCATAACATTATGTCTAGTGTCTATAAGTCTCCTCTTAATAATAGGAGAAGTATTGGTTACTATATCAACAATTAGATCATCTGACAGTTGGTTTACATTATTTTTAACATTGGTGCACATTCCTTCTGTGGTTTTCTTGTCACCATTTGACAAAAATATAGGGCATGGCGACTCTTGAGAGATCCTGTCTACGCTGCCATATATAAATTCATCTATACATGTCTCTCCTATTAACAGCACTTGTTTCATGTGTCTACTCCGCATATCCTACGGAGACAACAGAATTCTTCTTAAACAGATAGGCTTGTCCCGCTATTCCGCTAAGGAGATTTAAGGAATTAGACTCGCAGTAAGTATCAGTTGCTTCTCTAGCCCCTTTGCACGTTGGCGAACCGTAGTCATCAAAGACAACAACTCCTCCTTCTGACATTCTGGGCCAAACGAACTTCAGGCATTCCAGCACAGAGTCGTGTTGGTCTAAGTCTATATGTACGAAGGCTATCTGTCTTTGTTGGTGTGTTTCAAAAGAAGCCGGAATAATACCAACTTCAAGAGAAACATCTACTTTTTTTAAGTCTTCTTCAGACGAAAAAAGCTCCTTTAGCGCTGATGTGTCCGTATAGTCCATGTCACCTATGTTGTGATGGTCTAGTGGGTGGTTTTTTTCAGCAATTCCGGTAAAGGTATCGAACAGCCTTAGCTTTTTTTTGCTTCCAGCCAAGACCTTTCCTATTATAGTGGCGCTTCCTCCTGCATAAACGCCGCATTCCCAATATTCTCCTTTTACTTCTAGGCAATCTTTTGCCATTTGCATTAAGTTCCATTGTTTGGAGTGTGTCAATAAAGACATTCCGACTGCTATCTCATGCTGCCCACCTAGTGCTCTGGGCAATGGGCTTGTCATTCCTAATTGCCAAGGAATTTCGCACATTTCCATAAATGCAGGAGCGCCGTGCCACGGACAATAGTAACAACCCTCTTCCTGTTGGTACTTGTCGTCCTCTTTGTTGTCAGGGGCGTGCTCCTCTTCGCTGTCAGAAAGGTGCTCTTCTTCGGTTTCTTCTATTCCCTGAAAAATTTTCTGAAGGTCTGATTGTTTATCTTCCATTTTTATCAATTTCCTTTTTAACACAATAGCAATAATCGGTCATTTTTGGTGCGTTTGGGGGCGTGATATGTAAAAGACCTCTTCCGTGGCACCATTTGCAGTTACTTTTTGAATAAAGCTTGGCTACATCAGTATATATATCTCTGTGCCATTTTATTTCTAATGGTTTTTTCTTTTTTGGCAAATCAAATCTCCTTCAGTCTCCCTTTTCTATCCTGATTGAATCCTCGTCAAAGTGCTGCGTGGAAAATTCAAACATTTCAACATCTGTTATTCCTGTCATCTGATGTCTCATCCCAACAGGAACATGAAAGGTGTCTCCGGCCTTTAGAATGGTTATTGATGTATTTAGGTCGTTCTTACCATTAGTCCACCCATGCCTTACCTCAAGCTCTCCGGAGTGTATATAGAAGGTCTCATCTTTGAGATCATGATAGTGCCAGCTACACCTTTTCCCCTTTTTAAAAAAGAGGAGCTTGCCACAATATTCCTGTTTGTTTACTATCCAATCCTCGTAACCCCATCCTTTGGGAACGAAATTCCTATTGTTCACTATCCAGATACCCCTACAGCTACGAGTGTAAACGTTGTTGTGCTGGCGTGGTTGTTTACTATCTGCAAATTTTTATTTGAACTATCTACGATAGCTCCGTCATGACTGTCTGAAAATACAAACGAACCTTTAGGGTTTATTTTATAATTCCCGCTGTTCCCGTTGAAGGGTTCTGTAAAGGCGTTAGAGCCAGTTGCTCGAACAAACACGCTTTCTTGTAACCCAGTCTGTTGGTTGTAAATACTAAGGGCCTTTAAGTAGGTAAAGGGGATAGAAAATGTGCTTTTCACGATTGGCTGCGTTGCTGAAGAGAAGTCTATATTTAGTGTGTCTCCTGCTCCGGACAGTACATGGTTTTGCACGTTGTATACTGCATTGATTTCATTAATTCCAGTTCCGGAGGACATTGTAAATTTCGCAGCTAAAGAGCCCTGTCTGTTGTCAACAGAGTTGGTATCTGTATCTATTTGCTGAAATACTATGTCGGCTGAAACGGTAGCCTTTGTATTTAAAGTTCCCATTTATTTTCTCTTTCAATTTCTTGTTGTGGAATGTCTAATATATTATAACGCTCTACTTGCGTTTTAGATTGCTAACTTGTGTAATTCTATGAGCTTTTCGGTGAGTGGAGGTGCTTTCGCAAAAGAAGTTTTTACCCATATAGAGATAGTCAAAACCTGAATTTTTATTGGTAGCTCCCCATACTGCAATGCCATCCTTTAGTACTTCAGAAACTTTATAAATGCCTCTGAGAGCTAAAGATAATCTTTCTCCTTTTTTGCCTTCCCCGCAATCTCTTGTAAGGATATAATATGGCCCACTACCGTTTATTACCCTAAATATGTCGCCCTTCTCTAAGCTTTGCCAGTCTACAATCTCGTTTTTTACTTTACGATTTTTTATTTTAAATATTGCACCACAATCGAAGCATTTTCGACTTCGTGCAGCATTTATTGACTCACAACTCTTACACCTCTTCTGTCCTCGCTTAAGCTTGATGGTTTCACTCCCTATTTATAAAAAGTCCCGTGTCCTAAAAAAAATTTAAACTATACATTTTTAAACGGCCAGTTTTACAAAAGCCCCGTGCTCTCAAAAAAAATGTAACCGAACTAACTAACGAAAGAAGCTAGTTGGGCTGCGACTAATCGGGTGGTTCGGAAATGGGATCTTGCGCTGTTAGTTGTTTGTCGGCCTCTCTATTTTCAATAAAAGTTCCTGAAAAATAATCTTCTGGGTTGACCCCGTTTTCTTTTAGAAACTTTCTAATCATAGGGTGGTCGTATTTTTCCATCATTAAGTTTTTAAAACAGAGTGGACAGCCTACGACATGCTCATCTGCATGATTTTCTACATAGTGAAGTATTCTAACCTCAAGACCCATAATTAACCTTTGCTGAGAAGCCCTTTGAGCGTTTAACAGGAACATTTCTCGCTGACCTTCTCTCATGTCAATGAGACTTCCCCTTATTTCGTAAACTAACAATACAATAGGAATTAGTAAAAGAAAATAAAAAAAGGTTCTGACTCTTTTGCTATTGGGCATTATTTTTTTAACCAACCTTCCTTTAATACTCTAAGAGCGTTCTTGCCTAAAAACTTTTCTACTATGTCGTCATCATACCCTAACCCCTTCAGATAGGCCGTGATGCGTGGAAGCTCGGACATATCAACAATCTCATCAGGAGGGTCTGTAAATCCATCAAAATCTGTTCCAATGGAAGCTGTTTCGGTTCCACAAGTGTTGATTATATGCTTTAGTGTTTGTTCTATATATTTTAATCCAAGCCCGCTATCTACCGGAGACAACCAGTAGTTCATAAATATAATCCCTACAGAGCAGCCGTGATCGGCAAGCCACTTTAGCTCCCAATCTTGTAGATTATAGCTAATTCTATTTATTTCAAAACATCCCGTATGAGTAGCTAAGAGACATTGGGTTTTACCTTTAGCCTCTACTAAATCATACAACTGTTTTCTTGCCTTTATGGTACAGTGCGCTATATCAATTAGCATACCTAGATCGAGCATCCTTTCTGCTACCTTGAAGCCTAGAGGCGTAAGTCCTTTAGTTTCATCCCATTTACCTAACGCATCTCTCCATTTGAGATGTTTGGCTGCATATTCTGGGTACGGAAATACCGGATTAACACAATGGTTTGGATAGAAGTGAGCCAGACCCAAGTAAGCCACTCCTCTATCATAAAAACTCTGTAGATTGGCTAACACTTCTTCTTCTATATCATCTGGATGGGAAACCATTTCCTCGCCAAAGGTTTTGCCAGCTTCGACTCCCTGTAGGCTATGTGACCCTTCAACGGAATGAATGACACACATATCTCCGTTCTCAATGCCATCTTTAAGCATCTCAGGAGAAAGTGCTAATCTAACGCCTCTAGTTCCACTGGCTCTGGTATGGTTATAGTCAATTATCTGACTTTCCATCTCATCCAACATAGATATTGTTGAGTTAAAGTAGGTTGGGTCTACAACTCTTTTTCTTACTTCTGGAAAAAGCCAAAACAATTTTCTGACCAAAGACATATCATCAATCCACCCCTGTTCAAGAATGTAGGCAGTAGCGAGGAGGACATCTACTCCTCCTTGTTCCATCTTGGGAAAGGTTACACGACCACTGAAAGGCCAGAATTTCTCCTTGAATAGTTTAGAAAGAAATTTTGTCTTAGAGCCTCCAAGATCCCTGTGGAAAACAGATGCTTTTAGAGAGGGGTGAGAATGTAAATCAACCACTGTTGAGTTTTGGTGAAGTTCCTGCCAGCTCATTTTATCTTTTACCTACTCAAATTAAAACCCTTCCCTTTGGCGTTTTAGATATATAGCCCTTTTGAATAAGGAATGGTTCTATTTTTTGCTCTATGGTCTGCCTATCAATACTAAGGGCTGCACACAATGTATTTACACCAACAGCCCCTCCTTTTGACAAGTTTTCCATAGCCTCTAGATACATCCTGTCAGAAGGATTAAGCCCTTCTTCATCTATGCCCTGCATAGAAATAGCCTGCGTGACCTGTTCTTTTTCCAAACAGGATAGTTCATTTGCCACTTGGTAGTCTCTCACCCATTCCAGAAAATTGTTTGCTATTCTAGGGGTTCCTCTACTTACTTTAGCAATAATATTTATAGCCGAGTCATTTATTTTAATATTTAATTTATTAGCATTGATCTCCAGCATCGAGGCCAACTCTTCCACAGAGTAGGATCGCATAAAGTGTTTAATTTTGAACCTGTCCAAAAATGGCTGAACCAGATCTCCCATCTCCGTTGTTGCTCCCACAAAACAGAACTTTGGGATGTCCATGCTGATAGTTTCTCCAGAGCTATTCTTACTAGCCGGAACCACTATGTCTAGCCTGAAGTCCTCGATGACAGTAAGCATGTACTCCTGAACCTTTTTGCTTACCCTGTGAATCTCGTCGATGAAGAAGATTGAACCCCTTTCCATCTTCATAAGATACGGTAAAACCTCTTTGTTGGTGGTCAGGCTTGCTCCATTGGCTATCTCTATAGGTACGTTAAGCTCATTTGCCAAAGCTCTAGCCATAGTGGTCTTACCGAGTCCTGCGCCTCCATAGAAAAGACAATGAGATAAAACATCCCTACGCACTGTTGCCGATTTGACAGAGATTTTTAGGTTATTTAAAATTTCTTCTTGACCTATCAGGTCATTAAACTTTTCAGGTCTTAATTTGTTTGTCATTTAAAATTGAACTCCTGACCAATTCTTCTAGTGATATATATTTGCAATAATAACTATTAACCAGACTTTTAGAATCTTTTAAGGTATACCCTTGAGATTTTAATGCAGCGATAGCTCTTTTAATAATAGGATCTTTTTCTACTACTTTTATCTTTTTATTCATATGCTTTACTTTAAAGACTGGAGGTAGATCAATTTTCTGAACACAAGAAGGACACTCTATTTGGATAGGGTCTTTTTGCGGAACATTGTTACCACTCAATCTAAAATGAAGCAGGCAATTCGGGCATCTGTAGTCAACATCAAGTTGTATCCTAGCAATATTTGCCTTCATGTAAATTATTCACCTTTCAAGTTGTATCAAGATAGTTTAGGTAGAACAACTAAGTAAGTAGGGCGTGCAGGAATCGAACCCGCATCGGAGGCTTAGAAGGCCACTGTTCTGTCCGTTGAACTAACGCCCCATGTTGAGATCGGCAATATATTCTTCATAAGCAAGTGCCGCTTCATCTTCAGTAGGCCAGAACCCTACAGGTATATCATCCTCATTCCAAAAATAATATACTTGCCGGTCACTATCCCAAAAGACCTGACTATAGGGATTTTCTAGCTCTTTCATTTTACCCTTCTCCACCTATGTCTAATCTAAAGGGATTGTTTGGGTCGTTGTGAGCGTTGAGTTCTGACCTTCTGCCCTTTTTGGCTGATACAGATTCATTGATAATTTCTTGCATCATATTCCTAGATTCTCTCTTGAATCGTACTTTAATACGAAGTTTCTGGTAGTCTGTTAAGCTACAAGCATTATCAAACTCATCCCAGTGATACTTAGGTCTATACGGTTTGTTCATAATCTTACCCATATTTCTACAATAGCTGTGCCTAGAGTAGCCCCGCAAATAAACCCAGATATAAAAAGCCATTTGAATCTTGATTTATATACTAACACTTTTTCTCTTTCCATCATATACATCCTCTGCTACAAAATAACCCTGCTGCTAATGACAGAAAGAAATACAGCGCAGCTTTGCTATAAAACTTTAAGTCATATTTTTCTATTTTACCCATCAAACATCTGCTCCTTCCAATTTCTAATGTGAGATATTACATCCTCTGTGCATCTTGGACATGGTTTACTGGTAGCATCTCCATCCTTATTGTAGTAGTAGACAATACCCGAATCGTTACATTGCGAACATTCACGTTTTTTGTTGTCTGGTTTATTTAACTTACTCAATCGACCCCCCGTTGATTCCCAAGCCACTTGAGTGACATGGACTCCTGCTGATTTTCGCAATATGTACAAATTTCTTTACGATTATCAGATACTATTTTGCATATTTTGCACTTTGGTTTTACTAGATAAAATTGAGAAGGGGTCTTATTCTTTTTCTTCTTCTTTTTCTTCTTTCTTCCTATGCCTAGAACATAGGCGTTCGCTTCTCCTAAAGTCTTTTTCGCGCCCGTCTTACCTTTTTTTCTTCTTCGACCCCTTTTGCCTTTAGGTTTAAATTCAGCCTTAACATGACAGCTTCGGCAAATAGCCACCAATCCATAGAGAGACTCGCCAGAAAGATTCTCTTCAGTGTAAACCATGTGATGAACCTGCATTACTAGAGTTTTTTTCTTCGTCGTACCAATATTTCTGTTGGCACAACAAATACATTCGTAATTGCTTTCTTTAAGAACCCTATCTCTTATCTCAGTCCATAGCTCACTCCTTAGATAGTCTTTGTAATCATCATATCCTAATTCTTCTAGAATCTCGTTTCTATTTTTGTATTCCATTTAAAACCAATCATTATTTGATTTGTCTGGGTTGTTTAAAATATAATTCCTATAGTACAGCCAGTACACTATTACTATTAACATAAGCACCTGTAGTATTCCATATACTACGCTTTTGTACGATGTAATCGTCTTGAATATTTCAAGCATTATCCTTACCTTAGCACTGTG
>Ga0209757_10000073_pt1 | contig 29371 bp, 44 predicted proteins | sample ETNvirome_6_1000_FD_185472 | JGI IMG/M metagenome (GOLD analysis project Ga0209757, IMG submission 185472) | Marine viral communities from the Pacific Ocean - ETNP_6_1000 (SPAdes) (version 2) | ecosystem: Environmental > Aquatic > Marine > Oceanic | place: Pacific Ocean | collected 2013-06-19 | reverse complement strand
CCTTTCTCTCCACCCTGTCAAAGGAAAGGGAGTTGTGGGGGTACTCCCCTTTCCAAGTCCTAGCCAGGGAAATTCCACACTCAGGAAAAGTGTTATCTACTTTGTTGTTATTCTACCTAGTTCAAACCAAAAAAAAAGAGGCTGACCGAAATCAACCTCTCATAGACAAAAACTAAAACTCACTCGGATGGGTAACTCTCCCTAAGAAGAAGCAAACGACACCGAGTACTATCGTTGCTATTAAATAATGTTCAGGCATTATATATAATTTTTAAAGGTTAAACATCCTCTTCTGATTCTCTTAACATCCGAATATAATCCACGACAGTATAAGTTTCATCACACCATTCGTATGGACTTAAATCTTCTGACTCAAGCTCATCCCCATCACCCCAAATATAAATCTGATAATCGTCTGGAACAAAATCCACTTGACGATATTCTTGAACCTCATCGTAATGGTCGAACTCGTAATAGATCACAAGGTCTTTATTATCAATATCCCAATCCACATAATTTCTCTTGAGCTTCGCCATAATTAATTGTTTTTATTTTTAGTCTCAGACTCAAATAACCACAGCGTAATTAAAGAGATTAAACCTAATATGAAAAATGTAGTTTGCGACATAGTTAATCTTTTTTTAATTTATAACTCCCTCAAAGGTAGTATTAAACTTCTTAATTTCCTAAGATTTTTTATCCCTATAGAATGCATCATAGTATAGATAACCCAAAACAACTATCATAGTTAATATTAATACACAAACTTTCATCATAATTCCTAGTCTTTAGTTAAGTTATTAGTTTACTTTTTGAGCCAATTAATAACTCTATTCGGCTCAATTTACCTTCGTAGTCTTAACGAGGGTAGATAAAGCTAATACTTACTCTTGTTTTAGTTGGTTGAAGCTCTAGGAGGCAAGTTCCCACCGCCCCCTAAAGTCCAGTCTTCAACACCGATTGCCTACAATCCCAATCGTAGGACTTGGTACTACTTGCTTCCACTCACGCAGGAAGCTCTCGTTATGTTTGCCTGAGTCATTGACTTACTCAGGTCTTTGTTTGCAGCACTCAAGTAGCTTACTCACTCGATCCAATAAAAGGACAATAGTTATTATCAGATTCTAAGCAAATATAAACAATTGTTATTTAATAATCCTAATTTATTTTAAGTTTTTAATAAGTAAAGTTTAATAAATCTTACATAGGTGAAATCACCTAGAAAAACAGCTAAAATTTACAATGCGTGCATTGGACTTGTTATAACTATCTGGTTTATAATAATTTAACCTTTAGACCTCAACTTGACCCCATCTTGACCTCAATTAGACCCCAAGCAAGGGGCTATAGATAAGGATAAAGATATATAGTGAATAGTAATATTACTTACTCGGAAAAAAAAACAACTAACATAATTAGGTAATTATATATTTAATTATTATATTGCCCCTAAATAAAAAAATAACTTTTGACTAGATTGCCCTCAGAACTTAAAAAACAAAGAGGAACTTACCGTAAGGATAGGGAAAACGCTAATGAACCTAACTTACCTTCAGTAGATTTACCGATTCCAAATTGGCTAAATGAAGATGGTAAGAAGGTTTTTATGGAATTGAGTTGCTTGCTACACGATATGTCCGTGTTGACTCAGGCAGATTCAATAGCCTTAGAAATGCTTTGCGATGCTTATAGCGAATATAAGATAGCCAAAGAAGTTGTTAATAGCCTTGGTGCTACTATGGAGATAGTATCAAGAGAGGGTAATGTCAAATCCATTATACGACCAGAAGTTCAGATAGCCAATCAAGCTTTCGTTAGAGTATTTCAGCTTCTTAAAGAGTTTGGTCTTACTCCATCGAGTAGAGCTAAAGTAAATGCTATAGAACGAGGCGATGGTAATACAGATGTTAAAATAGAAAACTTCTTCAACGGTGGCGAGTAATCTTAAAAACATAGATACCACTAAATTCTATTTCGATCCTAAATCGGCAGATAGATGTGTTGACTTTATCGAGAGATTTTGTAAGCACGTTAAAGGTGATTTAGCAGGGCAACCGTTTATCCTTGAAGAATGGCAGAAGGAAGATATTATCCGACCTTTATTTGGTTGGAAATCTAAGGAAACAGGATTAAGGAAGTTTAGACAATGTTTCGTATTCATACCTCGCAAGAATGGTAAGACCAATTTAATGGTTGGTATTGCTCTCTATATGCTTTATTCTGATGGAGAGAAAGGTGCGGAAATCGTGAGCGCAGCAGCAGATAAAGAACAAGCTCGTTTATCATTCTCTATAGCCAAGCAAATGGTTCTTCAAGAGCCTGAATTACTTAAACGCTCTGGCACTTATAGAGATTCTATTACCTACGATAAAGTTGGATCGTACTACAAAGTTATTTCTGCTGATGCTGACACTAAGCACGGATTGAATTTGTCTTGTTGTTTGTTAGATGAAATTCATTCTCATAAAAATAGAGATTTGTATGATGTTTTACTTACATCTATGGGAGCTAGGAAAGAACCTCTTATGCTTGGTATTACCACAGCAGGTGCAGGTCATCAGAAAGACCACATTTGTAAAGAGCTTTATGACTATTCGAAAAAACTTATCGAAGGAGTAATTAAGGATGATTCATTTTTAGGGGTTGTTTACGAAGCTGATAAGGATGATGATATATTCGATGAAGAGGTATGGAAGAAAGCCAATCCAGGCTATGGAACTATCATCACCAAAGAGTATATGCACCAACAATCTATTAAGGCAAAAAATGAACCTTCATTTGAAAACACTTGGAGGCGATTACACCTAAATCAATGGGTGGCTAACGAAACTAGGTGGATCAGCGATGAAAAATGGATGGAATGTGGTGATACAGTAGATGAGAAATATTTAAAAGGGAAACCTTGTTACGCAGGTTTAGATTTAGCATCAACTCGTGATGTAACATCTTTAGCTCTGATATTCCCTGATGAAGAAGGTGGATATGATATTATTTCTTATAATTTTATACCTGAAGATAATGCTCACCAAAGGTCGCAACGAGATAAGGTAAACTATTCTAAGTGGGCTAGAGAGGGTCATATTATTTTAACTCCTGGAGATGTTTGTGATTACAATTACATTAAGCAAAAGATAAGAGATTTATCTGAATTGTACGATATTCGTATGATAGCTTATGATAGATGGAATGCTTCTCAGATTGTAATTGACCTTACAGAAGAAGGTTGTCCAATGATTCCTGTAGGTCAAGGTTATAGAACAATGTCACCTGCCACTAAAGAATTTGAAACTTTAATTCTTGGAGGCAAAATTCGTCACGGAGGTAATCCTGTGCTTAGATGGATGATGTCGAACATCGTACTAACTTACGATGCAGCAGGGAATGTGAAGCCCGATAAATCCAAATCAAATGAAAAGATTGATGGTGTAATTTCTTGTATAATGGCACTATCAGAGGCAATGCAAAACAAAAACAAAGGAGGTTCAGCTTACGATGACAAAGAAATATTCTTTATCTAAAAACGAAATTATAGTCGAAGAGATGAGTACGATCCGTGAGGTTTGTGCTAACATCTTATCGGCTAATATGGATTTACACCTGATAGATGACTTAGTTCAGGATGTAACTCTAATTTTACTTTCACAAAATGAGATAACTATTCAATCGCTCCACGAAACAAATCAGTTTTGCTTTTATGTAGCTCGTATAGTCACTAATCAAGTTTTATCTACCACTAGCCCATTTCATAAGACTTATCGCCTTAGACTGCCTAAAAACGGTCTTAAACAGGATGATTACGAACCTCTAGCAGATGAGATTTGGGTAAAAGCTATGAATTTACCTGATGATAGGGCTAAAAGTATAGTTCATTTACGCTACGAATATGGTTTGAAAATTCACGAAATAGCTAAGATACATAAGATTTCAACTAGATATGTACACGGTATTATAGCCTCAGTACATAGTTATTTGGAAAAAAATCACTAAAAACTGTTCACATTTATAGCTATATGACTATTTATCTTTGTAATTACATTATACACACACTTTGGGGATATTTGATTTTTTAAAATTTAACGGTAATAAGAAATTAGAAGAACGAGCGCAAGAATCTGCGTATGGTTCTACTATTATTAATTCCTTATATGCTACCTCTGCAGCAGGTGAGACTGTATCTAAAGACCAAGCTATTCGAATAGCTACAGTATGGTCGTGTATTCGGGTTCTTTCCGAAACAATAGCCTCTCTACCCATCAGTCTATATGAAAAAGATGATGATAATAGAAAGATTGTGTTAACTAATGATAAATTAAATCGCTTAGTCGGTGAGAAACCTTCACCACTATATAATTCTTTTATGTTCATTGAGCGTATACTAACTGAACTTTGTTTGGGTGGTAATTTCTATGCTATTATTGAGCGTAATGCAGGTGGAGAACCTATTAATCTTCACCCTGTAGCAGAAAAAGATGTACAAGTTTTTATATCTCCTGATGGTAGAGGGCTTTATTACGAAGTCGAAAATTCAGATACTATACACTATCCAATGAGTGGAACGATCCAATCAATGAATATGATCCATATAAAAGGTTTATCCTTTGATGGAATTGTTGGTAAATCTCCAATTGTTGCTGCTGCTGAGACTTTAGGTATTTCAATTGCCTTAGACAAACACGCAGGTTCATTCTTTAAAAATGGAGCTGCCGTAGGTGGTATTCTTAAACACCCTGGAACTCTTAAACCAGAAACAGCTAAGAGACTTAGAGAGTCTTGGAATACTAATCACGCAGGTAGTTTGAATGTAGGTAAGACAGCTATTTTGGAAGAAGGAATGGAATTTCAAGCTCGTTCAATTCCAAATAATCAAGCACAATTTTTAGAGACGAGACAGTATCAGATTTCTGACATTTGCCGTATATTTAGAGTGCCGAATCATCTGGTCAACGACCTTTCCTCCGCCACTTACAGTAATATTGAAGCACAGCAAATAGATTTTGTGGTTCACACAATAACTCCTTGGATTAAGCGAATTGAGAGTGAGTTTAATGACAAACTAATTCCTTCTAATAAGAAAGGAAAACAATATTTTAAATTCAATCTAAACGCTATTCTTAGAGGTGATTCTAAAGCTAGAGCAGATTATTACAGGACTTTAGTAAACATAGGTGTAATGTCTCCTAATGAAGTTAGAAGTTTAGAGGATATGAATGCAGCAGGCGAAGTTTCTGATGAGTTCTATATGCAATCTAATATGCTTCCTTTGAGTAAATTAGGCGAATCTACAACACGAAAAGATTTATAAAAAACAATAATGGCAGGTAAAAAGAAAACAATCGTTGGTTTGACTGATGGAGAAAAACTAAAAAGAAAAGACCATTGGTTTCAGAATAAAGGATATTTAGCTGGTGAAGTTGAAGGTTCAGATGTAGATAATTTAAGCGATTCAAAAGCTGAATTATTTATCGGTACTAAAGGAGACATAAAGATTCAATTACACGGAGGAAGTGTGGTTACTCTTAAAAATGTTCCTAGTGGTACTTACCTTAGAGGTATCTTCGTAAATAAAGTTTTTGCTACAGGAACTACGGCTAAAGATATTGTTGCTATATACTAACAAATAAGACTATGGAACAAAAGAAAGAGATAAGAGTATTTAACGCTGACTATGAAGTTCGTTTACTTGAGGGAGAAAACGGAGATGTTCAAGTTAGTGGTTATGCTGCTTTATTTGACCACGAAAGTCGGGATTTAGGTTTCTTTGAGACTATAGATACACGAGCTTTTGAAGGTCGTTTAGATGATAATGTTATTTTAACATTCAACCACGATGGTAATCTAATTTTAGATCGTAACCAAGGTGGTACACTTAAACTCTCGGTAGATGAACGAGGTTTAAAATATGATGCTACACTACCTGATACTACAACAGGTAGAGATGTTGCCGAATTAATGCGTAGAGGCTTACTTTATGAGTCTAGCTTTGCATTCACCGTAGAAGACGATGAATGGTCGCAAGAAGATGGTAAAACAAAAAGAACTATCAATAAAATCGGAAGATTGTACGATGTTTCTATTGTAGGTGTAGGTGCTTATGCAAATACAGATGTTGCACTCCGTTCAATGGAGGAGTTTGAGAAGAATATCGAAATTGAAATGAAAAGCAATGAGAAGGAGAAAGACCTTCACCAAATCAATTTATTAAAAAACGAATTAACTTTAAAAAGCAAAATTTAAAATGAAAAATTCTGTTGAATTAAGACAAGATCGTGCTGACCTGATTAAAAAAGCAGGTGAGTTGTTAGATACTTGCAAATCAGAAGCTCGTGACTTCAATACTGAAGAACAAGCTAGTTATGACACAATGATGTCATCTATCGATAAGATGGGAAAAGATGTTAATACTGTTGAGAGACAAGAAAAATTGAACGCTGAGATTGCTTCTAAATCTACCTCTGTTTCTACTTTAGGTAAAGAAAAAAGCGATGTTCGTTCTTACTCTATCTTCAAGGCTATTTCAGGCTTTATGAATAACAATCTTGATGGTGTTGAAAAAGAATTACACGATGAAGCTGTAGCAGAAGCTAGAGCAAATGGTCGTGTTGTTCAAGGTTTAGGAATCCCTGCTCGTTATTTTGAGGAGAGAACTGATATAACTCAAGGTGGTTCAGCAATCGCCCCAAAAGCAATAATGAGTTATGCTGATGCACTTCGTGAGGCTACTGTATTTGATAAAGTAGGTGCTAATGTATTAACTGGACTTGCAGGTGACTCTGTTTTACCAATCGTTGGTAAGCAAGGTGTATCTTGGAAAGGTGAGGTTACTACAGGTACAGACCAAGGCGCACAGTTTTCTAAATTAACTTTATCACCAAAAAGATTAACTTCTTTTGTTGATATTTCTAAGCAACTTTTATTGCAAAACGGTATGGGAGCGCAAAATGCTATCCTTAGTGACTTAGGTCGTGCTGCAGGTGCATTAATTGATACAGCTATGTTTGCATCAACCGATGTTTCGGATGCTCCAGAAGCTATTGCTGATGGTGGTGGTGCTGCTGGCTTTACTGAAGTTGCTACTTACGAAGCTAATGTATCAATATATTCTGATTTCGTGGCTGCTGAACAAGAGTTAGCTGTGAATGAAGGTCTTTCTGGAAACTTAGCTTATGTAGCTAATCCAGTTCTTATGAAAGACTTGAAACAATCTGCCGCTGTTGCTGCTGTAAATGTAGGAATGCAAGGTAGTTTAGTGAATGGTTATCCAACTTATTTCTCTAACGCACCTGCTAAAGCTGCTCAAGTTCCAGGAACAAGCGCAGGAAGTGGAGACTTTTTGTTCGGTGATTTCTCTAAATTATACATCGGAATGTTCGGTGGTTTAGATATTATCGTAGACCCATATACTCAAGCTGCCTTGGGTGAAGTAAGATTGGTTGTTAACCAATATATCGATTGGGGTGTTGCTCACGGTGATTCATTCGTTAAAGGTACATCTTTAACTACTGAAGTAGGTACAGCATAATAATAATCAATATAAACTAAGGGAGAGAGGGTAAAACCTCTCTTCTTTATATATCTATTTAACTATATGTATCTTAATCCAAACATCCATATTCAAGGAGATTTAAAATTGGTTACTGATCCTGCCACATTGGTAGTTTCTGTACCTGAAATTAAATCACAATTGCGTATAGACACTTCAGATGAAGATACGCTGTTAAGTGCTTATATTGAGGCTGCGACTGAAATGGCTGAAAACTATTGCAATCGTAATTTCATTGAACACGAATACGAACTCTATTTTAATGATGTCCGTAATCAAGCGACTTTATTGTTTCCTGATTGCACATTATTATCGGTAGAAGCGGAACCTGCCGAGGAAGGAGTACCTGCAGTTGAAGCTGTATATCCTGTTAATTGGATAGATGTTGATGGAGCAGCACAAGGCTCTTATGAAGCTTATGTAGATACTTATTCAAATCCATCTATAGTTCATACTAATTCCGATTTTAGCAGTCCAACATTAGAGGCTAACGCTTCTAACACATATTGGTTCAAGTTTAAGACAGGAATGGGTTCAGCAGCTTCCGATGTTCCGAATGCTGTAAAGCAAGCAATCAAATTGATTGTGTCTGATATGTATTATTTCAGAGAGGACAGAAAGCGTAGATTCCCAATGGCATCAGAAATCTTATTGCAACCTTATAAATGTTATCACTAGATGGCTTTCATAAGCAAAATAAAGGCAGGGGATTTCAACGAGAGAATCAAGTTACAAGAACCTAACTTTACTCAAGACTCTTTCGGGGGGATTACAGAGACTTATACAGATGTTGTTACCGTTTGGGCTAACAAAAATGTAAAGACTCTTAGAGATGTAAAGGAGAAGTTTGAAGGTAACGAGCTTCAATCGTATTCAAGGTTTGTATTTACGATCCGATATAGTTCCGATACTAAGGCTATCAAGTCTAATTGGAGATTACAGGATTCGTATGGTGAAAACTATGATATTCTAGGATGGGTATTAGACCCACGAAAAGAGTTCATTGAAGTGTTTGTTAAACAAGATTTAGATGATGAAAACCCAGTCTAAAAATAAGATAAAAATTATTGGTGTTCAGGCTGTTAAACAAGCTCTGAAACAGATTGGTAAAACTCCTCGACAATCTCGTTCTATCGTGAATAAAGCTCTCCGACCTGCAGGTCAAATGGCAGTTAGAGCAGCAATACAGAAGTTTAAGCAAGGTTCAAAACATAAAACTCCAGGAGCAAGGTATAATCCAAGCACAGGAGGTATTAAGCGAGGTAAATCAATGGCTCAAACTATTGGAATTATCACAGCTAAAAGAAGTAGAGAGCCTGGAATATTTATTGGACCACGATTAAAGCAAATTAACAAAACCTTTGTAAAAGGAAAATTTAGTAGAAATTTAGCTGCTTTTTCTTTAGATGGATCGGAAGGTATTAGATACCATAAAAGTGGTAAATCAGTCGGTGTTATGCCGAAACAACCTGATTATTTAGGTCAAGTTGTTGACCAAAAAGGAACAGCAATCTCTACGAGGGCTGAGAAAGATTTACTAAAGTTATTAGGTAAGATAATTAAAAAAGCAGGTTTATAATATGTTCGCTGTAATAGGTAAGAAAATATTTGACAAATTAGGTTCATCAACTGACTTCAACGCTGCTAATAATGCTTTGGGTAGTGAGTTGGTTGTTAATGGTGATTTTGCTACTGATAGTGATTGGGATAAAACAGGAGGTGCAACAACATCAGGTGGCTTTGGTTATTTAGCTAAAACCCCTACGTCTACCTTAACTCAGACGAGTATTTTTACTGTGGGCAAAACATACTCTTACACTCTCTTAGCTAAAAGCGAGGATGGTGGAGGTCAGTTGAATATCTCAAATGGTGTTGCCACACACGTTAACTTAGAAAGTGTACCGACAACTTACACCACATATAGTGGTAGTTTTACTGCAGATGGTACAAGTCTTATATTCTCAGAAAGTGCTACAGGAAATATCTCAATAGATAATGTCTCAGTAAAAGAATTTAATAATAAGGTGTTTCCTGTTATTATACCTCAAGGAGCGAATTATCCTTGTACAACCTTCGAAATAATGAATGTTAGCAATTTCTTGTCAAAAGGAAATTCTTTAAATTCTTGTGATGTATCGATCCGAATTATTGCTTTCGCTGACGATTACAACACAACATATAACCAAGCTAAAGCCGTTGTAGAAGCTTTAGATTTATACTCAGTAACTTATACTGAGGATTCAGTAGATTATACAGCTAAATTTCGTTTTGAAACATTAGACGATAATTACTTTAAGTCTGCTGAAAAATTCTACAAAGAGATAATTTTCAACTGTTTAATAATTAAAAACTAAAATAAAATGGCAATTCAAAATGCAACAGGAGTCGTACTTTCCATAGCTGGAACAGCATTGGCACATTGTACTTCTGCTTCTCTATCTATAAGTAGAGATTTAAGAGATTCAACAACTAAATCATCAGCAGGTTGGTCTGAAAGTTTAGCAGGACTAATGTCTTGGGAAATGAGTGGTGATTCTTTTGTGGATATTACCGAAGGGGATTCTGATACTAACATAGCAGCGTTAATTGCTGGAGGTGAAGTAGTAGTTACTTTCGTATTAGACGATGCTGATTCAGCAACACCAGCACCAGTTACATACACAGGCGATGCCTTAATTACAAGTGTATCTATGGATGCAGGTGTAGAGGAAAACACATCTTGGTCTATTTCTTTAACAGGAACGGCTGAATTAGAAGTATCGTAGTAATTATTAATAAAAGGTAGAAAATATGAAAAAGGTAGAGTTAGGTGGTCAATTACGACCTATTAGGTTTTCTTATTTAGGATTAAAACACATCTGTATGGATTGTGGTCTTAAATTAAATGAGTTAAATAAACTTGGTACTGAGTTAGAACATATAGGCATAATTGCATATTATGGTTTAAAGTACGGTGCGAAGAAAAACGGTGAAAAGTTTAATTACAAAATCGCTGATATTGAAGATTGGTTAGATAATGAAGATTTCGGCAAGTTAAATGAAATCTTTGAAGCTTTCCAATTGGATCAACCCCAAGCCGAGGGAAAGTAGTCAAGGGAGAGGAAATCGATGAGGACTCAGGAGAAATTGATTGGGATAAACTCGAGGAAATTGGATTAGGAATGTTGGGGTTAGCGTATGAGCAATTATATGAACTAACCCCTCGTTCCTTTAACAACACTCTAAAAGGTTATAATAATCAAGCTCAAGCTAATATAAGAGAGTCTTGGGAGCGAACTAGGGTGTTGGCTCATATAATAGCATCACCAAACCTTAAAAGACCTCTTAAACCTAAACAATTCCTACCTCTTCCTTGGGATAATGAAAACATACCTAATAAGATTATTGCATCGCCTGAACAAATAAAGGCAGATGTTGCTCGACATAAGGAAATACTTAAAAAAATGCAGAAATAATGGGTTCAATAAAAACCATCTCGATAATTGTCGCAGCCAATATAAAAGGCTTAGAATCTGGGTTAGGTAAAGCAAACAAATCACTTACTAAATTTGCTAAAACTTCTGCTCGATTAGGTTCGATGATGTCGTTTGGGATTACTGCGCCTCTTGTAGCTTTAGGTAAATCAGCTTTCGATACATTCTCTAATTTTGAGAATGGTATGATGAAAGTTAAAACTATAACTGGAGCTACGGCTGAAGAGTTTAAAATGCTTACTGCCGAAGCTAAAAGATTAGGTGCTACCACCCAATTTACAGCACAACAAGTAGCTGATTTACAGTTAGTTTTTGGTAGAAAAGGGTTTAATCCAAAGCAAATTATGAGTATGGAATCTTCCGTACTAAAATTAGCTTTAGCAACAGGAGAAGATTTATCTCTTGCAGCCAACACCGTAGCATCTTCAATAAACGCTTTCGGATTATCTGCCGAACACGCAGCTTCCGTGGCTAACACTTTAGCATCAGCATCGGCTAATTCATCTATTCAACTTAGTACTTTTAGTACAGCTTTCGGTCACGCCGGTACGGCTGCTAACTCTGTTGGTGTTGATTTTAATCAGTTAGCAGGTATGATGGGTGTTCTTATGGATAATGGTATCAAAGCTTCCAAAGCAGGTACAGGACTTCGTAAGATATTTATAGAATTAGCACAAAAAGGTATTCCATTTAGTGAAACCTTAGATCGAATTGCTAAAGGTGAGATGGATATTATTGATGCATCCACAATGGCAGGTAAAACTGCTGCTGCTCAACTATTAATTTTATCAAAAAATAAGAAGAAAGTAGATGAGTTAGCAAAGAGTTATGCTAAGAATACTGGTAGACTTGATGAGATGGCTAAAGCGATGGGTGAAACAACCTTCGCTAAAGTTAAGAAAATGCAATCTGCTATAGAAGGTCTTAAATTAGAATTAGGAGCTTTACTCGCTGAGATTGTTGTACCTATAATTGGTCGTATAACTTCATTTGCTTCAGGATTCGCTAATCTTGATGACTCTACTAAAAAGCTTATAATTACAGTAGGTGGAATAATGACTGTACTTGGTCCAGTATTAATAGGTGTGGGAGCTTTAATAGCTCTACTTAACCCCGTTACTATTGGTATAGGATTATTGGGTGGTGCATTTGCGCTTTTAGCTTTGAAGAGTAGTAGCGTTACTGATAATCTTATAGAAGAACAAGAAGCATTAAGTAATCTAGCCGAAAGAGCGATGTCTGCCAATGAGGGGTCGGAAAAAAGGATTGAACTTATAAAAGAGTTACAAACTGAATACCCAGGCTTCCTTGAGAATATGGAAGCTGAAAAGATTGCTAATGAAGATATAAAACTAGCTTTAGACCAATCTAATACTTCGTTCTTAAAAAAACTACAACTACAGGCTGAATCTGAGAGGTTGCAAGAGTTGATGAACGAGAAGTCTAAAAAGGGTCGTGAGTTAATTGCCAAGGAAGACGAGGCTTTAGAAGCTTTGAGAAAGATTTATAAAACTGTTGGATTTGAGCTGAGTGGTAATCTTTCTACGCAAACCAAATTAGAGAAAACTCTAAGCAATATAAAAGGTGAATATTTTGACTTAAATAAAAATACAACGGTTTGGATTGGTACTCTTGGGTCTAATAATAAAATCACTGAAAACCAAAGAGAGGCTTTAGAAGATTTAAGAGATGAATTAAGTAAAGATACAAGTCAATTCGATACTGCTGCGCAAGCTGTAGCTGACTACCTAAAACAATTAGATGAAATAGGTTCAACTGCAGCTCAAGCAAAAACCCCAATCCCAACTGGAACACCAACCCCAACCCAGGCATCATCAAGCTTTGGAGTTTTAGCACCACCACCGTTTATTGGTCCACTAAATGAAGTTACTAAATCATTTAGTGATAAAGTAAAGGATGCCTTTACCTCAGTTCAAGTAACGGTTGGTGAAATATTTGGTACTATGCAAAAGAATGGTAAAACTACTTTTGAGAACATAGCAATGGGAGTAGAGGCAGCATTCTCAGGAATAAATGAAGTACTAAATACGCAGTTCGATTTACAAATTGCTAAAGACCAAGAACTTTTTGATAGAAAGAAATCTTTAATGGAAGAGTCTGCTGCCTACCAATCAGCAACATCTAAACAGCAAGCAGAGCTTTTAAGAAAATTAGAAGAGGATTCGTTCAAGAAATCTAATAAACTAAAGAAAAAACAAGCCAAGCTAGAAAAAGCACAAGCTATGTTTAACGCTATCGTACAGGTAGCATCTCAGGTCGCAGCTAATGTTGCCGTACCACCTCTTGCTATTGCAATTGGTATTGCAGGTGCTATTCAGATTGCTGCCATTGCTGCTCAACCGATCCCTGCATTTGCCAATGGTGGTATTGTATCTGGTCCAACATTAGGGTTAATGGGTGAATATTCAGGTGCAAGAAGCAATCCCGAAGTAATTGCTCCATTAGATAAATTACAAGGAATGATGGGTTCTCAAAATATTAGAGTACAGGTTTATGGTTCGTTAGACTCAGAAGGTATTCAGATAGCTACTATTCAAGGAAATAAAATTGCAGCCGAAACAGGTGGGGAAACTTTATCAACATCTAACCATTTGCATCAAGTACCTTATTTCAGTAACATCTCGACAACTACACCTATCGAGGGAAATTAAGACAAAAAAATGGCAATAAGATTTCACGCAGAATTTCGTAATATACGAAAAGAACTTTATAAGGTAGAGATACACGATAATGAATTTAGTGGTTCATCTACTGAATTTACTCTAAGAGGTGATGGATTTTCCATTAACTTCAATGGAGGTGCTAACACCTATGATTTAATAAAGGCTTCCACCGTTTCATTTATAATGAATGTAGATGATTCGATAAAGAAAGCTCTGTCTACCGACCTTGGTGAGTCTGAAGATGGTAGGTTTAATGTTAAGATATTAAAGGATGGTGTTTTTAACGCAGCAAACGATTTTACTCCAGATGGAGATAATTACACATTCTATTGGTTAGGTCAAGTTAACAAGAAACTTGTATCAATAAAAGATTCATTTTATCCATTTGACTTTAAGATACAAGCAACAGATGGTGTTGATTTATTAAAAAAAATAGATTATAAAGATGATGATGGTAATGTTATTACTGGAAGGAGTCGATTTACAGATATTTTATCTGACATAATAGGTAAATTAGATAACAATTCTATATTATCAGATTCAGATGTTGTTTTATCGACCAAAGTGAGATGGTATGAAACTAATATGTCTACATCAGATGATCCTGTTTATCTAACTGCGATAAATAGGGCTGCTTTTACTGAGTTAGATGACCTGAATAATGTTGTTAAATTTAAAACATATTATGATATATTAGTTCAAATTTGTAAAATCTTTCAATGTAGATTTGTATTCTCAAACGGTAAATATACCTTTATTCAATATTGGTTATTAGCTGATGGAAGCACTCACGATTACTTTAACTATCAAAAAGATGGAACTTTTGACTCTAATACTACTGAATCCCTTAATAGTGCTATAGGTGAATATCCTTCTTATGCAACAAATAAAAGTGATGTTGGAGAACCTGGATTCTATAATAGAACAAAGAAATATGGAAATAAACTAGGTTCAGTTAAGATAGATTTCAATCCAAGTGATGATGGAAATATATATCAATTAGGTTATTTCCCTGTATGGCAAATGCCTAATGCTGGCTGGATACCTTATGGTCAAGATTTGACTGGACCGAATTTGTTAGGTTATTTTGAGGATGGGGATGATGTGAGTTTTAAGCTTCGGATTAAAATGAAAATTAAAGTAACAAAACAAAGTAATGTTACTCCAACTCAAAGTTTTTTCGGGAGAATTATATTTCCTTTTTGGTTAAAAGTCGAATCAAGTGATTCTGTAGCACCTAATGATAGGTATTTAGTACCATTTTCTAATCAAAACATAACGCCAGATTTAGATGAGTTTGCAGGTAATGGCTATAATATTGCAACTGATTGGGAAAATAATGGTTCAGAAACAGACATAGATAATGCTATGGTATTCAAATCTGATTTACTGTTTCTTCAAACTACTGCTGCTAATGGAGATGTGGATGGTCCAAGTGAATTTGATGTAGAAATAGACACACTCATAAGTACGGTATCAGAGGCTCAAGGTATTTTTTTATATAATGATTATTATGGCTCTTGGGATTCTGCTTTAGGAGGTGGTGATTGGTTTGCTGTTCAAGAAAATGATGGAACTATTAGCTCAAGATATGATTCTAAATGGGATGGTTATGATATTGATGTTGAATTTGAATCTATTAAAGTTTATCCATATAAAGATGGTGAAATTTTTGCAGGATCAGTAGTTGACTCTTATGTAACGGATGATGATGACGCATCAAATAATGCTGAAAACCTTGTAATAGCAGACATAATATTTAATGATGGACCGACAACTATAAGTAAGTTTGCTTTATGGGTGGATGATGGATATAACTTTATACAAACTAATCTTTGGCAAATAAATGGTACAGGAACATCTCATAAGATACATAAACTTATTACTGATGATATTCTATATTTTAATTACAGGAACGCAATCCAACTTGAAGCGACTTTAATAGAGCCTCCAAATAATTATTCCAATGGTCTATCAACGATTCCTTCAACAGGATTCAATAGATGGTATGAAAATGAGGATGGTTCGTTTGTAGTTGAGATATTAGCTTTCAATAAAATGTCTTATAATCCTAATAAAGCTCAATGGTCTTTTTCAGGTACAATAACGTCATCTATAGTGACTCCTGTTATAACGACAGAATATCCAGACACGAATATAGGTTATGATAACACATCACCAACAATAACACAAGAGTTGTTGAATATAAATGTTAAAAATTTCACCGAAGAGGATAGTATATCTGTATTAAACGAAATTTTAAGTCCATTAAATACATCTCTTACTCAATTAACAGTAAAGCCATTAACGGTAGATATTACCGCTAACACAGACCTAATGATGGTGTCTAATAATGCTCAGAGGCTTATTGAAAAGGTGACTGTTAACACGGCAGCTGAAAAAGGTGATACGACTATTTATATTAATTCTTTTACACCTTCGTATGTTTATACTACATCTAGTAGATTAATACCAACGAAAGGAAGTTTAATTGCTCAAATAAATTCATCAGGTGGTTCTCCTGGAGGTAGTAGTAAGCAAGTCCAATTTAACGATAGTGGTGCTTTTGGTGGTGCAGGTTTCTTAGAAATAGATAACGACCCTTTAAAACGAAATCTGAACTTAAAAAGTGGTGGTGATATTGTATTAGATTCTGATGTAAATGGCGGTTCGGGAGTGTCGGTGATACAATACCCTGATGACTACGATGGTACTAATAGAGCTATATTAACAATCCATAATCCTGATATAGTAGCTTTATCAAATAGAGCTAGAAATGGAACAGTTCAGATTAGAGCGAATGGTTCTAGTGCAGGTAGTGGCGATGAAGAGATTGTAGCTATATTTACAGATACGGCATTAAATGCTGAAAAACCAATAGTGTTAAGACCCGAATCAATTCACCCTACTTCTACTACTAATACATTATACAACCTTGATGGTTTTCCTTACTTCGATAAAGATGGATTAACAAGGACAAAGAAGATTGGAATAACTATAGCTCAATACAAAGCTTTGGAAACTACAGCTATAGAGTTAATAGCAGCTCCAGGCTCTGGGTATAAGATATGTGTGTCGAATGTTATGATTTTTGCAGACAGGACATCAACCGAAACATCAAGTAATAATCTATATATAGGTCAGCATAGAACTACTACGTACGGAACTTACACAGGGTATATTAGAGATTTTATGAATAATGAAACTGGAAACAGAACTTATAATTGCCCTCCTATCAATGGTGAAATATCTCAGGGTGATACCGATAATAGAGCAGTAGAAGTTTACGCAGGTGGTTCAGGTTTTAATGGGGATGTAGAATTAGATATATATGTAACCTATTCTATAATAGAAAGTTAATTTTGAAAATGAACAAAGACATAACGGAAATAGCAATAGCCCAAGTCGCAGCTATTAGCATAAGCATATCAGATGCAGAACAATGGTTACAAATGACCTCACTAATATTAGCCGTTACATTCGGTATATATAAGTGGTATCAAGAAATAAGAAAAATTAGAAAAAAGAAATTGTAGAGGTTTTGAAAAAATGGGATTTTACTACCTTTTCTCCTGTTTTTTCATTACCTTTACATAAATTAAGTTAAACAAACAAGTATTATGAGAGAAGTTTTAGATTTTTTATTAGCTAACGGAGCTGAGTTGTTATTGGCAATTTTAGCAGTAGCTCGTATCATAGTAAGGTTAACTCCTACTATTAAAGATAATAAAGTATTCGGTTATTTAGATGACCTTATTGCTTTCTTTATCCAAAATAATGGCGATCCAAAAGAAAAGTAAGATGGCTGTCATACCTAAAATAATAGCAAAAAGCATTATAGCTATTATTCCTGAGATGTTCAAAGACAATAAAGGAAAATGGTCTTCTAAACGAACAGTATCAGGTGTACTTGCTGTAGCTTCAGTCGCTAATATAGATTCTAGTGGTATAACCTGGCAAGTATTATGCCTAGCTGCTATTGCTGTATTACCTCTGTGCTTTTTAAGTAACGAAAAATGTTCTAAGTGTGATAAAAAAAAGCTGAAAAATATATTTAAAAAGGATGTATAAAGCTTTCCTAACAAGGTTGGAAGATGATAGTCATCAAACTCTAGGTCATCTTACATTGTTCGATGGCTTAGAGAAAATTTTTGAATGTGTCACTTTAGAGTTACCTTGGAAAGCTAATATGCGTAATATATCTTGTATTCCTAAAGGTGTTTATAAATGTAAGCACAGAAGTTCGGAGAAGTATAAAAATCATATTATATTACAGGATGTTCCCAATCGAAGATACATACTTATTCATTACGGAAACTATAACACCGACACAAGAGGGTGTATTCTTGTTGGCTCTAGGTTTGGAAAAATCAACAGGGATTCCTTGTTGGATATTACAGCATCACGAAGAACTCTCAATGAGTTATTGGAGTCCACCGAAGCTGAAGGATTTGAATTAAATATCAGTTGATATATGCCAAAGTTACCCAAAGAAAGACCTCCTCACTACTTAAAGAAGAATCAATCTTGGGGTGGTGATACTTCATTCTATCGAACTACTAAGTGGCGCAAGCTACGAGGATATGTATTAAGACAGAATCCGTTATGCGTTCATTGTGAGGATAAAGGTATAGTAACTGAAGCACAAATGGTGGATCACATTAATCCCATAAAAAACGGAGGTTCTGAATTAGAAATTTCCAATCTTCAAGGGCTTTGCCACAAATGCCATAATAAGAAAACATACTATGAGAATAACCCCCACCATAAGATTCCGAAGTAATTATGAGAGAGAAGTCTGTTCACTATTGGATGACCAAGGTGTACCATTTGAGTACGAATCTCTCAATCTCTTTTACGAGGTATCAGAACAGCGCAAATATACTCCCGATGTTATACTTCCAAACGGAATTGTTTGTGAGCTAAAAGGTCGATTTACTTCAGCAGACAGGAAGAAGATGCTGTTAGTCATCAAGCAACATCCTGATAAAGATATTAGGATGGTTTTTCAACGACATAAGAACAAGATTTTCAAAGGCTCTCTAACCACATACAGCCAATGGTGTGAGAAGCATAATATTAAATGGGCTGATAAAACTATACCTATAGAATGGATAAAAGAAAAGACAAAACACCCGAAGAAGTAGCAGAAGATGTATTTGGTAGTTGGATAGAGGGTTTGACAGACCAAGAGCAACCTGAAACCTGTGGTATTGAAGATGAAGATTGCGAAGCTTGTGGAAGCTAGGGTATGCAAGAGGGATAATTAATTTTATCCTTTTTTTTTGTCCTAAGATTAGGTTGTTAACAAATGTTTACTTATATTTGTAGAGAACAAAGAAAGATATTAACCAAACAACTAGAAATTATGCAAACCACTTTATTAAACACAATCATCGAATCAACAAAAGGTAAATTCTTTGGAGTTACTTTTAGAAAAGCAAATGGTAAAATCAGATTTATGAACTGCCGAACTGGTGTACATAAATACACAAGTGGCGAAGGCTTAAAGTATAATCCTAAGAAAAGAGGTAATGTTATTGTTTGGGACACACAACAAAAGGGTTACAGAACTATTAAACTAGAAAGCATCAAATCAATCAGGTTTGAAGGAAGAGAGTTGTGGATTTCTAACAGCTAATTATATTGAATTTTAGGGGGTTAAAATGAAAAAGAGGAGCTAATTAAAGCTCCTTTTTCTATTCTGTTATATTCCATTCGTACTTGAATGGCTTACTTTCTTCTTCGTGTATTAGCTTCTCCAAGTACACACACAAATCCATCGCTTCTTCCTGAGCGTGAATAAGCCACTCTAAGCGACTTAAATCGGTTCTCTCCATCGTAGTGCCATATTTAGATTTACCTACTTCAGCTCGCTCTAATATCTTTTCACAGACTTTATCTTCTATCCTACTCATAACTACCTTGATTTAATTACTTCGTAAAACATCGGATCGAGTTCCTTTATCTTATTCTGAATTTCCACCCAAGCTTCCTGTACAAGTTCCTTACTACCTAAATCATTTTTACTACCTGTACTCTCGTTAGACACATTCCGAGCATTCAACTCTAACAATCTATCTATCTTAGTTCTGATAGCTTTATTCGTGTAGTACTTAGACTTTTCTTTTACCATCTCTCAATTGTTTTAGTTAATATATACCAAATATACAAAATATATTCAATAAAAAAAGAGCGATCCTAAATTAATAGAATCGCTCCCCTCCGTTACTAACCTAAAACTTAATGAGAAACACTTATTATACCTCAAATATAAAACAATTTTCCCTTATCGTAATCAACAAAAGTGACATACTTATACACAAATCTCTTTTTACCAAATTCAGTAGATTCAGGCATCGTTCTCCATTGCCATTTATCTACCTTTAACTTATTCAAATTGAACACTAGAGCTTTATTATCGCTGAAGAAATTGAAGTAAAGACCCTGTGCGCTTTTTTCATTCTTAGTCCTTCTCAGGATTCGCTCATACTTGTGCATCTCCAGGAGTAATCCTTCAGGATATTTCTCCATCGCTTCATCTAAAGTGAAGTTTCGCTGCTTCATCTCGCAATAGAACTTCCTATCATCCCACTCGTAAGTGAAATCCCAAAAAGCCGTTTCGCTTTTAGTCGGTTTGCAATCAACATTATATTTCGATGCGAATCTATTTAATAAATCAAGTTCTTTTTTATTCATCCTTATTCAATTTAGTTAATATATTCAACTCGTTCTTTAACTCTATAACAGCATTCGCCATCTCTAACTCATTCGCATTAGCTAATACCTTCTCACGCTTATATTGGAGCATCTGAAAGTACACCCAAGTAAAAGCCTGGCTGCTCTCCTCAAACACCTCTAATCGCTTCTTCATCTTCTCAGCTTGTGGATGGTTAGAGTAACTTACATATTGGTCACGCATCCTAGTTAATTCGAACTGATGCTCTAAGAATTTATCCATACTACCCATCTCGTCTAAATTTGGATCACACTCTCTTAATAAGTTAATCGCTTTTATTGTAATTTCATCAGGCATAATATAATCTATTTTAGGTAAATTTTCTTTAATAACTCTACCATTACATTAACCGTAATCGAGTTACCTGCTTGCTTGTAAAGTTGGCTGTTAGAATTAGTCTTCTCAGCCTTATGAAATTCTTCATCTGTAAATCCTTGAAGCCTCCAACATTCTAAAGGAGTTAGTCTTCTTATTCGTTTGTTGTTCTCCACAGCCTGAGTATTAGCTGAGTCTAAACAGTAAACAGTTCCATCCGATTTACTTAGATGACCTGTTCCACCTGCGTTTTTATCCTTTTTAATCGAAGGTCTATCTGCACTTCTTCGTTGTAGGTTGTGAATTATATACTCAATATCAGTAGATTGCTTATGGTAATTAGCCGTTATACAGTTAGTTACATTCTTTGTATTTGGGTCAGTAAAAGGTAAAGCTCGTTTGGCGGTCTTTAAATACTCAAGCATTTTACCACTAAGATAATACTTTTCATCAACGCTATCTTCAAGAATATCTTTAAGCTTTAATTTAAGAGGAAATTCTTTCGGAAAATTAAACACCCTAGAATGCTTGAATCCTACAATAAATATACGCTCACGATTTTGAGGTATACCAAAATTCTTAGTATTAAGAACTTTATAATGAATGTGATAACCCAATCCATTATCAATAGAGTCTAAACCCATTTGATTATTAACCGTTCCACCTCCATTACTTAATACATCTATAATCGTTTGAAAAGTACGACCATTATCGTGTGACATCAATCCACGAACATTTTCTAATATAAAGCAATTCGGTTGATTCTCTTTAATGAACTCAGCTACATTGTAGAAAAGCGTTCCTCTTGTATCTTCAAACCCTCTACGCCTACCTGCCATAGAAAAAGTTTGACAAGGGAAACCTGCTACATATAAATCGAGCTGTGGTACTTCTGAATGGTTACGAGTAGTAATGTCTTCGTAGAATGTTACAGGTGAGTGTAAAGCTTCATAACTCTTACGAGCATATTTATCTATTTCACAAGCGAACACCTCTTCTATAGGAATCCCTAATCGTTTCAAAGCAGTTTCGGGTGATCCGATTCCACTAAAATCTGTTCCAATTTTTAACATCTCAATAATAGGTTTTAGTTAATAACAATCCGAATGTAGTAAATTTAAACCGAACTACCAAGGGCAATTCGGGTCATCAACTATTTTCTTATCTATCATTTCTATTGGGTCAACTAAACTACCGTTCTCATTTAGGTACTGGAATCTCCTCTTTTGATACGAGTAGAACAAACAAATAGGAGTAGTTTCAGGAGTCGGTACACCTACCAATTTCTGGAACTTTACCTTCTGTAGATGTATCTCAGTAACATTCCACTTGTCACTCTGAGGATTCCTGTGAAACACAATAAAGTTATCAGCTCTATTCCCAAACATAGCACCATATTCTACATCGCTCATATTCGGAGCAGGTCGAGTGCCATCTTCATTTCTTCTTCTATTGGCTGCTGTACCTGGATGAACCACAAGGTAGAAAGCTAACTTATTCCGCTTGATAAACCTTCTAATATCGCTCAAGGCATCGTAGTAGTAATCGTACTTAGATTGCTTGTCAGCAGAACGCAAATCGTTAAGAGGGTCGATAGAACATCCATCTATCTCAGCTACTTGCATATAATCCTCGAAAGCATCTAACACTTCATTAACTGTTGGAGTCTCATCGAATGTAAGCACCGTAAAGTGGTCGTAAGCCCATTGGATAGCTCTAAGGTATTCATCCTGATTAACTCTACTAGAGAAATCTTTGTCGGCTGTATTGCCACAATACATCTCAGCAATGTCTATCATCAGATCACCCACAGGTTCGTTCTCAGGACAGTACATTAACCATTTCCAATTGTACAGCTTCGCTGCCATTATCATTAGAAATAATTGAGATGTGGTTTTACCAATATTAGCAAATCCAGTCATTATTGTAAGCTCACCTTTACGGAAGGTATAGTGAGGGTCTAAAGGCTTTATTCCTGTAGTTAATCCTTTGGTATATCCTTTTGTATAAATCTTCTTACAATAGTCCGTAACCTCTTGATTAGAGGTAACTCTATAGCCCGAAGCCATTATGATTTCATCTGCTTGAGTTGGCTACCTAAGTAATCCGAACTTGGTTGTGCTTGTGTGTTTCTTCCAATCCAATTAGTAGCAGCCAATCGCCAATTCTTCATAGGGGATGTACCTACCTTCCATCCTTTAGAGCCATAGAAATTGTAGAACTTCTCACCCTCTCTCTTAGTGCTATCCTTTTCAATAAAGAAGGCTACTGCTTCCTCAATAGATTGTGGTGTTGCCTTATTAGTCGGTGACTTATCTGTTGACTTAGTAGTGTCAGATTCAATAGATAGCTGTACTTCTTTATCCTCCCAAACTATATCGTTTTTTAATAGAATCTCTAATATAGACTTGTGTACCCTATTCTTATCGTTAAGTTTCGTTCCGTACTGAAATAAGATGAATCCTGTTAGATACCATCTACCATTACTCAATACTAATACTCTATGTTTATCTTTGTTTACATCGGATAAGAACTGATCCGTGTCAATCTTTACTCCTACAAGAAGTTCGAACATCCTCTTGTTAGGTTTGAATATACCTGCGTGACAGCAATTGTCACAGATGTAATTCCAGAATAATTTATGTGGGTTAGTCAGGTCAAGAAACCAATCTTCATTCCACTTCGTAGTGTCGGTGAATCTTTTAGCCATCGTTATCAAATCGTTTTAGGTTAGGTTAGGTAGTAGTGGTGGTATAAAAGGGGCTATAAGAGAATATTCCCTTACAACCCCTTTATATATCTTAGAACGGTAAGTCGCTTGCTTTACTGAATCCGTTTGATTCGGCAGCAACAGGTTCTTTACCATTCTCATCAGTAGAAGTAAATATCTTCCAAGCTTGAAGGTCGGTATAGTACCTTTCGTTAAACTCTCTCGACTCAGCATTAAAGCTAACATCTACAGATTGACCAACTTTGTTAAACTTTAGAAAGTTATCTACCTTCTCTTCTCCGAACACGGTGAAAGCTACATCTTTTGAATACTCTCCTCCAGTTTCAATTACGAAGGTTAACTTCTTCCAAGCGTTACCTGAACTCTTAGCTGTTCCTTCTTGTACTTCTGAAACAACCTTAATTGTTCCTTTCATCTCTAAATTTCCCATAACTCTTTTAGTTTGGTTTTTGGATTTCATAATCTCGGACTGTTTTTATTAGGAAGTCCGCTAACTCCTCACTTAATAACATCTCTTCTACGAGGGCTTCACTTAATAACTCTCCATCTGTACTAACATTTGCCCTTGTAACATACTCATCACCCTTTTTAAACTCACAGGATATGATTAAATACTCATCACAGTTTTCTACGATTTCCTCCGTAGCTACATCAATTCTATCTATTTTCATATTGCTTGAATAAATCAATCATCGCTTCTGTCTTAGCATCAATCGATAATTTGGTTGTGATTATTGTTTGGATTTCAGTAAATAGAGTTTTGGTAATCCCTTCCAATTCATTCTTATCCTTACGAACAACTAATCTCCTCTTTAATATAGCAAAATCAGATTCGCTGTAGGTTAAATCTTCAAAGGTATCTCTGGAATGAATAACAGAAGAATGGTCACATTCTGTTAACTGAGCTATCTTAGGAAGGGATAGATTCTTGTGTAGATAGGTAAGGTAGTATTTAGCTGAATGTCGAGCATAAACTAATCGTCTTGCTCTGTCCTTACTAAATATCATTGATGGATCAACCATCCAATAATCGCAAGAAAACTCAACAGCATCTCGTAGTGCTAACTTTTCTTTGTCTGTTATTGTTGAAGTATCTCTCATAATTCTTCGTGTATAATGTGGTTAGTAGCTTGTGTATTACTTTCGCAATATCGCTTTTTTGTTTCTAATAAACTAATATATTCCTCTCTTCCTCTTGAAAGGAAATCTTCTGAAGCCCTAAACACTCCTATCTGATGTGGAGCTTTCGTTTCTATCACTACGAATATAAACTCTTTAGCCTCAAAACCATCAAGATAAAAAGCAGCCTGTCGATGATAACCATAGTTGTAAGCTTTCCTTCTGAAATCTTTGATGTCTGTTCCTGTGGTCTTAATATCCACAATCACATCACCATCGATAATCATATCACATTTACCTTTACACTTACTCATTGTGTTGAAATCCACCCAAGTCTTTGGAACTTCCTTCTCAGAAGCATCCAACATAGACTTAATCTCCTGGACTCCCTCCATCTTATTACGAAGCCTTAGAGCTAACTCGTAATCATCAAGGCTCATTAGTAATTTACCCTCCTCCTTACAAGTCTCTTCTAATCGGGCTTTCCAAGCTTTATTAAACTTAGCTGTCATCCCCTTTAACTTATCAGGTCTGTCTTCAGGATTAAAGATCACGAATCTCTCAGCGTACTCTTGTGGCTCAAGGACTAAAGTGTGAAACAGATTACCGAACCTTAAAGCTGGTCCATCTATCTTGCCTCCATTACGCATCATCCAATAGAATGAAGGAGACTTCTGTACATAACCTAATTGAGAATTAGTAGTCCACTCCCAATCACCGTAGTACTCGCTGTCATCGTTAAAATTCTTCATCTCTTCCTATGTCTTTCAGATTTATGCTGTCGGATTTTCCTTTGAAAAAGCTACCCAAAAATTGAAACATACTACCAACTAAGTGTAACCAAAATGCAATCCATATAAATATAGGTGCATCAGCAATAGATAAAATCCAATATAATATAATGTGAATCATCCTTTAGCCTCCTTTAATGCGTTCATAATAGCTTGCTCTTGAGTGTTATTCATTGTGTACTTTGATACAGCTAATTCTACCTTGCCTACTTGACCACTCTTAATAGCATCTAACATAGCAGTTTCAACTTCCTTAGTCATCTTATTCTGACTAGGCTTCTTATCTCTAATCCTAAGAGCATCTACAACATCACCAAAAGCCTTAACTCCCTTCTCTACATACAGAGTAACCCTAACAGTAACCCAATCCTCTACTAACCCACTACCAGCTACCTTCTCGATTGCCTTTGCGTTAGTTCGATTGAGTATCATCGGCTTATCCATCTCGTTGAAATATACAACAAAACAATCCTCCTTTCTTCCGTTCTGACCTGTTACTTTAGCCGAACCGACTCCCTTAATACTTACTACAATCTCTCGTTTCCCTTCTAACGAGTACGATCCTAGATACTCATAGTTAAACTGTTTCTTCCAATGTCCGTTCATAATACTTACTAATTTATGTTTACTCTTGTTAATAATAGGAGGGGCGGTATGTTTTCTTAAATCCTACACTCTCCAAAATGGAACTTTCACTATTGACACCTTACGCTTCAGGGTCTAACCCACCTATCTTATTATATAGCTGATTAGATATACATTGAATCATATCGACAAATGGTTTTGCACAATGAAAATTGTCTTGTGTTTGACCATTCATCAATATAATATCAAATCTAATCCTAGGGTAATTAGAACCATCAAAATCTTGGGGGAAAGTAGCGAAACTTACTTTGCAATCGTAAGCTTCAATTTCGTTATTAGCATTCCAACCTTCTATTATATAAGGTCGAACCGTTTTAGTTAATTCTTTTCTCATCTCTCAAAATGATTTTTGGTTTGTAATTCTTTAACAAATGTAAGAAACTTTATTTTATCTCACAAGTCATAAATTAAAAAACTTTAATAAAGTTATTTTAAATCAAATCGATTTGTTTTTAATTAGAAATCACTTCAAAATTATTTAAAACTACCACAATTTTTAATTAATAATAGTAAATAGAAAAAAAAAAACGATCCAAACAGCTCCAGGCGGTAGGGGAGAGGAGGTTTGAACTCGAAAATATCGGTGGAGTAGGGGAGGCTACATATCGAGTGATCTATATATCTTGCTTTGTCTATATGTTTTTTTGTGGTGTTTTATTTTGCCTATAGTATGCAAGCATAACAAAATTAAATTCACTTAATTTGAAAAAACCAGGTTTAAATTAGGATTATTGAATTATTTTTATATACGTGCGTGTGCGTGCGTGCGTGTGTGTGCGTGCGTGTGTGTGCGTGTGTGTGCGTGCGTGTGTGTGCGTGTGCGTGTGCGTGCGTGTGTGTTCCTTATATTATTTTCGTTTTTTCTTGTATGGTTTTAAACAATTGTTTATATTTGGCTATTCTTAATCACTAACTAACTACCTAAATTTTCAAACTATGCGACATTTTGCACCTTTACAACAGACTAAATTTGAACTAGCTTTAAGAGCTGAAGAAACAGAAAATTTTATTTTTGTTTATAAATACAAAATTCTTTATCGTTCTTTTTTTATGCCTTTTTATACAAATTATTTTAATTCTAAAAACTAACTTATGAAGACTTTTTTAATTCACTTACTACATTTTGCAGCTTGCATATTATTTGTGGGCTTATTTGGCTCAATTGTATTGATTACAATTTTCTACTTTTTAGATTTGCCAATTGCAATGCTTTTTTGCGTGGCAATAGAATTCGCAATAGCTCAGATTATTTTAACAGGAAAAATATAAAACTATGAAATTCACTACACAAGATTTATTTGATTTGAAACATACTCAAATTTTAACGCAAAATGACAAGATGCGTAAAACATCGAAAGAAAATAATATAAGACTTTACAATTTTGGCATTACTGCCTTAAGAAGCCACACAACAGGGAAAGCAACTTGTCCTTTTGCAGGTGAATGCGCAAAATTTTGCTATGCCCGAAAAGGTTCGTTTATATGGACAAATACTAAAAAAGCGTATGAAAAAAGATATTTGTTGACTAAAGAAAAAAGCCTATTCATTGAAAAAATGACAAATGCAATAGAGCGAAGAAAAGCTTCGCACGTTCGAATTCACGATAGTGGCGATTTTTACAATTTTGAGTATATTAATAGTTGGTTCGAAATTATAAACAAATTTTCGAATGTTCAATTTTACGCATACACAAAAAGCAAAATTTTATTTGATAAATTAACTGAATCAATACCTGAAAATTTAACGCTTATTTTTTCTTTAGGTTCAAAAAATGACAAGTTAATTAATGAATCAAAAGACAGACATTCTAAAATTTTTGAAAGCGAAACGGACTTAATTAATGCAGGATATATTAACGCTTCAAAAAATGATTTAATAGCCATATCAAAAGAGAGCCATAAAATAGGCTTAATTATACACTAGATTAAACGCTTACTAACTTAAACAAGAGGAATTATGAATGAAGCACAATTTAACGCAAATAATAATTTAGTAGTAATCAATACGCTAAATTTGCAACTTAACAATTTAGACTATTTATTTAATTTGGGATTAAAGCGAACTAATCCCGAAATAATAGAAAAGATAAATTTACAATTCGAAAAAATAAGCAAAGAATTCTACAGTAATTTTGAAGCTAATTATGGCATTCAAAAAGTGGCAATACACGAAAAAGATAGAATATCTTTGTTGATTTACTATTCCAATATACTTTGCCGTGAGTCTGAAAATTGCGCAAATAAAGTTTATTTTTATGATATAAGTTTATTTCGTGAATTTATGCAGATTAACAATAACGCTTTAGAAATTCGTAAATATTTACTTAACTACTAAAAGAAAAGACTATGTATAAAATAACCCAAGTAACTACAGAAAAGCGCCTATTTTTTGGCACAAAAGAAATTGAAACGGTTTATAAATTTGAAGAGTATAACGATGCTTTATTATTTGCTTTGAATGAGCAAATAAAGCATTTTAAGCACATTGTAAGCAATTCCGTACAAACTAACCGTAGAACATTCGATAGACTATATACCTGCAAACAATGGATTAAATTAGCGCAAAATAACCCTAAGCATTTTATCGGATTAAATAGTTCGCAAGGCGTGAATTTAGAACGGTTATACTATTACTACATTAATAGTAATAAACTTTATTACATTCAGAAGCATATATAAACAACTAAAAAAAACACTATGAAGAATACAAAGAAAGATTTATTTATTGAGTGGCTAAATTCGGACAATGTTATTAAGGTAAATTCTAATCATTACCGTTGCCAATGCATACAATATAAAAAAGCCTTTACGCTGAAGCAAATTTATATATATTGGAATAGTGAGTATTATATATATATGTAGATTTATGTTTTTGAATACTAAATTAAGCCTCTTTATTGAGGCTTTTTTTGTGGCTAAAATTTTTGATCTATCAACGCCAGGTAAACATATATAGAAAGTTATATATGTTATTGTGCTAATTTCTGAGCTTTATATAGCTATATTAATATAAACTAATTTAGAGTCTATTTAACGGCTCTTTTTTTATGCTTGTATACTTGTGTATATATAATGAAGTTAAATCGATTAGAGCATACTAAGATTGCCTAGCATCGTATAAATCGTATCAATACTGTAGTACTACATTGTTAGTGCTATTTTTTTTGTGCCTTGTTTATCCTATTAGAATCATTATAAATTAAGCTACTAATATAATAGTATGCAATGAATACCATCATATAGTATGCAATGAATACTACTATAACATATCGATATAATTATATATATACATAGCTGGGGGTGTCCAGATCACTAGCAAAAAATTGCCCGAAAC
>Ga0209757_10000072_pt1 | contig 30667 bp, 21 predicted proteins | sample ETNvirome_6_1000_FD_185472 | JGI IMG/M metagenome (GOLD analysis project Ga0209757, IMG submission 185472) | Marine viral communities from the Pacific Ocean - ETNP_6_1000 (SPAdes) (version 2) | ecosystem: Environmental > Aquatic > Marine > Oceanic | place: Pacific Ocean | collected 2013-06-19 | reverse complement strand
AAGATGACATTGAACATATTCATAGAGAAATGGGTAGAGATAAAGAGACTCATATTCGTAATTTAGACAAAAGATTGGATAATGTGTGGTCGGAAATACACAAATTAGACAAAACAATCAATCCAAACATGGATTTAATTAAGTAAACTAACCTTTAATTATTAAAAGGGTCCTTATCGGGACCCTTTTTACTTAAAATAACTATTTATATAAAAATATAACATTATGGGAAGAACATCAAAACTTAAATTAGAAAATATGAGAAAAGCAAATGAGCTTTTAGATAAAGGACATATTGAAAAGTATCCAACGAAAGAACAAGTAGAATTAAAACCAAGTAATAATGTTACAAATTCTTCTCCTGAGTTCGTCAATAAAATGAATAATTTAAAAGAAGAAGATTTAGGTGGAATGACTTCTGACCCACGTATTATGGCAAGAGAATATGGTAATATTCCAGAATCTCCTGAAGCGAAGGCAGCCGAACAGATATTCAAATTGTTTGACCATAAGATTGGTGGTTGGACTATAAGTCCCGACCATAGGGTAACTCAAGAAACACAACAATACTTAAATGATTGGAAAGAAGATGTTAAGAGTCAACTTGAAACTATTATCAATACGGCAGTATCGGAGTATCAGGAACAAGATATTGATGCTGAATTAGATAGCTTACCGTAATGTTAATTTCCGAAGAAGAAAAAAATAGAATTTTAAACTTACACAAAGGTAAAGGAGAAAAGGTTATTAACGAAGAACCAGAAAAGGAAACTTATTGGATGATAACAAAATCTGCTGTTGAAACTTTAAAGAAGTTTGGAAATGAGAAGGAAGAGGAGAAGAAAATAACAGAGGCACAGATTAGAGCGATAGGGGGAGCAGCAACAGACAATTTTCAAAAATACTGTAAGTAGGCTAATCTTCGTCACACTCATCTATTTCCACATCAAAAGCTTTTCCACTTGTATCTGAAAATCCATCACCATTTAATGGTTCACCATCGTAACTTAATTCTTGTATAAGGTCGAAAACACTATCGGTAGTTTCAATCTGATTCACCACCAACTTTAATTTCTTTATATCAAATTCCTCGTCATCACCAATCTCAAATTCACATGTGTCCAATGTTCCTTTTTCCCAGGTTATAAAACTTACCATTGTGCCACCACTAAATTCGGGATAATCTCTGGACCTAGTCTCAATTTGAGCGTCTTTAGTCTCAAATTCATATTCGTCATCATCTACAGTCACATATAGGACACAACTTAGATTACCACCCATGAAATGTCCTAGGTCATCACAATCATACCACTGACCTCGGTCTTCAAATATATCCTCCAGGTCATTGGTTAATACCGACTCCATATCGTAATCATTTTTTATACAGTAATCCTTAATTTTATTTAATTCCTCACAGGTAAACTTGCTACGTGTTATTTCGTGGCCTGAACCACCTACTATAATTTCTACTGACTTACTCATTATTTTTTATTTTTATGCCTATTTTTTCTACTTTGTTTTTTACGTTTGTGTGTAGAAATCTTGGTTGATTTTTTCTTTTTTGCTCCCATAACTATAACGCCTATTAACTATATTTTCTTTTTTTCTCCCACTCGTCTTTGGTCATTTTTACACCATAAAGATAATAGTCTTTTATTTTTTGTTCTTTATTTACAATAGCGGGCCCTTTGCTATTATGGGTTTTGAAAATATTACTGGTATTCATAGCGTATGTAGTTGTTATGGAACCATCCGTTTCTTCCCTAATAAATTCTTGTGTTGATAATCCTGTCATAGTTAATATTTTTATAGTACAAATATAATAAAAATAAAACCAATCGTCAATAAACCCTTAAGTAGATTAGAAAGTATTTATATAAAAAAGAACTATGATAAATAATTCATTTATTTTAACCAAAGAGGAAAAAAAGAGAATAAAAAAGTTACATGAAGCAACATCTGCAAGTGCAGCGGGGCCATATAACCAACCAATGGGATTTACAGAACCAGTGGAAGAACTTGACATAGAAACAACATTTATAGATGGAGATAATATCCAAGACGGTTCCGAGGAGATAACTTTGGATATTGAGGATATCGCACAATTTTTAGAGGTAACGGAAGAAGATGATAATGAAAGAATGAGAAAATTACATAAAGAAAATTCTATAATTAAAGAACAAGAAAAGGCAGCAAGTAGTAAAGACTCAGAAGGTAATGAAACCTTTAGCTGGACTAAGGATGGAGAAGATAATGTAATTTTTAAATCTGCTACATACCAGCCTAAGTGGTGGCACCGAGTAGGGGTGACGGACGACGGAAGTTTCGGAATATTTGTTTGTGATGATTGTAGTGATAGAAATAAAACAGAGGTAGGTAAGTATAAGGTACGTAGCTATACGCATAATAGTTCTAAAGAAGCCTATGATAAATTAGGAGGACAATTAAAGATGGATTTAAGTGGTTACGAGTCCGCATAAAAACAATAAAATTATGAGAATAAAATTAACAGAAACAGAAAAAAACAGAATTAGAGGGCTACATAAAAACTTTTCAATAATTAAAGAACAGACTGAGGGTGTACCATGTCCAGGACCAGAGTGCATTCACTGTTTACCATGTGCTAAGAAAGCTTTAAAAGGGACTAACGAAACACCATTTATTGGTGGACCTTATGATTATACAAATATTGCAGATGAGTTAATTGCAGAGATTATGGCTATTTATGCAACCGGAATAACAGACCCAATAACTCTGGGAGCTAAACTAGCAACGTTATGGTTAAAATACTCCATGAAATTTCCAAAAATAATGATAGACGGACCATTTATCGCTATGAGTTTATATAATAATGATTGTGAAGAAGCAGAATTTCTTGAAGACGGAAGTGAGAACCCTAATTATGGTGAATCTCTTGGGACAAACGCATTTGGTCAATGTTTACCTGAAGAGATTTTTCAAAATATCCCAAGTTTACCATATATATAGTTCTTAAGAGCTGAAAATTTTCGTAAAAAAATTAAATATTATTAAAAAAGACTTCATTTTGAGGTCTTTTTTTAATTATATAACTTATATTTATATTATATGTATAATTTTAACAACACATTAAAGATTTATAAGGATTCTGACCGTAGAGCATTCGCTATATTTATGATTGACCTTCTTCAGTCTATTTATGAACCGCTAAATAGGTGGACAAAAATAGAAACCGAAGCGTGTAAAACCTATAGAGCTGGGGTAGTAGACTATAATGGAGACGAAATTATATGGTCACCACTAAATAAAGTTGACGCACATGTATTTGTGTTAGGTTTAATACTAGATAAATTAGAAGAAAGTGGTTTAGAGCCCGTAAAAAACGGTAAAATAGACATGAATGTCCTTTCAGAGGCATCTGACACCATAAAAAATGATTTTTTAGACGAAAACGGACAGTTTCATAAAGAAGTTTTAGCTCTAATTGAGAGAAGTTCTGGTCCTGGAGATAGAAATGAGGAATTAGCACTAGAATATCTTAAAAATATTGAAACTAGACCTGGAAAATGGTTAAGAATGTGCCCCGGAGATGAAAGAGACGTGTTTAAAGGTATCGATTTAATTAAAATTCTTGAAAATGGGACCGAACTGACCTTTCAAGTCAAACCATTTAGAGCAGTAAACAAAGATAATGGTATTGTTACAGTTTCAGGTATTGGAAACGCAAAAGAATACAATGTGGACTACCTTCTTTTAGTCGGACAAGGGGAAAATGACGGAAATTTCCTACTAATCAATAACACATCAGAGGTTAAGGGGAATTATAGCACCTATACCTTTCCTGAACGTTTATTAATACGTGATTCTGGACACCTTTTAGAAAGTTTCCACACATTCATAGAAATCTTTATCTTATAAAGCAATGAGAGACATAATTAAGCATATTATCCATAAAGAAGTGTTAAATGAAGAAAAAATGGTTAATTTCGATAAATTAACCAATAATTTTGTCGTTATTGCTGGGGGTCCCGGTGCTGGAAAGAGCTTCATCACCAAAAATTTAATTAATTTAGACAATGTTAAAGAGTTTAATGTAGACCAAGTTCGTGTAATGACAGCAAAGAAACTGTGGGGGGATAAATGGCAAGAAATGATATCAACGCCAGACGGATACCAAAAAATATTGGATATGACCTTTACTACTTCTGACCCACGGAATTTAACGGTTAAATATTTAAAAAATTTCTTAGCAGCAGACCGACAAGAAACAGTTAATGTAGTGTATGACGCAGGTGGTGGACAAGAACAAGTTATGAAAGACGTTAATAAGATAGCAAAAGAGTCAGGTATGATTACAAATCTAGTATATGTAAGAACACCCTTGGAATTAGCACAAATAAGAAATGATGCACGTCCCCGAAGTTTACCAGATGAGATGGTAGCACAATATCACCAAAAAGTTAGAGATAATATGAGAAATATGATTCCTATTTTTGATAATGTGTGGATTGTAGATAATAAAGAACTTATTGATTTATCAGATAGACCTTCTGATAATATTGAGAAGATAAAATAAAAACCTTATCTGGTTAAAGTAGTTTTAACCACCTCTAATTTTATCTCAGGATATTCTTTTAGGGTTTCAGTAACCGAGTCAATATGCTTATCTTTATCTTCCCAGTACTTAATAGAGTTACACCCTGGATATCTTTTTAGAATTTTTTTTACCCTATTACCTTTATTACGGTCGTCACCCTCAATCAGATAACAATCATCAAAACTATAACCAAAGTGATTAAGTAAATTAATCAAAGGTTCTCTAACATCACTAATTCTATTAGACAATAAAAGAAATAAACCGTCTGGGTCATAATTAGAATATTTAATATAGTCCTTTCTTGTTTTTACTATAGCAGTAAAATTAAGATTAGGGTCGAGACTTTCTTTTTTGTCTAGGAATTCGATAGTCTCTTCATAAGGTAGGGTGACAATTGTATTGTCGAAATCGAATAGGTATATGTTCATGACACAAATATACGAATTTTATTTAAATAAGGTAACGATTATAGGTGTATTTTTTTAATAAATCTAACTATTTATTTAATATGGATAATTTATTTAATACGTCACCAGAAGAAAAGGCTAGAATTAGGCAGTTACATGAAAGTTATAAAAACGTTCATGGTACTACTAGTTTATTAAAAGAACAAGCAGATAGAACTATTAAGGGACGTACATTAGATAGCAAGACAAGAAAACCTTTATTGGGGACAAATATATTTGTAACAGAAAGACCAAACCATAAGACCAGCACTGACCCAAAGGCTATCTTTGAACTAAGTGGGATAAAACCTGGTGAAACAGTCTCCATGTCATATGATAAGAACTATAATGTCAAGGTATTAACTAGTGATGAGATAGACGATTACGTAGGAGCAGGAATGACACAATTTTTTATTGAACCTACGAAACAAGATGATGAACTTGGCACCCCCATCAACACCCCAACTTTCAAAGGTTGTATAGACCCAACTGCACTAAGCTGTGAACCAGGAAGCTCTCAGGCGGGTTGTTTTGACCAAGATTTGTTTGAAAAGGAGGACTTACTTGATTGTGCGGGTGTGGACCAGAGAGTACGAGTAGCAGACGATTCTGAGATTGGGTTTTATTTTAATAATCCTGATAGACCTGACCAAGATAATAGTTGTTGTGAATATTGGGAAGGATGTATGGATGAGAAAGCAACAAATTATTGGAAAAAGGACCCAGAATATAAAAAACTAAAACCAGTTACTTTTAAGGCGGCAGAAGCAATACAGTTGGACGCAGGTTCATTAAAAGCGTTAAATGATTTATTTCCAGGTACAGATTGGACTGCTGAAAAGAAGGAGGATATAGTAATACCAAAACAAGTAAAACCGTGTAAAGGTAATAAGTGTTGTGTGTACCCACCAAGAGGATTTAGAGAAGGGGTAGATAATTTATTGGATGAGATAAACCTAACAATGGCGGATGATATGGCAGGACATACGATAAATGTTTATGAGAGTGACGAGGGTAGAAACCAACAAATACTAAAAAAATTAATAGGGAATTATAAGGTAGAACCTTGTTGTTATAAACCAATTAAGAAAGGTGGGGAATATATTGGATATGTGGTCCCACTACTCCCCGATACTGAAGCTATTAGAAAACAACAAGGTAAATGTGCACAAATACTTATTAAAAATGGTGGTAGTGAAGCGGAAGCATGTAAGAACGCCCCAAATCCAGAAAGATGTGAAGAAAGGTATCTGGAATGTAAGGACAAACTAAAAGAACTTAATGCTAATGATATGGAACTTGTCATAAGGTTTGGTAAAAGTTGGAAAGACATACTCACACTAAAAAATTATAAGGATGGTGCTAAAACATATTTAAGAAGAAGACAAAGTACCAAAAGAGGGGAGAGAGTGTATATCGGGCCAGTTGATTTCCAAGAAAAAACCGCAGAAAATATAATATCATACCTAAAAGAACTAAACACACAATTCAAGAAAGTTCCACAAACATCCTAATAAGAGAGGGATAAATGAAACAAAATATTTTATTTGTCGTATAATATTAACACACCCACAAAGTAAAAATATTTAACCCTGAAAAGTTTGGACATTTCAAAAAAAAGTATTATCTTTGTAGTTAAATTAACCAATTGTCTAATCAAATAAAAAAATACCATCATGAAAAAATACATTTTATCTCTTCTTACGGTTTTAGTTGTTCTAACTTCTTGCGAAAAAGAAGACGACTTACTAGCACCAGTAAACCCGCCAAACACCAACACGACTGTGAATAACACCGACACAACAACTGTAGGGAACACCGACACAACAACTGTAGGGAACACAGACACAATCACAAATAATAATGGTGGAGTCACAGTTTTGACCCCATCACAAACACTACCTTTTGCCTATAGTACTGGATTGGGATTAGGATACGATGTTACCAAAGCAGAATTTGAAATTAATTGTTCGGAACAAACTAACTTATTAGTTGACACATCTTATTCTTATGTTAGTACAAATTATGTATCTTCACAACCAAATTTAAAACAATATGGAAATGGGTTAATAAGATTCTATGATGGGCCATCAAGTCCAGTTATTAATGGACAAGGAATGATGGGAAAATTTGCTACAACCACCTACCCTGTAAACAGTAATTATTGGCCTAGTCACTCCTTAGATTTTGAGGAGGAAATTATGATGAACTATATTAAATCGTATAGTTACACACCAGGTCTTTTATCCTTAGATATATTATCCTACGCATGTGGTGGTACGATAGTAGAATGGTCAGTACAAATGGTAGTAACAGAGTATAGTGATGGAACAATTGAACTCTCAATAACCCAAGGACCCAACACAACTATAGACGGTCAAATCAGCTGGAACTCAGACTTAAAACTAACACTTCAGAAGAACTGGTAACAATTTAAAATTTTTATGTAACTCAAAGGTATCCCAAATCAAAAGTTTGGGATATTTATTTATAACATGTTACGCACCTTGTGCGTTTATTTATAAATAAAGATGAAATATATATATTAATTTATGGCTCAGTATAATTGCACCCTAATGGGTTGTGTGTCAGCTCAGACAGCAACTTACCCAAACCTCCAGACCTGTCAAGCAGCATGTGTCGGATGGGGATGTCCCCCACAACTAACAACTAATACTAACATTATATTTGCTTATGATGGTTCTGGGTCATATCAAAACGCGACCTCACGTTTAGGGATGTTTAAGTCTGCAACTGCATGGACAGAAACTTTAACTGCAGCAGGTTGGGTTGGTACTGAGGACCATACTATCATGCCTTACAATGCTATTCCATGTATTGACAGTCCAACCTGTAGCAATTCTACCAACCACTATGTGAATGTAAACGGTGCCTTAGTCAGTATAACATGGACGCAAAATTATGCCGAAGACTGGTTATTCCATGGAAGTATACCATATGTCCTAACCAACCAAGAGAATGGTACACGAAATATACCAACTCAGATGATGGATATGTTATATAATGGAAGTGAAAATGAAATTCCTATGAATGTACAACAACAATACTTTAGTACATATTCATGGAGAGCTACACTACAAAGTAATGACCTAAATGTAAATACTGGAGCAACTTATCCTTCAGTCCCTACACTTGTAGTTAGTTTTATGCACCAAGCGAGTAACTACAATGCAGATGGACCAAGGTTTAAAGAACATTATAGCCTGTGGTCCGACGTACGTGCTTCTTCACCTAATCCCGACTACCACAAAGCATTTTTATTTCCAGTAAAAAATATATGTCAAAAAGCAATCTATTGGGAAACTTTACAACAAACTATACAAACTGGAATCCAATCAATACTAAACGGTAATCAAGATGATGTCACAAACGGTGGTACTGGTACACTTGATGGTACATGGATTACATATACCAACGGTCAAACAATGCCTAACGGAAATGTGTGTAATAAGCCTTACTGTACTACCACACCATTCGGACCAGCGACCCAAAATCCTTGTGTTGAAAATATTGGAGTAAATTGTGGTATATCATGGAACAGCGGTAATGAAGGTACATTCTGTTACTGGTCGGACACACCAGTTCCACATAACCCCCAAGGTTATGCCGCAGTAGACCCTTTTTGGTCAATAACAGATGGAACAAACAACCCTTCCTGGATTGCGGGTCAACCAACATGGGGTGGACTACAAGATAAAGGTTGGGGGATAAACGTAAGTCTTTTAGGTACAGATTCAGCTCTACTAGCTAACGCTTTAGATTCTTCAGTAGGTACAGTAGCTACTCCAGCTACAATTTGTCTTTCTGCAGAAACTTTATGGAGTGACCTTGCACAAATAGAGTATCCATACGAAACACTTCAAAATTGTAACAATAATTGTTTTCCTTATTTAGACCCATGGTGGTGTCCAACCACAGGTGGTGGATGCACCCAAGACCCAGCAGGTACATTTGGTTGGGTCACATCAATCCCTGCAGGACCCTACGCAACAAACCAAGACGCTTATACTGCTTGTACTGCAGCATGTAATACTGTTACAGCATGGACTTGTAGTAATTATGGTTGTACACAAGATACTGGAGGAATATTCAGTACTTTAGAGTCATGTACTGCATCATGTCAATCTTATTCATGTACAACAAATGGTTGTTACGGGCCTTTCCAAGGAACTGGAGAAACAGGAACTTATTTAGAAATATCCTCATGTACTGCCACATGTTACCATTATGAATGTGTAACAGATATGGAGGCAGTAGCACTACTACCAAATATATATGATGCCGGAACCAGTAGTACATATGGGTGTATACAAACATCCGGAAGTGTAAATACTAATATAAGCACTCACTACTCAACACTATCTGCCTGTACTGGCTCTTGTGTTAGTTGGGGTTGTTGTGAACCTACATCAATTGGGCCAGACAGTGTAATGTATGTCTACTATGACATTACATCGATGAACCCCACACAAACAACAAATGCCATCAAAGGTATTATCGATTGGACAGAAGGGCACCCAGAATTTACGGGTCACACTTATCACTTATTATGGTGGACAGAAAGATGGTTAAGTTACGCATCATTCCCTTACACTAAAGAAGTATGGAGATTTGGTGATACAATGGCCAGTTCCTTCCCAGGTCCAGGTGGAGTTGGAGTAACTTATGAGCCTAGAGCACAGTTTGGTTCACTATTACTTGGTAGCAGTTCTAGTTATTGGACTAGTTCTAATTCACCAGCAAATGTATTAGCAACAGTCTACAATAACTCAACAGGGTTTGATGAGTGGATAGACCCAGTAAATTATACAGGTAACTCAACACATAGTATTGCCGATAGTTTTGCACCAAACGCGGACCTTGGGAACTGGAGAAATCAAGCTACAGGATACTACACCAGAGGTTACGACGCTGTACAGACAGCAAGTACTGCCTCTGACGTTATAAATGTTATATTCCAAGACGAATCATATAATATGTACCAACCAAGTAATGCTACTTGGGGTGCTTACCCTAAATGGTCCTACAAAAATGACCATCATCTGTATATGGGGGCACATGATGCTGTTACCGCTACTACAGCAGGCGGTGGAGCAGGAGGTAACCTAAGGAATTTCCTATACCCAACATTAGGTGCTACAGCAGCTGGTCCAGGGTTTGCTCTACATTCTGTAGCAGCAATACATAGTGGGGACCTAACACCTAGAAATGGTTTATGGTCAGCAACTACTTACCCAAAGGATAATGTAGCGGGTCATGCACAATGCGAATTTAATCTAAGTTACCTATCTCAATCCTCTACTGGAGTTACTGGACTAAACCCTTATTGGACACAAGATAGTATAACAGCATCAACAACAGGACATTGGGGTGGACTAGACGGATACGGATGGTCGATAAACTTTAGATTTGATACGTATAGTGCGTCGGTATTTGAAACAGATTTAACAAGTTTCATGACCGGTTCTTCACTCTCATGCTCAACTATATGTGTCTCAGCGAATACGGCACAAGACGGGCGATACCCATTCAGCTCAAATACTCTATGTGAAGGATTTGATAATTTAGCTGCCTGTACTGGTTGTACAAAATTTGATTGTGGTACTAATGGTTGTTATGTATCTGGTATTGGTACTGGAGCTACTGGACAATATGATTGTCTATCAGCGTGTACCGCATCATGTACTTCTTATAGTTGTACTGATACGGGTTGTACAGAATATAACCAACCCACAGGTACCACTTTTCCTTATACAGCAATAGATGGGGTAAGTTACTATTCATATTATGGTAGTGGTGGTCAATTTGCAGATAGTGCCCTGTGTCAACTTGACTGTGTTAGTTGGGATTGTGGTCCAAATGGATGTTACGTTAATGCAAATGGTACAGGTGGTACATATAGTAGTCAAACGGAATGTGAGGAATCACCATGTTCGGGATATACCTGTTCACCAAACGGGTGTACAACGTTTATAGGAGATGGAAGTGTTCCGATGGCAGCTGGACAATCAATCTTTACTTTAGAAATAGATTGTTTAACAGGGTGTACCTATTGGGAATGTGATACCCTTCTAGGGTGTATATCTCATACAGGAACCACACCTTCCGGGCCTACAATATTCCAAACACAAACAGGATGTACAGATTATTGTGCATCATTTAATTGTGGGAATAATGGATGTTATCAGTTAAGTAATTTAGCAGGTACATATCAAGACATAACTCAACTACCTGTAGTATCTTCTGCAGCGTGTACAGCTTCATGTGTTTCTTATAACTGTAGTGAAACAGGATGTACCACACAGACAGGTTCAGGAGGTACATATAGTACTTCCGCAACATGTACTGCAAGTTGTCTTTCTTATACATGTACAACAGCAGGATGTGAAACATATAATTCACCAACATCTGTTAACGCACCAAATGGTAATTATGGTACTGGTGGTACTTGGACAGCAAGTACAGCATGTACACCTAATTGTGTTTCTTGGTATTGTCCTGGACCTAATGGTTGTTATTCAGCTCCAGGTACAGGAGGAACTTATACTAGTCAAACACAATGTTACTCAGAAGGTTTCCACCCAACTACCGGAGTGTGTACCACATATGATTGTACTGCAACTGGCTGCATAGCCATATCAGGAAATACAGGACAATTTAATACTTTGAATGCCTGTACTGGAGTATGTACATCTTATTCATGTGAAACTGGAACATATGGACGTCACGATGGTGGAGAATCCCCACTTAGTTGGTCAGGTGGTGGATGTGAAATCTATAACGCACCAAATTACGGTACTGGAGGAACTTTCTTATATGACTGGCAATGTACTGGTGGATGTAGGTCTTGGGACTGTACTAATACTGGATGTACGGAAGTAAGCCTAAGTGCGGGAACAGGAGGAACCTATTTAACTGCAGTGGCTTGTGATTCAGGATGTACCTCCTGGAATTGTGTGGATACAGGATGTACCTCACAAGTTGGTTCTGGTGGTACATGGTTCAGCAGTAAAAACACTGATTGGGGATTAACAGCTTGTACTGGCACATGTATATCTTATAATTGTGCAGATTGGGGTTGTTTACCATCACAAACCGGTTCTGGTGGAACATACTTTAATGTAGATGCTGCAGTTTCAGCTTTAACATCTTGTACTGCCTCATGTTTATCCTATGAGTGCTTTACCGCAGGATGTGTAACATATCATGAGTTTACCGGTCTTGGTACCGGAGGAACATATTCAGCAATGTCGGCATGTACTGCATGTACAGGAACTGATGAATTTGCGGACGATTGTCCATGTATAAGTTGGGGATGTTTACACAATCCAACATATACTAATACCAAAATATACGCATACTACGATACTAGTTCTATGTCACTAAGTGCTGTCCAAGACGCCATAACTGGTTTAGAAAATTGGACTACAGGATTCCAAAACTATACTGGTAGTATTTATCACACTTTAGTTAATGATGAAAGATGGTTAAGTTGGGCAAGCTCAGTATATACCGCTTCATTTGGGGCAGGAGTTTCAACAATGTTCCAAAACCCAATAGCAATGCTGACTCATGATTGGGCAAGTGGTCAATCAATGACAAATGTTTATGATAATATGGCACCGGGCCAATCAACATTCCTATTCCCTGGTATCACAACAACAGGACCAGCACCAGCCGCATCAAATAATGACAATATACTAGTTGTAGCTTTTATAGATGAATCTGGACCAGGAGCTGGATTTTCTGGCCCGAATGGATATACCTCAGATGAGACATTTGATTCTGATGTACCAGACTTCTCTGCCCTTACAGCAAATCCACTAGACCAACCAACCCCATCATGGGTTATAGATTATGCAGCATTCTCTGCTACTTACGCAACCGTAGGAACTGGTACAGGTAGTCTAACATCTTTTATTTATCCAACAGAATCAAACCAACCACAAACACCAGACAATCAATTATTTGCATTACATGTAGTTGCAGCAATAGATACTGGAAATCAAAGTGTTGGTGCACAAGGTGAAAACTGGCAATCAGGTACTGCTCCACGTAGAGCGGTGAGTGGGGGAGTTCTAGGAGGTACTCCTGAACTATGTTCAATAGCTGATTTAACAGCGTTGGAGATAAGTAACCCTTATTTAACCTATCCAATAGGTGTTGTAGGTAATTTAGATACACAAGGATGGGGATACAATATTTCATTTGGTACATATACATCAACTGTATTCCAGAATGATTTAGAGTCATTCTTAAATACGACCCACTCGTCTATTTCAGTATGTGTTTCGGCAAACACATCACCAACAACTCAATATCCATACGTACATATGTCAGCATGTACTGCAGAGTGTTATTCATTTGAATGTACTGTTACTGGTTGTGTCCCATATAATGGTACTGGAGGAACACCGTCATTCTATTCTACATTAAATGCATGTCAAAGTGCGTGTACATCATGGAGTTGTACTACAACAGGATGTACAGAACAAGCAGGAACAGGTGGTACATATACCCTGTCGGGTAATTGTACAACCGCGTGTACCTCATATAATTGTGAAGATATTACACCATATACACTAAGTTCAGCATGGCCACTAGCGGATGGTTGTATACAACAAATTGGAAGCGGGGGAACATATCATGTTATAGACCCAGCAAACGGTCAATCATCCTTCTCATCTTATAGTGCATGTACTGGAGATTGTAGGTCTTATAATTGCGTGGTAAATTGTACCGGGGGCACAACCGGATGTACAGAATGGCCAAATACAGCAGCAACTTATGTAACATCAGCAGCATGTACCGCAAACTGTTCTGTTGACTGGTACTGTACCGAAGAATACACCGCAAGTACATGTGATGGACAAACAATACTGGGTGTACCAGGAGGAATAATAAATAATGGTTATTATGAATATTCACCAGCGAATATAAGTAATGGTTATGGTGCATTAGGATGGTTTGCAGATAATGCCCAAAATGCAACTTGGGCAAATTACTCATTTAGTATGGGACCAGGCCCACATTCTCAAACAGGAAATGCGTGCCCAGGACCATGGATAGACGCAGGCTTTGGACCGGTACTTCCAGGTTTCCTACATACCTTAAATTCAGTTACATTTTTCCCAATGGGAACGTACTCTAATAGTATAACATGGCCTAGAACTTACACATCTTGGGCATCATTAGTTAATGATTTTGTCGGTTTAGGTGTGGCGGTAAATTTATCGATGAGTGCTTTCGACGTGTTCAACCAAATTACAGGTAATAATACGCAGACTGGAGTTTTATTATGGGATAGTTTAGAAGTAAGCTATGATTATTCTCCATGTACTTGTTATGAAGTACCATGTGATGTATTCTGTGATGATGGTAGTGTAATTATACCTAGTACCGCACAAGGACCATTCACAACTTCGGGAGCGGCAGAATCAGCATGTTGTACTCAAGTTAGTTGGAGTTGTATAACAGCAACAACACTTGATAGTTGTAGTGGTAAAACAACATTACCTGGTCAATTCGCTTCAAACACAAACGCGTGGGATTACTTAACAGTAAATTTACCTAACGCTAATTTAAGTACATTGAAATGGGAATCTACAACCCCAGCAATTAATATATCAGGAGCATGTGAAGGACCTAATGGTGGGGCCTTATATGACGTAGAACCAGTATCTTATCCATTACTAAGCACTAGTGTTAGTTATAACATATGGAACTTATTTATAAATCAATTACAAGGTGCCGGAACCACAGGTGTCCTATCAGGAATGAGTTACTCAAACGTAAACGCAATTCTTTATGCACAATCTGGAGAAACATTACAAGTTTGTGAAGAACTTTGTCGTTGTTCAGTAACTCCATGTCATTGTCTGGAAATATGGGACAATCAAAATCCTGGACCATACTTAACTCAAGAAGATTGTATGAGTGGGACTAGTAATTTAATAGCTTGTTGTCCAGAGACTGGATATACAGGAACTTCTTGGGAGTGTGTTTCTGGAATAACTTGGGCACCAATCTGTACTACAAAACCATATTTAGGTCACTTTAACGACGAATTTGAAGCAGTTGACCACTTTAGACAATTTAACCAAACAGGAACGTTTGGTCAGAAGAGATTTACGGATTCATATAATATAAATTCAGCAGGAGTTCAGGTACCAGGGACAATTTATACTTGGCTAGATGTATGGAGTAGTATAAGTGCTGCGACCAATGACAATCCTGGTGTTGTGAATTGGGAACATTGTTATAAAGAAATTACTTTTAGCTGGACCTGGATTAACAGTGCATATGTTCCATATCAGTACATTAAAAATATTTCTCATCCAGCAATTAATGGTGGACAACTATACACCGACTGGAATGGTTTCTATACAGATGTAGCAACTTCATTTACTGTTAACACAACAATGACAGCTTTAGATGTTTGTAATTCCATAGACGCTCAATACTGGGGAAGTAATTTGTTTGGGTGTGTTGTAGAAACAAATCTATGTTGTAATAGAGCTGATTGTTATTGTTATGAACTTTATGACAATACTGGTTCTTTCAGTACTGAAGCTCCATGTCTAACCGCATGTTGTCCTACATATACAGGATGGACATGTGAAATGATAGACCCAGTTACGGGCATACCAACATACAGTTTACCTTGTAGCTTTATCAGTCAAAGTACACCAATAACAGGATTATATTTTACTGATAATTTAGGTAATGGGTTTGATGGCCAAACTGAGTGTAATAACGACGCACTTTGTGAACCAATAGATTATTGGTCTTGTGTGACAACAGAAGTTAATACATGTGACCCTAATGGTGACAGTCTTGGAGAAATAACCGGCACTACAAACGGTCCTGCAATAGCAATTGATAATATACAATACCCATTCTCAAGTAGTACAGACCAACTATTCCCATTACTACAACCTTTAGTTGCAGTTAACGGTTATGTAGGTGGGTATGGACAAGTAGAAACAATATTAACTGATTATCATTATTTTGACCCTAATCTACCATTATCATCAGTAACATTCCAGTTAGGAAGCATAGACTTTTCTACTCTAACTGTTGTCGACCCAAATAGTACAGCAGCAGACCTTCCATTACCATATACATTACCAGCACAAACTTGTTATGGTGTAAATGCAACCGGTGGAACAGGAATGCCAATGTTTAGTATTATGAATGTATCACATCGTCATATTAATAATTTCACCCCATATAATAGTTGGGCAGAGTTTATTACGGCAGCGAGTACATTAGGTTACCTAGTAACTAACAACACTAGTATAGCAGATTTCGGATTGGCATACCCATTACTATTTGGTTGTTCCGAAACAATAATAAACACACAAAGTAATCCAGGTAGTAGTGTATGGTTTTCAGGGTGTAATTGGAGTTTTGAAATGTTACCTTGTTTATGTGATACTACTTGTTGTTGTGAAAGCGGATTTACTGCTGGATATACATCACAGATAGATTGTGAACACCCAATTACTGGGTGTTGCCCAACTTTAAGTTCTTATACCTGTACCATAACTGGTTGTATAGACCCAGGTAATGGAAGTGGAGAATTTACAGGTTTAACTGCATTAGTAGATTGTGAAGCAGTATGTGCAGAATGGAGATGTATGTCTAGTTCTACATTTAGTGACACATGTGGAAGTAAATTACTATTAACTACTACCGGTGCCGTACCAAATATAGCGGAATATGCACCTTCCTTCCCATTCGCACCATATCAACACGGACCATGGGACGCAGCAGCGTATTTTGCTAATGCAGCAAACGGATTACAAGGACAAACCTTTAGTGATTACAAATGGGAATGCCAACAAGGATGTAGTTGGAGTACGACAGATTGTGACGCACCAAATGGAGCGTGGAAAGTATTACAACAAATTAACCTAGTAGAGAATTTACAATCAGGAGGACAAACTGGCCCAATATTAAATAGCCCGTATACTACTTGGCAATCCCTTATCACGGATTTAAACAATACTTACCAAGTAGGTAATACCACCTTCTTCACTCTAAGTCAGAGTTATAATGACGTAGCACAATTATTAGATGGAGGAATACCGAGTGCTGGTATACAGATTATGCTTGAGATGATTCCAGTGATACAATCTTGTTATTGTACTTCTGGTTCATGTGATTGTGTGTTAACCGCAGGTACAGGTACTACTGGGTATTATCATTTAGTTACAGGGCACACACAATGTTTGTTAGATTGTTGTTCTGGTATTACTATACCAGAATGTGGTATTTTGATTACAGGACAAGAAGAAGGGGTACTTTATTATGATTTTGCGACAAACGCAACAACCAAACTATTCGATGAACCAGGATGGGAGAGATTAGATATTGCCGCGAGACAAAATAAATTATGGGTATATAGAAGTATAGGTGCATCTGATGTTATAAGAGAATATGATGTTGTTTGGGCACCATTCCAAAAAGTATTTAACAGAGACATTACTGTTGGTAATGGTTTAGGTAGAGGGCTTACCGCTACCGAAGACCCAAATATATTAATAACTGCAACTGATTTTGTATATAAATTAGATATAACAACTACAATAGCAGTGGATACACAACTATTCCCACTACCAAGTGGTTTAACTTGTACTGGGGACATAATGTATGATAATGTAACAGGTAATATGATTATTACTTACGGTACTGGAGCCACACAATATGTCGGTAAATTTGATGGTTCACCTTTAGGTATTCCTTTAGAAGAAAGTCATATTAATACTACCACAATAGGAATAGGTGTTAACGAAAGTATAGATAGTCTATTTAATTATGGTACATGGACAACCAACACGTCAGGGTATATGACATTCAATCAACCATATAATGGACCAATGTATGGGATAACAACCGAAAGAAGAGTTATAGAATTATTAACTAACCCATTACAATTTGCACCTCTAGAAACTCAAACCCTAACATTAGTTAATCAAATAACTAATAAAGTGCATGGTGCAGCTAATATTATTAACATAGTAAATGGACAAGTACATGGATGTGTAGATATTTCTGGAACTAGTACTGATAAGTGGTGGTGTCATGAAACATTAGGTTGTTTATCTTATCCACCTAACGTTACACCACCTAATTCATATGGTCCACATATAGACCAACTAACATGTGAAGACCATTGTAATTTTGTGTGTGGAGATTGTGTTGGAAGTTGTGAATGTGCATTAGTACTCACACCATTAGGTATGGGTTGTCACGTAGAACCAACAATGATAGACTGTATAGCACATAATCAGAGTAATCCAAACGTCTTCGAAGGTGGAGATGGGTGTTGTGATTGTTTCGCGTGTTCAGCGGTAACTTTTGATTATTATGTACTACTAACATCTTCATGGAGTCAACAAACTATAATAACAAATCTGAATACGTGGGGTAATTTTGCAAGCACATGGAACTCAGGAATAGTATATTCTGTGGGGGATGTGGTGATGTATACCGACCCAGGCAATAATACCTGTTGTTATACACTTGTTTATGGTCACTATAATACAAATCAAACACCTCATTCTGCATGGACCGAATACCAAGTGTATATAGATAATGGTATTCCTGTATGGCCTGGTTCAAATAATACCATGTCATGGATAGCATGTGACCCAGACTGCCCAACTCCTATAACTTGGAATTGTGTAACTGGAACTACAGTAAGCCAAAGTAGTTGTGATAACGCTACTGATACAGGAGCAATGGGATTATCATACGGACCTCAGATAAGTTATATAGCTGCAGGTGGTTATACTTTATGGAACACACAATTTGAAGATTTAAAATGGGATTGTGCAAGTAATCAAAACCCACTCCCACCGAATCCATGTGTAGCACCTATTGGACATTGGGCTAAAATAATTGCATGTAGAATAACACAGATTGGAGGTACAGCACCAAATCCATTACAAGGAGCACTAAAAACTACATGGGCTGACTTTATTGACCTTCTTAATAGTATACTAGTGATGGGTGGAATTTACAATTTCCCTTATAGTGAAGAATGGTCAGAAATTAATATAGTAATGGGTAATAATGTAACGATAGAATGTATTTGGGAATATTGTACCTGTACTACACTTTCAGGACCACCAGCATGTAATATGTGTGATTGTAATGTAATGATTTATCCAGGAGGAACACCTATAGTACCAATGATAGATATATCTACAACTTATTATGGAGGAGCATTAGGAGATGGTACACCACCTTATAATTATTTTGATTTAGGGCAGGCAAGAGACATAATAACTAATCCAGCAAATGGCCTATTTAATGTTGACTTCAGAGAAATGAAATGGGCAAAAATGCCATTAGGAGGATGTGGAACAACTCCGTTCCATCCACACATACCAGGTTGTACACAAACTACTTACAACAATAATGGGTGGACTGATTGTGACCCAGGTGAACCATGTCTTGATAATTGTAATGGTAATTTTAATAAATTTTATGGAGGTTGGGCTTTAAATGGTGGACACTTTCCACCTCACGCATGGATGACTTGGGGCTCTTTATTAAATGATGTTTCCACCGTAATTAATATAGCACCAGGAGTTCCAACCAGTGCGTTAATTAGTTTAAGTGATACTTGGGATGAATTTAGAGCATCGTTAGAGTGGTATTACATACATATCTTAAATTCTACCGCACTAGCAGCAGCACAATCAATTGGAACACCATATAGACGTATGTGTGGTTGTAGTGCAACAACAACAAATTACCAACCTTGTCATTGTGAACCAGTTTTTGGGACGGGAGGAGCATACCCAACATCAGCAATATGTGAAGACATATGTTGTTCAGCAGAAACAAGTTGGAGTTGTGTTACCGGAACTAGTATAGTTGTTTCAGATAGTCCTAACTGTCACTCTAGACACGTAGCATTACCTGGAGTACGTTCAGTAGATAACCCATCTAACTCAGATAGTCCTGTTGGGTATATTGCAAATCCAGCAAATGGGTACCAAACTACCCTTTTAACTGATTTAAAATTCGTTATGGGGGTGTTTGCGAATCACGGAAGTCATTACACCCAAGGAACTTGTACGTACGGGCCAAATTGTTTCCCTACTCTTTGTTACGACTTAGGAATACCTGGAGACCCATATTGGGCGGGACAACCTGGAGATTGGCAACATCATTGGGATTATATGACGGAAATTTTTGCTACAGCTATATGGGGGTCACCAATATCAACGCTTACATCTTGGGAAGATTTCATTCATAGATGTGTAGCACCACCACATAATCTTCCTGTTACAATTAATATGACGTCACAACAAGTATCAAATATTTTAGTGGCTCATAATTACAGTCCAGTTCTGTGGAGACTTCACTCTTGTGATTGTGAAGGTGGTCCATGTGGGTGTGTAGAAATAACAGGAAGTACAGGATACCCAACATCAGCATCATGTGAAGTGGTTTGTTGTACTGCAGATACAGCTTATAAATGTACTATAGCGGGATGTATACAAGACCCAACAGGAGTATTTACCACTTTAACTGATTGTGAGGCTGTATGTAAAGAATGGGAGTGTAACGAAGGAAGCTGTATAGGTTCGTGTGATACAGGTGGAAGTAATACACCCAGAACTCAATACCCAGGATGGTTCTTTGGTATACCGGAAGATATTATTAGTTATGTGGCAAACCCTGTAACAGCACCGGTACAATCCCCACTTCTACCACCGATAATAAATAATATGCAACAAGCAGATATACGTTATTATAAGTTTGATTGTGTTAATTGTGGAAGCTCAACATCAATATGTGATTCACCACATGGTAAATGGTTTGGACCAACAGGAATGTGGATAAAGAACATTCCAGGACTTGCAGCATTTACATATTCAGGACCACACTTTACGTGGGAAGAAGTTATAGATGCATTAAATATACAAGGATTTTCACTTAATTATACTACTCCATTATCTAATGTGGAAATAACGTTAGCGGCTGATGGAAGACAAATAGAGATAACTGGAATGCCTTGTTATGGTCAAAATAATGGTTGTGATTGTATAGAAATACCAGGTACTGGACATACCGGAGCATTCCCAATAAGTGATTATAATTTATGTTATACAGCTTGTTGTTCGGGTGACACTTATGATTGTACACTAGGTGGGTGTATACCTAATACTATAGGTACAGGAGCTTATAATTCTTTAAGTACATGTACAGGAGATTGTAGAGAATGGGAGTGTATATCAGGAACACCAAACTACAACACTTGTAGTGGTCAAACATTTTTAAATATTGATTGGCTAAATACTGCTACGAACTATACACCCACAGTCAATGGTGGGCTACTTGGCCTAGTTTTAGCATATTTTGCAGACTCAACAAACGGATTACAATACCAAGTAGTTAGTGACTATATTCATACTAACCAGTTACCCCCACAATGGGGAAATCACTGTACGGTAGGTAATCAGCCGTGGACACCAGCGGGGGTTAATGCAACCTATGGGTTATATAGACCTCAACGGATTTCTGCAGCGCATAATAGCCAATCCGACACAGCATTTAGATTTACTAACGCAACAAATTATGACCCAGTAACTCAGACATGTGTAGGAAGTGGTTGTTATTTCGATAGATGGGCCGACCTAATAACCGGATGTCAGATGGAAGGAGTAATTAACGCTTACACCCAACTACCAATTAACTTAAATAGTAGTTTAATGGAGGTTAAATTGTCTTTAGCAATACACTTTGGAGCTCAAGGTGCTATCGTAAGACTAACGTGTTATAACGCTGACCCAGCATTTTCATGTCCTTGTTACTGTTCCGGTACAGCATGTTATTGTAATGAAGTACCAGGTACAGGACACACTAATTATTGGTCAAGTCAGAGTGACTGTGATGCAGCAGCAAACGCGACCCCATGTTGTGTACCACCAGATGAATTATGGTATTGTGAACCACAACACACACATCCTGGAGGTCCACAATCTAATTGTATTTGTGTACAAGGGCCAGCAGGTATACACTATTCATTACAAGATTGTAAAGATTTTACAGGTAATTGTTGTGACCGACATTATTATGATTGTTTAAATCAAGGTACCCCACAAGCAGGATGTGTAGGACTTGCAAATAATGTAGTAGGGCAATATCAAACAGCACAACTTTGTGACGACGATTGTCCAAAAGTAGGTTATAATTGTGAGTGGGTACTAGACGATAGCCCAATACCAACAACGAGTGGGTCATGGGGATGTATTTCATGTGTAGGAGTAACATGTCAATATACTTATCTTACCGCAGCAGGAACTCCATATTTTGGAGACGCTTTAGCACAGTGTCAATCTAATTGTCCAGGACACAGTTGTTGGAAATGTTGTATGGACCATAATGGATGGATTACCCAATTATTACCATCATTACCACCGGCACAATGTAATTGTCCAGCAGGTTCAGTTGAGGTATTATGTGATGGAAGTGGACCATGTCCACACCCAGTATCTTGTATACCGGGTTACACTTATAGTTGGACACTATGTCAATGTGTTTGTGAACCAAATATGTCTTGTGCTGTAGGATACCATTGGAGTTATACTCTATGTACTTGTGTACCAAATATCATTGGCCCTGTTGATTTTGTAGGGTCACAAGGTGAAGTACTACAAAGTATATCAGAGTTTGTATACCAACCAGTTAAATCTATTATTAATACGTTGATGGATGGTGTTGAATTATTAGAATACTACACTAAAAAGAATTATTCCTTTGGTGGTGAATGTAATCATTGTACTGACGGAACCGAAGGAATTTGTGTACTAGACGGTTGTTTATATTTTGTAGATTATACGAAATACGGTACCCAACGAATAGGATGGAAAAGTTTATTATTAGATGGAACCACACTAACTATAACGACAACTTCAACCGCAGCTATTTCTACTACTACTACCACAGGTGGTCCGTACCCAAATGGAACCCCATGTTACGCTTGTATAAATAATCAAATAGAATCAGTACTTTTCCCATCGAATGCTTTAGGACAACCATACCCTTCATGTGCCCCTACCGCTTATGGATATCAAGGACAATCAAATGCATTACCAGGAGGAGCAGCGTCTTATGCTTACCCTTCTATATGGTCTGAAGTATCCCCAACAAATTGTGGAACTGGTTGTGCTAACATAACATACGATGCAACATGTCCTTTTAATTCTGGAGGACCAAATAACACTCAACATAATGATGGTTGTTCTACAATTGATGGTAATATGCCTAATTCTACACATGTAGGAACTTATGCTACTAGACCTGGTTCACCAAATATATGGAAAATATTAGCAATTGGAGCTCAAAATACTACAAATGCTGGTCACGCTTACACCTCAACTGAGTGTACATCAGGACCAACTGGTGGATATAGTTGTGTAGACAACCCAGATAATCCACCAACGTACACTGAATGTATCCAGTACGGTTCAGCAGCTTATATGGCTTATTATGGAAACACAGCACCACAATACCCAACATTACAAGACTGTTACGCAGCGGGATGTGACTACTCAGGAACAGTGTATTATATGTGTACAACCCAATTAAATAATTTAGTAGGAGAAAACCAAAAAGCTTGTGTACCGGTAGAGGATGGGATAGGAGGTTTCGGTTTATTTACTTCATTAGAAAGTTGTTTAAATAGTGGATGTGCGGGTTGGATGACTTGTGATATTAATCAGGTTACTGTGGTAAATGGAGTAACTCTAGCAGCAAATACGCTATACCCAATTCCTATGTGTTGTGAAAGTTATATCAGTACTTCTACACAACCACTAACAGTAACAGATTGTGAAAATCATTGTAGTAATATGAATGAGCCATGGTTCCCACTATATAATGTAATTGGTATTAATACGTATTATGAATCACCTTTAGGTTATTTATTAAGAGAGTTAAATCCATATGTTAGAAATAATACCTGTACGGTGATGTTAGACCCAGACACTTATATAAGTTTGGGTTATACAACTAAGCCTATATATGATATTAATTATTAAAATGGAAAGAACAACACTTACTTACAAACAAATAGATAAAAGACTTAGCCTTCTAATTAAGAAGGTTAAGACCCTATCTAAGATGAAAAAGAAAAAAATAGAGAAAGTACTAGTCTAATGACAAAAATTTTTCTATACTTTTTAGTCCTATTTCATCATTTAGGTATTTTAGGGTTTTTGGTTTCAGCTCCTTTATTAATGATAAAGGAACCATTTTGGGTGTGGTTACCAGTGAATACCTGGATTATGCATTTAATATTTTCTCCAGTATTAGTTTGTCCTTTAACAATATGGGAGAATAGATTAAGAAAGAAATTAGGATGGGAAAAGATAGGTACTTTTTTTAAACATTATTATATTAGACCTTATAAAAAATGGCGACAAAAATAATCATAACAGAAAAACAGTTAAAAAGGATTGTTAATAATCATTTGCAAGAAGACTCTTGGCAACCAGATGATGATAGGAAATGGAATTTGTTAGAAAAAGATTTAAGATTTGTTGTCGAAAAGATAATTGATAAACATAAATCTAATTGGGGTGACGACCAGTATGCCGTAATTGGTGCAATGGAAGAGATATTCCAAGGAATGTTTGCAAAAGTCGAACGTTAAACCAAAACAACCTCAACCCTACAGAATTGTGACGATAAGTCTCTATACTGTTCATATATCATCCATAACATTTCTATAACTTCAAATTGGTCTTCCGTATAATTATTATGTGAACTTAATTTATTTCTTGCACTTTCTGGGAATAATTCTTGCACAAATGGTATTTCCCCCTCTTCTCGTTCAGAAGGAGAGTCAAAATCACCATCCTTATCTATAAGAACCCTAATGTCCCAACAGGCATAGCCGTGTTCCCCAAACCTATCTGACTCATCATATAGATAATCAAAACCAATAGGTTCTACTTTAAACTTTAGATTCACAAAACCCATTTCACTAGTTTCTTGCCACGGAGCCTGTGCAAAATCAGTATTTTCTACACCACCTAACCATTCTATCACTAAAAGAGGATAGACGATGTCACTAACATTCCTAAAATCTGTATATTCATCCATATGTGGTTCCTCCTCCACACCAAAAAGTTTTAAAACATCATAATCTGCTTTACCTAATTTATCCCATTGTTTAAATATAACTTCTTTGTGGTCTGGATTAATGTAATCACCAAAATACGCGTCCGTTTCAGTTCTTTGTTCCATTAAAGAATCAGCTCCACCAGTATCAGCAATTGTTTTTAAAAAGACCGTTAAAGCACGGTATCTCGATGAGTTTACGACACTTTCTTTATCAAAACCTCTAACACCCACATTATCATATAAATGAAGGTCGTTTACCATCTTATTTAGCAGCTTTTTCTCTCTATAGTTTGCGTTTCTTGCAAAGTTAATAACATCTGAGGTAGTGAATCCACCCAGTACATTTATGAGTGTAAAGAGGGCATTATCGAGTATCTTAGGTAAGTCTTTAGTAATCATATTACCTTTATAATCTTCCTTTAATAATATGTCTTTAAATAAAGTTTCCATCTTATATAAATAGTGTGAAAGGTAAGGTTTATTTCCAGAAAATTTGTATTAAAACCAAACAACAAGCTAAACCAAGAGAAATCATTGTTTTTGTATTAATTCCTTCACCTTTTAATAACCATGTGCATAAACTAAAAATTACTATCCCACAAGCAAAAGCTAAAAATCTTTGAGGCCATAATAGACCATTAAAATATTCTACACCGTATCTCGTCCCAACTAAAAATAACCAACTAATAGGAAGACCACAGAGTATTAAGACCCATTCATATTTTCTAAATGATTCCCACACAAATTGTCCATTTAATTGTAACCACACCATAATCTGGGCGAGCACAAAAATTACCATACAAAGAAATAAATTTTTCATATCTAAATATAATAAAAATATATTAATATTTATAGTATAATATGTATATTTATTATATGCAAGCTAGCTTGCTAATAAAGCTATTTATCTTATGAAAAAAATAATTGTAAAAGAAAGTCAGTTAGTAAATGTTGCAGAGAATGTTATTAAAGAACAATTTTCTGACGACCCAAATTCGTTTAGTACACAAGTAGACGATGTAGATTTTGTGGGGCTCCAAAGTTATTTTCCAGAATATAAAGACAGAGATATGGATATATCATATTTAGATTGTGTTGTAAATTGGAGGTTTGATTTAGACGTGAGAAGTTGGGGTATTAAAGACATAAGTATTTATACGACTAGTGTGGTGATAAAAGGAGCAATTGAGATTTATGATGAAGACTATACTAAAATAGAGGTGGAAAAAGAAATTGAGTTAACTGTAGATGATATGGGTGGATTTAAAAGTGATGACCCAGACACATGGTATTATTATGATGAAGATGATAATGAAAGATACCACACTATCTTACCTACAAACCTACAAGTTGATTTAGAAGATAAAACTATAACAGTAATATGGAATTAAAATAAAAAAATGGAAAAACAATTATTAGAAGAAATTAACAGAACAAGAGAAATAATGGGGTTAAACCCTTTAATAACCGAACAGCTCTTTTCCAATCGCCAGCAGAAGAAGAAAGAAAGTGATGCTGTAAAGGGCACAGAAAGACAAAAAGAATGTCCCTGTAATGACGGAACTACTTCACCATGGTGTTGTAGTGAAGAAGAAGGGGGTTATGGACCAGATTACCTACAAATAGTGGGTGGTACTCCAGCAGAATTTGACGCCCCACTATATGATAAATGGGCGAGTTTTGGACTTAAACCCGGTGAGGACATGTACTTGGAAGAGATGCTCAAGCAATTATCAGAATTATGGGCGAAATTTAAAAAAGAGGAATCCGTGTGGGAGGCACTGAGTGAAGAAGAAAAGGAGAAGAAGTCCAAAGCCTATTGTAAAAAAAGGTGTAGTAAGAACGCCAAGAAATATTACGCATGTATGGAAACTTGTGACCTTTCTTACCTGAAGGTTAACAAATTTCTCAGAATCAAGTCCGAGTTCCCTGACATACAGAAAGAAATGGAAGAGTACTTGAAAATGACTGATGAAGAGTTTGCAGCACTAGATTTTGTTGAACGTTCACAGTTTGCGAGAACCGCAGAAGAAAGAAGTGAAGCGGGGACAGAATACAATGCGGCTAAGCAACAGGGTTTGCTTGATGACGCGGAATTTTATAAAAAAGAAAGAGAAAAAGATACAGTTAGGAGAGATAAGGAGCATGAAAAAAGTAGTGAATACGGAAATAAACTAATGAAAGCGTTTAAGAAGAAGTTAGATAGACAATCATTACGTAGATGGGATAATAAAGACAAAGCCTATAATGAGAAAGGTTGGGTGATGACCGAAGAGGATAAGAAAGGCATGTTCCAGTTATTTAAAGATTATTTTATTGAATGGAAAAATAAAAAGGTCAATCAAAAACATGTAAAAAAATATGATAATAAGGACATTAAACTTCTTAAAAAATTCTTTTCGGAAATAAATTTAAGGAATGTTGAGGGTCCAGAGGAGAAGATTATAGAAATACCTACAGAAACAGAAGGTACTGAGGGTACAGAAAGTTGTGCTATGGAGTTAGATGTGTTACAAATTCCTGGAATAGAGGATGAAAATTTTACTCCATTTATTAATAACAGTTGTGAACTCCACCAAGACCTAAAAAAGGCATGTGATGACGCTGCTTCGGCAGTTAAACTTTTTATGGATGAAAATCCAGGAGCAACAGTAGAAATACCTAGTTATGCGATTTGGACTTCAGCAAGTAGAGCGAGAAATGGTGGACAAGCAGCAGACTGGAGTTTTAAAGAGTTATCGGACTGTAGAGCTAAATCAGTAGAAACTTATCTTAGTCAAGCGTTTGGAAATATAGGAGTAACATTACCAACACCAACAATAGATACTAATGGACAGAATAAGGATGGCTCAAGTGGGCCAAACCCACCAGCACCATTCACAATGGCATTAGAGAGTGGGCCTAAGAGAGACACTATTGTTAAAGATGGTAAAACAATTAATAATGAGGCTAATAGAGATAAGTACGGAGCCACAAAGCCATGTAAACCAACTGACGGTAAATTTATTTGTCCTAATTATGACGAATACAAATATTGTATGGTACAGTTAGAAATGGTAGGTTATCCACCAATGGAAGAACCAGATGAAGAACCGGGTAAACCAGGATTTGAAGAAATTGTAAAAATTCCTTCCCCAACACGTGAATGGGAAATGAGGTTTGTACCAAAAAAAGGACGTACTAAGAAATGGAGAAAAGGATTCTATTGGAAACCAATAAAGATTAGTCTCACAAGGGTAAAAACTTCAGGTGGTGGAAGAAAGAAGAAAGCAGGAAGTGTAGGGTGTCCTACATTTAACATTACAGGTGGAAGTAGACTAAAAGTTGGAATGGCTGGAGGTCCAATAATCGATGATGTGGTGAATCAGGGTTTCGCGAGTTATAATACGAATTGGTTGGGACAATAAAGTGGACCTAATTAGATAAAGAACTACCATATATATTCAAAGTAACATAAATCCAACTCTTGTTATCAGCGTATTTAGACTGTGACCATTTTGTACTGTGGTGTGAACTTACAGCTCCAGCTTTAAATCTTTTCGCTAAAAGTGCTTTATGGTGTGGTGGAGAGGAAATCCACATTTCCAATGTCGCAGTAGCACTTTCTTCTAATGTCATATCTCTTGTATTTACAACAGCTACATTTTCACCACAACGTAACCAATTAGTAAAAACTGAATCAAAACGGGAAGCTAAACTATTAATTTCTTCATGATTTTCCACATCCTGTGATTCTTTATGTGAAATATCACTTATTTTTAGTTGGTAAGTGTTGTGTTTTTCAGCAATTAAAAAAACTTTATTTTCCCACACCCAAGGAGACAAACCATTTTCTACACGGTAGTTATTCACCTTTTCAAAGATAAGTGAATCTAATTTAGTTTGACCATAAGAAAATATGGTTAAGATTAATAATAATATTGTGATTAGTTTTTTCATTTGATTTTATTGATTAGGTTAAACATTCGGTTTGTATTATATTATACGTAAATTTATCTTTGTAGTTACACATAACAAGGGCTATTTAGTTCCCGTTTTTCATACTACAAAGATAATAAATTAATATGATTTAAACAAATAGAAATCTATTTATTATCTAGAAAACTATTACTATTTTTAAAAAAAACTAATTATGGATATTACAACAACAAAAGAATTTGATTCAATTATTAATGACAAGGAGAAAAAAGCTGTCTTAATAGATTTTTGGGCTGCATGGTGTGGTCCGTGTAGAATGTTAACGCCTACCATAAATCAATTATCTACTACCTATCCTGCTAATGTATATAAAGTAGATGTGGATGCACAACGAGAAATTGCGGGTAGATATGGAATCAGAGGAATTCCCAGTGTCAAAATATTCAAAGACGGTGAAGTACAAGAAACATTACAAGGAGTACAACCACCTTCAGTATATGCAGAAAAATTAAAATATTATATGAGTTAATTAACTCATTTCTTCCCCACCCTTATTTAAAGCAGAAATAGTATAATGATATTCTAAGGTTTTTCTAACCATAGAGTCGATTCTTTCATCAGAGGCAGTTGTAGTTGGCTCATATTTAACTTCATTAGGGTTGATGCCTGGAGGCCACACCACATTTAGTGTAGATGGTGCACTAGGTTCACATAATACATCTATATTATCACCATCCACATCCATCACCACCTCCGGTTCCCCATTAATGTTATCTAACACTTCTTTAGAATTTAATTTAGTTTGGGCATCAAAATAATAACTATTATAGTTAGGTTCATTTAAAATATAGTTTAAAATATCTTTTTTTAGTTGTTCAGGTAACGCCACTAAGTATCCGTCTATTAATACATCTTTTGTATTCCACCATGAAAGTTCTTTAAGGTTTATATCATAATATACAGCCCATTTAGTTTTATCTTTTTTAGAGATTATATAAATTAATATGCCTTTTTCTGAGTATTGATAAAAAGTTTGAGGGTCGCGACTTGAAGTACACCACTTAGTAGATGCTCCGTATTTTTTAGAAGCAAAAACATTTAAAGGTTTTAATATTAGATAATTTGGATGGTCTAAGACTATTTCTTTGTGTGGAGACGAGTCCTTATTTTTACGTTTTTCTTCAGCATCTATAACAGCCAAAGATAACTCCCCTAAAGACTGATACTCTTGAACATCAACAACACTAATCAAATTCTCTTCACATAAAACTTCGAATTTCTCCAAATCATTAATAACATCACTACCACCTAAACAGTCTATTAAAATTTCTAATAATTCTTCATGCACCACATTTAGAGTTTTTATTGGGTGGTTTAATAGACGTATATTTCTAGCTCCTAGAGGAACAGATTTATTATAAAATTTTAATTCATTTAATAAAATTGTCATAAATTTACCTGTTTTTGACGGGTCAATTAAACGCAATAAGTCTAAAATTGACACGTTATATTCTTTATTTTCTAGCTTAATTTTCTTTAATTTCATAGGGTT
>Ga0209757_10000071_pt1 | contig 30690 bp, 6 predicted proteins | sample ETNvirome_6_1000_FD_185472 | JGI IMG/M metagenome (GOLD analysis project Ga0209757, IMG submission 185472) | Marine viral communities from the Pacific Ocean - ETNP_6_1000 (SPAdes) (version 2) | ecosystem: Environmental > Aquatic > Marine > Oceanic | place: Pacific Ocean | collected 2013-06-19 | reverse complement strand
GGACCACTATTATCTTAAAGGATGGTGTAGAAGTGTATAACGAGAAGTTAAATCTATATAACAAGCGTGTATACATAGCCTTTGACAGTAGCTCTTTAGGGGACTCTATAGCATGGATACCTTATGTATTAGAGTTTCAGAAGAAGCATGGATGTAAGGTGATTGTAAGTACGTTTAAGAATTTCTTATTTGAAGATGTGTATCCTGAGCTTGAGTTTGTAAAGCCTGGAACAGAAGTGCCTGGTATATATGCAATGTATAAGATAGGATGGTTCTATGATAAAAACAGGGAGCCTCAGTTGCCAAATACAATTCCGTTACAAAAAGCCGCCACCAACATTTTAGGCCTACCATACGAAGAGATAGTGCCTAGAGTTAAGAGTGATTGGGGTAATGATTGTGGTATGAAAGATAACTACAATGTTCCAGGTAAGTATGTAACTATAGCTACTAACTCCACAGCTGGTTGTAAGTTCTGGACAAGAGAAGGATGGCAAGAGGTTATAAACTATCTACATGAACAAGGTTACTTTGTCATCAATACATCTATAGAAAACAATCCTTTTGATAATTGTGAGAAGATAGTTGATACCAGTTTAGAATATACTATTGATTGTATAAGACAGAGTGAGTTCTTTATAGGACTGTCCAGTGGGCTTAGTTGGTTAGCGTGGGCTATAGGTGTACCTGTTGTAATGATATCAAACTTTACAGAAGCTGATCATGAATTCAGTTGCTATAGAGTGACTGATGAATCTTTATGTCATGGGTGTTGGAATAATCCTAATCATAAATTTGATAAAGGAGATTGGGACTGGTGTCCTGAACATAAAAATACCCCTAGACATTTTGAATGCCATAGAGGTATAAAATCTAAAAAAGTTATTGATATGATTAAATCTATTTCGTCTTAGTACAATATACTGTTGTTCCTTTATTATTTGTAAAACCAATTCTACCGTTTCTTTCATCAACACAAATTTTTGTCAACCAAAGTTCTGTCTCTTTACCACCACAGGCTTCAAACCATGCTATTGTAGCATTACTTCCGTCTTTACCAGCAGGTCCTTGTGGTCCTGTATCACCTTTACCACCAGTAGCACCAGTGGGTCCAGCAGGCCCTTGTGGTCCTTGAATACCTTGTGGTCCTGTTGCACCTGTTGCACCAGTTGGACCAGTAGCACCAGTAGCACCAGTGTCTCCTTTAGGTCCAGTGGGACCAGTAGCTCCAGTATTACCCTTAGGTCCTGTCGCTCCATTTACACCAGATGTTCCATTAGAACCAGCTGGACCTTGTGAACCAGTACTTCCTTTTGGTCCTGTTGCACCAGTATCACCTTTATCACCCTTTGCACCATCAACTCCAGAAGTCCCATTAGATCCTGCAAGTCCTCTAGGTCCTTGTGCTCCTGTAGCTCCAGTAGCTCCAGTGTTTCCTTTAGCGCCATTCACTCCACTTGTTCCACTACTACCATCAGAACCATCATTACCAGGAACACCCTGTGAGCCAGTTGCACCAGTTGCACCATCAGCACCAGAGGTACCTGATGTGCCATCTACACCAGCAGCTCCAGTAGCTCCTGTATTTCCTTTGAGGCCTCTGGGACCTGTAGCTCCAGTAGCACCTTGTATTCCTTGAGGTCCTTGTGCACCAGTGTCTCCTTTATCTCCTTTTGGTCCTTGTATAGATCCACCACTTATCCAACCTTCAGCTGATGTCCATAACCATATAGAATCATCTGCTTGAACAATATAAGCATCACCATTATTATTACCTGTAGAAGGTAGATTAGCTTCAGTGGCTACCTCACCTTTCATAGTTATACCCCATCCAGGGTCTCCCTGAGCACCTGTATTTCCTCTTGGTCCTTGTATACCTTGTGCACCTTGTGGCCCAGTAGCTCCAGTATCACCTTTAGGACCTTGTGGTCCTGTAGGTCCTTGAGCAGCAGCCTTTAAACAACTTTTTCCAAATGCACAGACAGTCCATGTATACAGAGCTTGTAAATCTGATCTTACTGATTCTAGATTGTTTATGATAGGTACGAGAGCTTGAAACCTAGCATCATCCTCAACACTAGCTATAATAGTATTATGTTCTGAGATCTCTGCTGTTTCATTAGAAGGTGTTCTCACTATACCATCAGCATCCTTTCCTGGTCTAGTTCTTTCAGGATCATTTTTATAAAGAGGATTCTTTAACTGTATATCACTATTTAATAATTGATCATCTGCCATATCTATCTTAATTTTCTGTGTATTCTATTATAAATGTTGCTGTAGCTCCATAAATATGTCCTGTACTTCCAGTAGCCACGTAAGCAAATTGAACTCTATCTCCTGCACTAAATGTAGCATCAGTATCTGAGTAGGTATATACACCCATCATTCCACTAGCTCCACCACTAGTTGTTGTAGGTGTTTGTGAACTTGATAATGATCCATTAACGTACACTCTAAATGATGTAAAACTTGTGGCTGTTGGAGTGGGGCCACTTATGTGTTTTATTCTTATTTGTCTAACTCTACCGTTATATGGAGCAACAAAGTTGTTATAGTATTGGTTAGTAGTGGTTTCACTTGTTGTTCCATTTACTGGCATATATATAATACTACCACTCTGAAAACTACTTGCGTAGAATACAGAGACTAGTGTCATTTTTTCATAGCTCCACTCTACAACTCCTTGACCTTTAGATTTTAAATTTTGACCTGCTGCACCATAACTTCCATTAGCATCTCTTAATCCTGAATTTTCTAAATAAAGATTACCTTTAAATATATGGAGCATGTTTTTAGGATCAGTATTTATCCCTACATCCACTCCATGAACTAGAGTTCTATCAGTAGTGTTCCATGTACTGTAATTACTACTACCGCCCCAATAATCATTAATATCACCAATTCTAATCTGTGCATCACCACCAGGAGTTCCTGCCACCTTTGCCTCTATCATGTTAGAGGTTCCTACAGTTCCAGTTTTTCCACTATAGAAATTTCCTACTAGGTAAGTATCACCTTGTACCTCTAGTTTATGGTTAGGAGTAGCAGTAGCAATACCTACATTACCTAACCAATCGATTGTCATTCTTACTGTTGGGCTTGCTCCAATTCCTGTAGGAGCAGTAAGGAACTTGAGATTACCACCACCATTAGTTCCACTTTGAGGGGAGGCATAAGCTTCACATAGTATTTGACCCATTGTATATCCAGTAGTACTATCATCTTTACCAACCCATTGTAGTATACCTAGTTTCTGATTAGCTGATATACTTGTGTCAGAATTAAACAATGTAAGAACACCACCATTATTAGTATTATACCCTTGAATAGTAGCATCTGTAGCTTCTCCATAAGTAAAAGTAGTGGAAGGAGTAAATTGATTAACACCAAAAGAGCCAGCACTACTACCACCATTTCTACAACTTAAATACCCATTACTTATTTGAACATCATTCTGTCTGTTTCCTATACCACCACCAAGGAAGATTGTAGCCCCTGATTGAGCATATACAAGCATACCAGAACTGTAAGTACCAATAAAGTTATTAGTACCATTACCAACATATACACTGCTAGCATATATATCACCATTTACATTCAAATCAAATATAGAATTTACTGCAGTTGTACCATCTATAATAACTTGTCCAGTGTTATTAACATGTAGTTTTGTAGCACCATTAGCAATCATAGATAATGTACCTCCAGAACCTGTTACATAGAACTCATCAGTTACACCATCAATATCTCCTATTGAGAAAGATCCAGTAGTGGGAGCAATGTATAAAGCTTGATCTCCACCAAGACCATCACTAACTTCAAAATTCTGACCAACACTTGTTGTGGTTCCGCTATCACTATTGTTTGAGTTACCTATAGTGGAGCCACTAGTAAACTTAACAAGTCTATTTGTAGTTCCTGATACAGTTACAGAAGAACCACTTGTACCAGATGTTCCTGTTGTACCTGAAGTTCCTGTAGTACCACTCGTACCTGAGGTTCCTCTAGTTCCACTTGTGCCGCTTGTACCACTAGTTCCAGAAGTACCAGATGTTCCATCACCACCATCATCACCACTTGTTCCACTAGTTCCGCTAGTTCCATCACCACCATCATCACCAGACGTACCAGAAGTACCTGAGTTACCACTTGTGCCACTAGTTCCTGATGTACCATCATCACCACTGGAGCCACTAGTACCAGATGTTCCAGAGGTTCCACTTGATCCTGAGTTACCACTAGTTCCAGATGTACCACTGGTTCCTGTAGTACCAGACGTACCAGTATTACCAGAAGTACCACTCGTACCACTATTTCCAGATGTACCGCTTGTACCATCATCTCCTGATGTTCCTGAGGTACCAGAGTTTCCACTGGTTCCAGACGTTCCAGAAGTACCGTCATCACCACTAGAACCACTAGTCCCTGAAGTTCCACTAGTTCCTGTAGTTCCTGAGGTTCCATCTTCTCCAGAAGTACCACTTGTACCTGAATTACCACTAGTTCCTGACGTACCTGAGGTGCCATTATCACCATCTACACCAGATGTACCACTAGTACCTGATGTTCCACTGGTACCATCATCCCCAGAGGTTCCTGAAGTTCCAGAATTACCACTAGTTCCACTAGTTCCAGATGTTCCATCGTCACCACTAGAACCGCTTGTCCCACTTGTACCAGATGTACCACTAGATCCACTGTTTCCTGAGCTTCCAGAAGTTCCAGCTGTACCACTAGTTCCACTAGAACCACTGTTACCACTAGAGCCAGACGTACCACTAGTTCCATCATCACCTGAAGACCCACTAGTACCTGACGTACCACTGCTTCCATCTCCTCCAGTAGCCCCATCAAGGTTTACTTCCCATGATGTGTATGTACCTGAACCAACTGTTCTAGTTGGACTACCAAATGCTAATGCTCCTGTTCCAGAGTTGTAAGATATAACCTCACATTCCTGGTAATTGTTTGCATCATACGCTATGATTATAGACTGTGCTGTAGTATAAGCAAGTCCTGTATCCACTGTGATTGTACCACTATTACCTAGTGTAAATGAACTACTTGATGTTGTTGCATATAAATCACCAGTGTTACCACTTGTTCCAGAGGTACCAGAAGTGCCAGAGCTTCCTGAAGTACCAGTAGTACCAGATGTTCCATCATCTCCACTACTTCCACTAGTACCTGAAGTACCTGAGCTTCCACTATTACCACTAGATCCACTGCTACCAGACGTACCAGATGTACCTGTGGTTCCACTAGTTCCATCGTCTCCAGAGGTTCCAGATGTACCACTGTTTCCAGAGGTTCCACTAGTACCTGATGTACCGTTATTTCCATCCTCTCCACTGGTTCCACTAGTTCCAGCTGTACCACTAGTACCGTCATCCCCTGATGTACCACTTGTACCACTGTTTCCACTAGATCCTGACGTTCCAGATGTTCCATTATCTCCATCTTGTCCAGATGAACCACTAGATCCTGATGTACCAGACGTACCTGTTGTTCCGCTAGTTCCATCATCACCACTAGTACCTGATGTTCCACTGTTTCCAGATGTACCACTGGTGCCAGATGTACCATTGTCACCATCTATACCACTAGACCCTGAGGAACCAGATGTTCCTGTAGTTCCAGAAGTTCCTGATGAACCACTATTTCCACTAGTGCCAGATGTACCTGAGGTACCATCGTCTCCACTAGATCCACTACTTCCTGATGTACCTGAGGTTCCTGTTGTACCACTTGTTCCATCTTCCCCACTTGTTCCAGAAGTTCCACTGTTTCCACTAGTACCAGAAGTTCCACTCGTACCATCATTTCCATCATTACCTGATGTACCTGACGTGCCACTAGTTCCACTACTTCCACTGTCTCCACTAGTACCTGATGTACCTGTTGTACCAGATGTACCAGATGTAGCGCTTGTACCAGAAGTTCCACTAGTACCAGACGTACCACTAGTTCCACTCGTACCATTCTCACCATCGATTCCAGATGTACCACTTGAACCACTAGAACCACTTGTACCGTTTATACCATCTTCTCCAGATGATCCACTTGTACCACTTGTTCCTGATGTTGCACTTGAACCAGAACTTCCACTTGTCCCTGATGTACCACTGGTTCCATCATCACCATCAATTCCAGATGTTCCGCTTGTACCTGTAGTTCCAGATGTACCAGAAGTACCAGCATCTCCATCAATTCCACTAGTACCAGATGTTCCACTACTACCTGGGTTACCATCATTTCCAGACGTACCTGAAGTACCACTAGTACCTGTTGTACCAGAAGTGGCTGATGTACCACTAGTTCCACTTGTTCCACTAGTTGCACTAGACCCACTTGTACCAGAAGTACCAGATGTTCCAGTATTACCACTAGATCCTGAAGTACCACTACTACCGTCCCCACCAGTTGCACCATCTAAGTTTACCTCCCAAGAAGAATAAGTTCCACTACCAACTGTTCTTGTAGGAGAACCAAAACATAGCTCACCTGTAGAACTGTTGTATGTTACAACTTCACATTCTTGATAATTACTACTGTCATATGCTATTATAATAGACTGAGCTGTAGTGTAGGCTAGATCTGTATCAACATCTATACATCCACTATTGCCTAAGGTGAATGAGTCTGAAGATGTAGTAGCATAAAGATCTCCTCTTTCACCTGAAGTTCCAGACGTACCAGAGGTTGCACTTGATCCACTTGTTCCGCTAGTACCAGTCGTTCCACTAGTACCACTTGTGCCAGTTGTCCCTGATGTACCTGATGTTCCACTAGTCCCTTCAACAGTTATACCACTTGTACCGCTTGTACCAGACGAACCATCTGTTCCTGTAGTACCACTTGTTCCAGCACTACCTGCTGTTCCAGATGTTCCAGATGTTCCTGCTGTACCAGAGGTACCAGCATCACCAGTTATACCTGAAGAACCACTTGAGCCTGATGTACCACTAGTAGCACTTGAACCTGAAGAACCTGATGTACCAGATGAACCTGACGTACCATCATCACCTGATGATCCGCTAGTTCCACTTGTAGCACTGGTTCCACTGGTACCTGTTGTACCTGAAGTACCACTAGTTCCTGCTGTACCACTTGTTGCAGATGTACCGCTTGTTCCACTAGTAGCAGATGTTCCAGACGTACCACTAGTACCTGTAGTACCAGCTGTTCCACTTGTTCCATCTTCTCCTGAAGTACCAGCTGTTCCACTCGTACCACTTGAACCACTTAATCCACTACTTCCAGAAGAACCACTTGTTCCTGACGTTCCATCATCCCCACTACTACCAGATGTACCAGTAGTACCACTCGTTCCAGAGGTGCCACTTGTACCTGCTGTACCAGCAGTTCCAGACGTACCACTTGTACCATCTGCTGCAGAAGTCCCAGATGTTCCAGAAGTTCCACTACTACCAGAGGTTCCTGTAGTCCCACTAGTCCCACTAGTACCTGTTGTTCCTGATGTACCATCTACACCTGTAGTACCTGAGGTACCTGATGTTCCTGAAGATCCATCACCACCTGTGGCTCCATCTAAATTAACTTCCCATGAAGTATATGTTCCTGATCCTACAGTTCTTGTAGGTGATGCAAAGCAAAGTTCTCCAGTGGTAGAATTGTAAGAAACTACCTCGCACTCTTGATAGTTACTTGAATCATAGGCTATTATTATTGATTGTGCAATTGTGTATGCCAACCCTGTGTCTACATCAATACATCCTGAGTTACCTAATGTAAAGGAATCTGATGAAGTTGTTGCATAAAAGTCTCCATCTGACCCACTTGTTCCTGAAGTACCGCTAGTACCTGAGGTGCCAGTAGTTCCTGATGTTCCACTAGTACCATCTATAGCACTTGTACCACTGCTTCCAGAAGTTCCTGTTGTGCCACTTGTACCACTTGATCCATCTAATCCTGAAGAACCAGAGGTTCCAGAGGTTCCTGAAGTTGCACTAGATCCAGATGTACCACTTGTACCAGAAGTTCCATCTATGGCGCTTGTACCTGATGTGCCAGATGTTCCACTTGATCCAGATGTACCTGAACTTCCTGAACACAAACCATTAAGATTCACACTACCTCCATTACTAATTGTAGGTGTTTGTCTTGCACAAATATCAATACTTGATCCCTCTGTTACAGTTACAAATCCGTTTGAACCATCACAATAGTTTACCCCTGCTAAACAATCACCTCCTCCAGAAGGACATGTAGCATTATAACTATTACATGATTCTCCACTTGAGCCACTAGTACCACTGGTTCCATCTTGTGCAGATGTACCAGATGTACCAGACGTTCCTGAGGTACCTGTTGTTCCACTAGTGCCAGAAGTTCCAGCTGTTGCTGATGTACCACTAGTACCACTTGTTGCAGAAGTACCAGAAGTCCCTGATGTTGCACTTGTTCCTGAGGTTCCTGATGTAGATCCTACAGCTACACCAACTTGCACAGTGTTAAATACTACAGAAGGTGCGGCAGGTTTTGAGTAAGGAACTGATGCGCTTGAAAGAGCATCTAATTGAACATTTGCATTACTTGATGCAATATATAACTCTAAGTAATCTTGAGAGTCTAGATTAACTATATATGATATATATGGTATATCAATTGCATCTTGATGATGTAAAGAATGAATTCTGTCTTTTCTTATAAAGTCTGTACCATTCTTTCTCAACCATATATCTATCTCTGTGTGTCCACTACCTTGTGTTTTCTCCATTTGTAGAGAATATCCCACTTCATATATACCAGCATGTGGGTATCTAACTTGCTGATTGAAGTCTAACACAATACCATTTGCTAGTTCTACAGTATTAAATGTAACAGCTGTAGGTGTGTTAGCTGCAGATACTACTTGTGTAGTGTTGTCGGAAAAACTGGCATACCAGTTAGCTATAGCTGCTCCTGAAGAACCATCTACACCACTTGTTCCTGCAGAACCTGAAGTCCCTGTAGTTCCAGCAGTACCGCTAGTACCACTTGAACCACTAGTTCCTGTTGTTCCAGATGTGCCTGAGCTACCTGCTGTACCACTTGTACCAGTTGTACCAGATGTACCTGGAGTACCAGATGTTCCAGCTGTACCAGATGTTCCAGTTGTTCCTGATGAACCACTTGTACCTGTTGTACCACTTGTGCCTGTCGTACCACTAGTTCCGCTTGTACCAGTTGTACCTGAAGAGCCAGATGTACCTGTAGTTCCACTAGTACCACTAGTACCATGTGAACCATCACCACCTGTAGCACCGTCTAGATTTATATTCCAAGTACAATAGTTACCACTTCCTACAGTACGTGTTGGAGCAGCAAAACATAAAGAACCTGTTGCTGAATTATAAGAAACTACTTCACATTCTTGGTAGTTGTTAGCATCGTGAGCTATTATAATTGATTGAGCAACCGTATAAGCTAACCCTGTATCAACAAATAAACAACCTGACTGTCCTAATGTGAAACAATCTGTTGATGTTGTTGCATACTTATCTCCTTGATCTCCAGATGTTCCACTGGTGCCACTAGTGCCAGTTGTACCAGATGTACCAGAACTACCTGAAGTACCAGTTGTACCACTCGTACCAGTTGTTCCACTTGAGCCACTTGTGCCACTTGAGCCACTGGTTCCAGTTGAACCAGACGTACCTGATGTCCCACTGCTCCCTGAAGAACCGCTTGTTCCTGATGAGCCAGAGGTACCTGTTGTACCAGACGTTCCACTAGAACCAGATGAACCAGATGTGCCACTAGTTCCTGCAGTACCAGAAGTACCTGAGGTACCACTAGTTCCATCAAGACCTTTACCAACACACAATGCATCATTAATGTTTTGTAATGCTTCTTCTAAAGTTTGATTGGTATTAACTTTAGCGCATACTAAATTAGGTCCTTCATAAAAGACACATGCACTACTTAGTCTTGTCTTGCAGGGATCTGCTGCACAAATTAACTTACTCATCTGGAAATTATTTTTTTAGTGTACTATTTTCAGGATATCTCCTGTTCTGTATATTGATCCTATTTCTGCTTCAGCAAATAATGCTTCAGCATTATTAGAAAACTCAGGAACTCCTTCTAAAGGAGCTGAGAGAAGTCTGGCATAATCAGAACTAGTTCCAGCAGATTTTGCATAATAAACTAGACTAGTATTACCATCAACATAAAGCTTTCCTACATAAGGTGCAGGAGATTGTGCATTTGCTGGAGGAGATGATGGGGATGGTGCATCAGGTACACCTGCTCCTGTTAAAGGAACTAGGTTACTATTAACATTGTTTAGTATTGATTGTAAATCATCTCCTGGATTTACAATAAGGTTTGTAAGATAGGGGCCATTATATATAATGCATTCAGCATTTTGATATACAGCGCACGTTGGGCAAATTTCAGCGGTTCTCATAATTACAAAGTTATGTTTTATATATGTGTTTTAAAAATTGTTATAAAAATATAGGGCTATAATATAGCGTTACCTAACCCTTTTTGGAATTGTTACATCAAATTCCTTAGCAAAGTCTTCATCAAACATTGCAAGATAGTTCACAAATGATTTAGCAAGTGGGAACATCTTCATTAGATTTTTAGTTGGCTGAGCATTCTTTCTAACTTCATCAGCTGTCTTACTTGGATTACTAATATCAAATCCTGTAATTTCTTTAGCACTGTGACCAGCAAATCTATTTATATCTTTTAGTAGTCCAAGAAGAGGCATACCAGCATCAAGCGTGTTTGCCATTTCTGATGGGTTATAGAAGAACATAAGTTCACTAATAAACTTGTCTACAACTCTTTGGAAATATCTTAGAGAGTTCTTTCTAGCTTTGTCATCATCATCATCTGGAGCAATTGCACCAACGATAAATGATATAGCAAGCATGTTAAGTAGTATAACAAGTTCCTTAACCTGGTTACGTAGGTTGGTTTGTATCATGTCAGCAAACTCTTCTTTTGTAAGGTTTGCTTGTACACCGTTCTTTTGAAAGTATTGATCTGTGTATTTTTCATACAACTCATCAAGCTTCTTTAATCCTTGTTCATTACCTTGTAGAATGTTTGTTATATTCAAACTTCTATCTCTGATGCCTTCTAATACAAGTCCAGCCCAGAGTCTCACTCTACCTACGTCATAACGTTCTCCAGTAGTCATACCATCTTCACCTATCTCTACATTAAAATCATCAGCTATCTTTCTGAACTCACCAAAACGTGTGTCAACAAGTTTAGGAATCCATCCTTTAAATACCATTAAAGAACGAGTCCAAACATTCATGTTTATTCTTAGGTTATCAAATTCTGTTTGACCACCAGTAGCAGTTCTAGCAAGTGTTCTAGCTATGTTAGTGAGACGTTGTAGTTCTTGTCTATTATTTAGATCTAGTCCTGGTACAACAAGCTTGCCATCTTCTAGTTTCTTTGTAGCATTGATAGATCTTGTTTTCTGTAGCTCTGCAATCTCTTCGTTAATCTTAGGATTGAGTGTTCTATATTCTTCAGCGCTGTTATATCTTGCTTTGTATTTGTTCTTTACAAAATCTCTGATGTTTACAAGCTTACCATCTTCTACCATCATGTTATCTAACAGAGCCATAAATATAGACTTCTCTAGATGTTGTTCAGGTTGTCTAAAGAATACAAATAATATGTCAGAGAAATTCTTGTCTGTAAGCTTCGACATACCAGACTCTACTAACTTATCATAAGTAGGGTCATCTTTTAGAGGCATGAACTTATCAATAAGCTGAATGAACATTTTTCTTTCATCATCGTTCTTAAACTTATTTCCAAGTAATTTAGCTTCATACTTTGCTACTTCTCTAGCCTTAAAATACTTACCTGCCTGTGCAGATACTTGTATGTTACCACCAAAGATGTTTACAGCACCAGATATAAATTCAAAACCTAATGACTTCATCTGAGTGTATCTATTCATGAAGTCCATAGTTTTTTGTAGCGATACCACCTTATTATCTGTACCAGTAATATCTCTACCAGCTGCACTATTAATAGCTCTTCCTAGAGCAAGATCCGTATCATCTACAGCATATCTTTGACCATATAAAACATTTCTGAAGAATTGATCAATTATTTCTATATTTTTTTCATTACCTGCCTCAAGTTGCACTCTACCATCTGATATAACAGCATTACCAAATCTACCTGTCTTAATGTTTTTCTTAAACTGCTGTACAGTTTTAGCAAGAAGAAGTTGATCTTCCACCTCAGTTAGGTACTTATACTTGTTCATGTGATTAGTATACAGTATAAGATTCTTAAATAAATCTAAGCTAACATCAGAGTAGTCATTAGTACCATCTTCTTTTGTTTTACTAAAGTCACTAGTGTAATATTTAGGTATAGAGTTTTCTAGTTCGTTTGTAAGTTCGTTTATAGATCCATACCCTACATCATCAGCTCTAGCTTTTAGATTACCAAATGTATTTGAGATGGATCCTAAAGAACCATCCCAAGCAATGCTCTCTGCCATACTCTTTCTAACGAATGGTAGGAATGTGGAGCGTACAGCATTGTCTATATATCCAATCTCTGTAGCTTTATCATTCATCTTAGAGATCCAGTTATATAACTCAAAGAGCTCAGGATCTTTTTTAAGATCAATGTATTCTTTACTCTGCCACTTTTCTTGTGGGTGTCTTTTTATTACGTAGTTGTTCCAACCATTAAAGTCACGTCTATTTACATCCCATTTTCTTTGCTCTTCTAGTATAAGTTTTTCTTTTAGAGCACCTTCCTCATATGTTTTGTTTATACGACTAAGTCTTTGCTTAAGTATTTTATTAGCTTCTTGAGCGTAAGCTTTTAAATCAACATTATCTTTGAGCCATTGTTTACTTCTTGCACCCTCTTGAGCATTTGCATCTACTTGCTCATAGAATGCCTTCTGATACTTATATATAAGTTTGTTTACAATACCACCCTCAGTATCTTTTTGATAGACCTTTAATACCAAGTCTCTTAAGTTACCACCTCTAGCTTTTAACTTTTCTTGTATTGCAATAAGTTCATTGACCTCTTGTAATGATTCTTCTTGAGCTTTACCCATAGCACGGTTTGCCATCTTATACAAAAGATCTGTAGCTGCTAGTCCTATATCTGATAATCCTCTAAAGAGTGATCGTAATCCTTTTACAACTCTTTCTGGAGACATAAGTCCTGTTACAAGATTACGCTCACCTATAAATTTATCAGCAAAATCGCCAGCAATCTTAACAATTTTTGTTTTTGACTTACGAATAGATTCTGACTGTTTTCTAAGCTTATCAAGAAGTTCTTTTCTTTGGGCTAAAGACTGCTTATCTTCTTCTGTGATAGCATCTTTCTCCATCTCTTCACTGTAAATTAAATCACCAATATTGTCAGAGAGTTTACCAAACACTTCAGAGGAAGCAATGTACTCTCTCATGTTTGCTGAAAAATCAGATAACTGTACATCTGTTAAGTCTTTATCATCTGCTGGTCTACCTTCATATGCACTTTGATATTCTGCAATTATATTTGTACCCTCTCGTTCCATAACAGAAATTGCATCAATGAGTGGTCCAATATTTTGGTTACCTCGTAAAGATCGTATTGCTTTGTTTAAGATGTTTAGTCGCTCCACCTTAAACTTTCTTTCTTCTTCGTTTGTTGCAGTTTTCTTTGAGAGTTGAGCTTGCACAGCATTCAACTGTTTAATTACATCATCAAGAACTTCTACGCCTGTAGTTTCTGATTCTTCTGATACAGGTGTGAGTGTAAGCTTATCTATCTTATTTGGATCTACAGAACCAATCTCTATACCTTTTATCTCTAACTTGCTAGTTGGGTCTTGAAAGTTTTGTCTCTTAAGATCCATGATGATTGGAACAGCTCTGTTCTTACCAACTTGTTTTACACCATAGTTGTCAAGTAATATCTTCTTGTATGTACCAAGCTGTATACCATATGCTCCTTGCTTATACCAAGCAACATCCTCAGCACCTTTTGCAACACTCATAAACTTCCAATCATAAATGTTTGCTGTGCCATCTTCTTCAACAATCAACAAGTCAATTGTACCTGCCTCTTTGTTTTTAGGATCATATACTTGTAGTTCAGAGAACACTAATGGGTTCTTACCATTCTCTGAGAATGATGCAATAAGGTCAGTGTAGTAAGTCTCTAACTTATCATACACCTGATTGTTTAGACTACCTTCAATCTTAGGGCGTGGTCCTGGATTCTCTCTTCTGGTACCATCTTCATTAAAGAATCTAGCATGTGCCTCTTCAAAGTAGTTATGGTATTGTGTACCTAATACACGCTTCACTTCATTATCTTTCTGTTCCTGAGCAGTGAATCTCTTATCACCAAATCGTGATCTATACCAAGCTTTCACTCTATCAGTTACCCTTTTGGTAATTCTTACATACTCACCATCAACAAGAAGTTCGTAGTAACTTGTAGCTTTCTCCTCATCTAATAATAGAGGATCTGCTTTTTCATTAGTTTCTATCTTTCTTAAAGAAGCTCTAGTGTCTTCCACCTTTCTTTGAAAGTCTTTCTGTTTATCTGTAAGTTGATAATATATTTCTTTACTATCTAAGTCAATAATACTTCCTTCAAACTCACCACCTATTACTGTCTCAGCAGTTGTAGAGAACACATCAATGTTTGCTCTCTTGTATTGTCCTCTAAACCAGTCAGTTATCATATCCCACATTCTTCTAAAGATGGACTGGTCAGCTTCCTCTAGTGACACAGTTGTATCACCTAGAATAATCGCTGTGATCATTTTATCTACAGCTTCCTTCTTTATCTTACGAATGTCTGGCTTACCATTCTCTAGTTGGTATGCAGGAATGTTTTTGTAAGCCTGTAATGTATCCTTATATATCTTAAACCTACCTATCTTAGATATCATCTCTGTAACAAGTTCAGGATTACGTTGCTCAATAATAGCTGTAGCAATGTGCACCATCTCTTCTGTAAGTGTGCTCTCATCTGCTTTAGCTTCAGAAATAGCAATAACACCAGCAGCTAAATCAGCTACAGCGTTAACAGAAGCCTCATCAATAGTAGGGTTTTCTTTTGCATATTCAGTTAGGTCTTTTACATTAACACCCATTTTATTAATCACCTGCTTCACTTTTGAGATGATGTCAGGAGATGTGTCACGCATTTCATTTGAGGGAACCTCACCATTATACTTATCCCATATGAAATAAGCCATATCTTCTCCTCTGGAAGCTACTAATGATTTCCACTGTGGTAAGTTTATGTTAGGACATGTTGCCATTAGCCTTTACATTTTATATTAATTATTTGACCAGCTCTTTTTTCTGAATACCCCATAGCTAATAGCATCTCTGAATTGATTTGATCTGCATCATATAGATTACCATCTGCTAATCTATATTTACCGTCTTCTTTAGTAAACAACACATTGCTTGATGAGCTAGTAGAAGGTTTTGGTTTTGTTGATTCAAATGCTGCAACAACTTGAGCATCCATCACTTCATCCACCTTCATCATACCATTGTCAATAATAGATTGTTTAGCTGATGTATAAAACTCATTAGCTCTGAAGCTATCACCAAGAGCATTGATTGCTTTGTATACAAAGTATGCATTACCTTTTTTATCTGTGGTGAACAACGGATTACCGTCAGCATCAAAAACTTGCTTGAACAATCCTTTGTTTATGTAAGAGTAGTCTCCAGCTTTACGCATCTTAGCTATCTCTTGTCTTGATAGTTTCTTGTTCCAACTTGCTACAATATATTCACCACCAACTTTTCCTATTCTCTGAGTGATCACTTGTGGTATCTCACCATCTACTATAGCTCTCTTCACATTAGGTGGTAAGAAATCTACAGATGGATACTGCACACCATAAATTTCATTGAATATAGAAAACAGTCGATTGTATGCAACTACATCATTATCACTCCAGTTATTTCTTTGGAAAACACCCAGTTCATAGAAGTCGTTCAAGTTAGGTAAATTTTCTATGATAGGCAAGGTTTTATTGTATATTCTTGCAAAGTCCTCGTAAGGAATAAGTGATGTAAATGATATAGGTGAGTTGTTAAGTCCAGACTGAAGAATAGCTAGTGTAACTAGTTTGTCATACAAGTCTGTTCTACCTTGTAGTGCCTCTCTTAGTTCACGGAATGAGTATATGATATTGTTCTGGTCATATGTTTTGTTATCTGTGTTCTTAAGAGATACATTGTTTGGTGTAGTTTCTCCACCTTTTCTGGATGGTCTCACCTCAAGAAGATTCACTATCTGATTATTAAATAGTGGATCTTTTGGATTCTTCTTAATCTTGTCAATAAACGCAACCACCTCAGAAGCTACACCTTTGTCTGACAGAAGTGTCTCTTGTATCTGTAAGTTAAGTCCTTGGTTAGTTTGTACAGCCCAATCAAATAAATCGTTTACAGCTTTTCTAGCCACCTTAATAAATGTTCTGTTTGGTAACTCAACATATGGTTTAAGTACTTGCTCTAGTACGGTTCTTACATTACCTCTATCTGATACAAGGAAGTTTGCAAGAGCGTTTCTAGAATCATTTATTCTATCAGCTTGGTTACCAATAAAAGAACTCTCTAGTAAGTTGCCTGAATCAGATATAATAGTACCTTGTGATCTAAAGAACTGAACGTTCTTCTTAAATACAAGATACGGATCATTGAATCTTGATGTATCCCAGTTGGTACCCTGTGTAACTGAGTACAACTGGTTAGCCATCTTAGCATACTTCAAGAATTCTTTTAACATAAAGATTTGATTTAGTTTTTCCTTAGCAGTGAACTCTTCCCTACCTAATGTATTAAGTAGAGAAGCTTTACCAGGTATTTGCTTAGGTAGTTTCTGTTGTTGCTCTTTTGTTAGTCCTCCATATTCTGATATAGTTGCGTCTATAAAGTCATCTATAAATAAGAACTTATATCCTGCATTCTCAACTGATTGTAGGTAGTCACGAATAATTGGTTGGTTCATGAAGTATGCCACAGTGTCTACTGGTACACCTATCTTCACAAGGAACATAAATGTTGATGCTACGTTTGGTGTAGCACCCATTTCCATAATCCATGGACCTTTAGATATATCTACATATCCATCAATGAATTGTCCAAGTACGTCAGAAATAAGTTGACCGTCTGCATTCTTTACACCAGACAGTGATGGATATTCTTGTCCATCTATTGTAACCTTATTATATTTTTCAAATGTCACCTCAGCATCACCTAAGAACTTTGTATCTCTAAAGTCAACTCTATCAAGTCTGTTCTTGTCAACATACATAGCAGATCTTTGGTTGAGTGAGTGGTTAGTTTGTTGCACAGCAGCAATACCAATAGCTTGTTTACCTGATACAAATGCCTGTCTTAGTCTAGACATGAATCTTCTATCAAGCATATTATCTACAGCAGTGTAATCAAATGTACTACCTACCACCTTATCAACAATTGTTTTAGATATACCTTTTAATTGTTCAGCAGAGTTAGGTGTTATGAGTCTTTCAAAGTTTGCTGGATGACTTACTAGGTTCTCAGAAGACTGTATAAACTCATTCTCTAAAGATTTCTTATACATTCTATTAACCACTGCATCTCTTACACCATCTTTCTTTAGTTCTTCAACTAGTATAGATAGAGCATCTTCATCTTGTGTTACACCAAGTGCTTCAAACAATGTATTAAATCTTTCTCCTTCAGCTGTATTAAAGACTCCAGACAGTTCATAGTCTTTTAGCTCTTGTAGTTGTTTTAATTGCTTTCGTTGCTCCTTGTTAAATAACTTACCGCTATCAAACATAGCAGCAAACTTATCTTTAGCTTGTTGTCCAAATCCATAGAAAGGAACAAGTTTAAGTTTACCATCTTCGTAAAATACATTTTTAAGGTAGATTGAAAGTTTATCAATATCAAAGTCACTTCCCACCTTCTTCACAATAGCAGCAGGTACAACAACGTTATCTCCAAACTCTTTTGGTAGGAATTGTTTTATTCTAAATGCATCAATAGAGTTTTGTTTCTGTGTAGGAATACGGAAGGCTAGTCCAGATAATATCTTCTGACCTTCTTCTGTATTGTTTAGATAACTAAGAAGATCTGCATCAGACATGTCACTCTGGAACCAACGACCCACCATAATCTCCATCACTCGCTCACCATCTTTGTTCTCATAGAACTTAAGTATGTCAGATGTATATCCCTTCTTACCGTTAATCTCTGTTTCAGCTATACGATTAGATTCAAACAGTGATGAAGGTATTTGTACCTTTTGTCCACCACTTATCTTAGGACGAACGATTTGTTTATCTACAATAGAGTATAGAATATTTCTAACTTGTTGATACGCAGGGGTAGCTTCAAGAACAGCTTCACCATCTGAGAACGCTGAAATAGCATCACTAATATTGTCATTAGTTTCTCTCTTGAATACTTCATCACGAAGTGTTTTTGCAGCTTCTGAAAAATCTGTAACAATAAAGTTACCATCTTTCTCTGTGATACCTAAACGCTTTAACATCATTTGGTATCCTTCATTAGTCATCTCTTCAAGAAGACGTTGATTGTTAGCAATCTCTTTATATATTGCAGAGCTATTAATTCTTTCTTGTTGAGATAACTTCATCCATTTCTCTAAACCACCTGTGTAATCAAATGGAACTCCATTATCCATGTAGTCCATAGTGATGAGCTTAGTTGTTTGAGATCCTCGTGTTACTAATGCTTTCTCCTTAGAAGGCACATCACTCTGTAAACTCATTATAGCAAATGGTACATCCACTACAGCTGCATACTCTGCATCATTAAATGATCCATCTTCGTTATATGTAGCATGTGATGATTCAGCTCCCACCTTTCTACCAGACTCAAACACAATATAATCTATGTTCTCATTCTGCATCTTGTTGTAGAGCTTAAGTCCATTTGACTCAGAGTTAATCTCATCCATCACTCGATAAGACAAAGGATATAATGCATACTTATCAAGTACAACATTGTTATATGTGTATCCAAGCTTAGCTCCTGATACAATAGGTTTTAGAGAGGTGTATGCACTCTGCACTGCAGGGTTTGGTTCTTTAAGAAGACTAACCTCAGCTGTAGATAGTGTCAGTCCCTTAGCACGTTTTTCGTAAGCAACATCATATCTGTATTGCTTCTCTTCATTTTCATTCCACTCACCAGCTCTGATTCTAAAGTTACGATATGCTTTAAAAGATATAATACCACCACCATCAGTTTCTTCGTAGTTCTCATAGTTTGGAAGATCTATAACACCTACAATATCTTGGTGAGATGCTGTACGCATGTAGTCCTGTGTGAAGTTGGTATATCCAATATCATATTTCTCAAAGCCTTCGTTCCACACTTTATTAAGTGCAGTGTTCATCTTAGGAGAGTTATTAATAAGAGCCTGTCTTGGAGATAGGAAACTCTTAGTACGCTTCAACTCATCTTTGTATTGATAAGGATCTGAATAAAGAAGCTTGTGCATCTCAATATTAGCAATCATGTAGTTAACACTCATTGCTGTAAGTTGTCTACTAAGCTCTTGAGCAGTCATTTGTATTGGTAGGTCAACATTCTCCAATGTATATCTACCTGGAGTTTCTTCACTAACTATTCCAAATCTATTTAAATAACTCAACACTCTTGATATATCAGCTTTCAAGTAGGCTTGAATAGCTTGATTTATCTTAGCCTGATGTATTGTATATACCTCTTGTGGCGTTCCTTCAGTAGTGATTATTTCATTGTGTAACGTGTCACCAAGAATACCCTTGAAGAAACGTAAGTCTTTACTATCTCTACCTGAAGCAACTGGACGATCTTCTCTAGATAGTTCTAGTTCTGATAGGAAGTATTTTCTAAATATCTCATTTACATCTACTAGTCCTCTTGCAAGATCGTTAGCAGTTATTGGATTACCCATGTATAACATGTGCTCCATACCTGCATCACCTGGTACAAGATTTAGATAGTTACCCTCTATATTAAGATTGAGCTCTTGTACGATTCTTTGTTTCTGTGAAAGTCTAGATGAAGGTGTGCTTCTACCTTTTTGTTCATCAACAATACCTCCTACATATCCAGCCTTAAATAAATCGTTTGCACCAGATCTTTTCTTACCTGTTTGCAGGTTAAACATTCTACCAAGAAGATTAGATCCTTGAGTGAATACATCTTTGAGAAGATATTCGTATTGTGTGCCTGCTAACTCATTTAGGTTGTCTATGTTAACAAGTGTATTATGTAACTCAGAAGCAGCGTTAGGTCCAAGGAATGTTTGTACACGCTCACCCTGTAAGTTAAAGTATGTGCTACTAAACTCTGGATTAGATGCAGCTGTCTTTAATATACCAAGCTCTAACATACGTTTGTTTATGTCTAGGGTCTTAGTAGAGAATGTTACCACCTTATCTGTCTTCAACAAACTTTCTTTAATTCCACTTACAGTTTCTTTGAATTGTTTCTTGTTTGCAAAGCTTAGTCTGTTGTATTCCTGTATACTAAATGGCACACCTAACGTTGATAGGAAATTAATCATACGTCCAGGTGTATCTAATTGTATCTTTCTTATTTGTTGCTTCTTTGGGAAGTATGCATTCTGTTGGTCATTGTATGTAAAATAACCCTGACCAGCCTTTGACTTTACAGCTAGAGATCTTATGTACTCATTTCTAAGTTGGTTAGCTGAGCTAGATAGAGCAGCATCACCAACAGCAATCTCTCCATTATCAAATATAAATACATTCTTTACATCTGGAGATTGTTTTTTGAATGTCTTCCACATTCCTGAGATTAGGCTAAGAGCATGTGTTGATTCTATATTACTTAAATCAACAGCCCCATCAGAGTAATCTTGTTTTGTTAGACGCTTATATAGAGTTTTATATGTAGGATCTTCTACAGACATTTGCCCCAATCTTTCTAACATGTCTTCAACACTTGTAGATGTGTGTAGCTTGTTCATCAATGTGATGTACATTTTACTCACTGGATTAAGCAATCTACCATTGATGCTGGATACAACTGCTTTACCATTGTTGTCTACAATAGGATTACTAGCAAGTAATAGTTTTATAGCTGTGTTTGCTTTTCTAAAACTATCTATCTTACTAGCGTCAAACTTGTTACTCTCTTTGATTTTATCTTCATCACTTAGTTGTAACTCATCATTCTCATCAAACTGAATACCGTATGACTTGATATACTCTTTGTGTTTCTCTGTAAGCCTTGGCCAATCAACAACAACATCCTTTTCTAATTGACGATTCTGTGCAACTATAGCTAAGAGTCTTTGTTTCTGATCTTCTGAAAGATTCTCTGTTTTGTTAATAAGATTGTTAATAACTACCTCTTTACTTCTAATAGTTGCTAACACTCTAGGAAGAAGCTTCTCATAGAAGTCTTTCTGATTGATATCATCTGCTATTGTAAATAAACTCTTATCTGTCTTGATGAGGTCATTCAACATTAAGAATGTCATCTCTTGAACAGCGTCTGAAGTTTGTCTATCATTAAGTGTTTTGATTCTGAATTCAGAGTCTGAGGTAGCAAAAGCATCCTCTATATCTATAATGCCTTCCTGGGCCATAGAAAGCTGTGTAGCATATGGCATACGTTTTTTGTAGTAGCCACTACCTATACGCTTAAATAACTCATCTGTAAAGCTCTGTGCCTTGTCACCAAGCAAAGCATTCTCAATAAACTTCTTAAGCTCTCTAAACAGTTTAGCAATTCTAGCACCAAGTCCTTTAACACCTTGTTTCTTTTGTACAAAGTCTCTAAACTCTTCAGCTAGTTGTTCTTTGATTTGAGCTGGTGTAGCTTCAGAGAACTTAACTGTCTCACCTGTAGGTCTATCTACAAATGTTCCTTTACGTGCTTTAAACTCATTAAGTATGTTGGCCTGCTCTTCAGAGGTTGTAAACATCTTCCATACAGCTTCAAACACTTCATGATATGCTGTACCAGTTTCTGCATTCTCATATACATAAATAGCACCATCCTTAAACATACCCCAAGCTTGTCTACCATTAGTAGCTTGAATAATATTCTTCACTCTGTATACAGGAACGTTAGGAAAGTTTTGTTTTAACCAAGATTCTACATCTGTCCAGTTCTCTGGTTCAAACATTTCAATCTCTTGATTTATCTTAACACGTAAGTCTTCTGAGTTAGCATCAGAAAGGGCACTATTGATTTGATCCTCTAAGCTATCTATCTTCTCTTGAGCTTCAGCTTGTTGAGCAGGTGTACCAATGGTAATCTCCATCTCTGTTTCCACCTCAGCAGGTTGTGCAGGAGCTGCACTAACAATGTCTGATTCCATTTCAAAAGCATCTTGTGCTTTTTCTTTTGTAAGCTGTGGAGCAATAGCGTTGTATATTGTTTGCTTTATTACTTGTTTGTAATCCTTTCCAGCAGTATTTATTGCTTCAGCCACTTCAGCTAAGTCAGCACCTGGTAACACTGTAATTGTTTCTTGATAGTTGTTTATTGTTACATTTGGAGAAGCTTTAAATAATAGCTTCTTACCTTGCGGAGAAGTGTATGTGTTAGTTGTATTACCATCTAAAACAAACGATGTCTTTTGCTTTATAGGAATATTAGCAGCTTGTGCTTTTGGTTCTGGTATTTTAAACTCATCAGCTGTGTTTATTACATAGAAGTATACACCCACTCTATTAAACTTACCTTCCTCTTTTGGTTGCATGTTTGTAAAGATGGGCAACTCAAAGTCTTCTCTTGTAGATCCATCAGGATTCTTGTTAGATAGAAGATAGCTTTGGTAATTAGGCCATGTAACAGACTCAATGCCTCCTTCTGGAGAAATACCTGTTATCTGCTCAAAAGATCTGTTGATGTCTTTTGTTTTAGCAGCAGTGACATTGTTATATATATTCTCTAGTGCAGAGATTACTAGGTCTTTATTTGCCTCTAGTTGACTAGGAGTAAATTGAAATGTAACTCCTTGATTACCAATGATTAACATCAGTCTATTTGTCTGAGGATCTTTTTGGAAGAATACACTGTTGTTACCAGCATCTTTTCTATTGCCTTGTTGGTCAGTTGGTACACCCCAATAGGTTACACCTCTTAAGAAATCAAGAATACGAACAGAACTATCACTGGTTATTCCTTGTCCAGGATCAATCATGTTCTTAGCTAGCTGTAGAATGGAATCAAATATAGCTGTAGCTTCTTTCTTTGTGTGTAATCTGTTTTTAAGTTTTACATATCCATTTGGTGTTTCTAAGAACACAGCTCCAAGTGGTGTATTGTATGCAGTGGTTCCTTTGCTAACATTCTTGTTAGTTGTAGGAACAAATAAAACTAGCTCATCTTGTAAATCTACACCATCAACTAGTCCTGCATCTTGTACAGATGTTCTAGCATTTTCATCAATCTGAGGAATACCAAAAGATGGTTCAATCTCTTGTGGTATACCTAGTGCTGTTTGCTCTAGTATATTATCTCTTCTTTCCTTATACTGTTCACTAATTGCATCCTTCACCTCTTGAGGAGTGTCCTTTCTAAACATCTCTCCATTTCTAAAACCAGCTTCAGGCATTGCCTGGAAGATAGCATTCTCTAGTAAAGGTTGTCCTTGAGGTATAGGTTGTCCATCAACACCAACTACTTCTCCATTCTCATTAACCATCACCATAACGATCATTGAGTCTTTGAACTGTTTAATAAGTTCAGGATTATCATCTAATAAACGTTCGATTACACCTGGTAAAAGTTGGTCTTGTGTTTTAGATGTTACAAATAGACCACGTATCTTGTCTCTGTTTTCAAATGAATTTAAGTCTAGTCCAAACTGATTAGCTCTAGTTTGATGATCTTTTTCAGTTTCATTTTTGAAATAATCACTAGCGCTCTCAGGAGCTACTGTAGCTCTGTATATAATCTCGTTGGACTTTTTCTTTACAGGCTCAAAGTTTGTTTCAAAAGAGTTAGTAGGTGTTCCCTTGTCTGCAGTAGCCATCACTTGATTAAGTTTAGCTGCTGTTTCTTGCTCTTGCTTTTGCTGTTCAAGATATTCCTTCATGATAGAATCAAATCTATCTACAATAATCTTTCTAGCTTTATATTCAGATCGTAGGTCAGCTAAGTCTTTCTCTATTTGCTTTACATCATTAATAGAGTTTAAGAGGTCTGCTTCATTTACTGTAGCATCTTTTGTCAAATCAGCTGTAAGAGCAAAGTTGGCCATCTCTTGTTTTAACAGAGGCCATGTTTCTAGTAAGTTCTCTCCAGCCACTACTTGATCCAATAAATCACTTAGATATTGTGAGTAATCTTGATCAACTATATATGTTTGCTTAAGTGTTTTTCTAAACAACTTAGCTGTTGATTTGATAGCTTTCTCTGCACTCTTTGAAAGTTTCTTAGCTGCAGATAGAGCGTTGTTTAAGTTCTTACCATTATCAACCAATAATGCCACTTGTCTTTTAAGTTCTCTTAAGAACTCTCCACTGTCTTCAGGGGCATCAGTGATTTGGTTAGCAAAGTCTTGGAAGTAAGATATGTTAAGTTCAAGTTCTTCTTTCTGACTATTAAGACTATCAATCTCAGCTTCTACATCAGCTTGCATAGCTGTAAGATTGTTAAGTGCTCTTGTGAACACTTTTGTAGCCTTTGAGAAGTTGAGCTTAATTTTAGGACCAGTTGGACCAGCCTCTTTCATCTTAGCTATGTTCTCTAAGTCTTCTTTTATCTTAGCCAGCTTTTCAGTTTGCTGTGCAAGTTTCTTGTTTGTTTCTTCTAAACTCTCTTTAGCCTCTTCACCTAATTGTGTAAGCACTTCAAGTCTAGCCTCTCTGTTCTTAGCAAGTGTAGCTTTCTGTGCAGCAACTTCTTGTGCAGACATAAATTGTTCTCTAGCTTCTTTTTGCTGTTGATTCTCTACACTTCCCACTTTGGTAATTCTAGGCTGTGCATATCCTTCCTGTGTAACAAAGTAAGAGTTGTTAAGTTCTTTTCTTGCCACCTTACCTTTTGGTGTTAGGTATGTGAAGTAGAGTTTACCATCTTGGTATTCAAGTCTACCTCTTCGTTTACCACCAAAGTTTTTACCAAAATTGAATTCAAAGATTTCGTTTCTGTGATTGTAATAATAGTTAGCTGTCTTATTGCTTCTTAATGTACTTGTTTTACCTATCTTAAAGTCTTCAAGAACATCAGGGGAAACATTCTTTATCTCTCCGTTCTGAGTTTTTATTTCTAGTGTCCCATCCTCATTCACTTTCTGTACAACAAACTCAGAGATTGGTACAGGAGCATCTAGAGGATCTTTAGAGTAGTCTACACCCTTACCAACAAAGTATGGAGTTCCTATCTCAACATCTTTATCTCCTTGTTTAGTTTTAACTGTAACAGTTTCAACAGGACCAGTAGGAACATCTTCTTCTACTATAGGAGCTTCTGAATACTTCTTAGGGTTTTCTTTAATATCCTGGTAAGCTTTTAGAAAAGATTGTCTTCTTAGTGCAAGCTCTGATGCATCTTCTAATGATTGAGCAAGTGTTTCTTTTTCTTCCTCAATGATATCCATTTCTTCAATAGATGCGATAGCTTCATTGAATGCTTCTGAATCACCAGCAATAAGTTGGTCTATAACATCAGAAGTGTTAATGCCTGCAGCTGTAAGAGGACCCATTAGGTCCATAATTCTTTGGTCATAGTCTGCCACCTTAGTAGCAGCGTATATCATCTTATTAATTACGTCATTACTATAGATGGGTTTTCCATTCTCATCTATTTGTCCTGAGTAACGTAAGTTAAGTGATTGCCACAGAGACTTTACATTGTCTGCTGTTTGTTCAAAGCGACCAAGTCTTTCTAAGTATGCCTCTCTTGTATCTGATTCAAGAGCTTTACCCTCAGCTTGTAATTGTGCAAACCCTTCTTCTGTACTAGCAAGCTTTTTATATTCAGCAATATCAGATTTTACTAAATCATATCTACCATACTTGATTCTAGGTGTAAGATAGTTGATGATGTAATCTTTCTCTAAGTCTTTACTGTTTAGAATATCACCACTCTTGATAGCAGCTTCTCTTTCTTGTTGTAATACGGTTCCTCTATTTACAGCATCAATAGTTTCTTTTGTAAAGTCTGATAGGTTAGCGTTATTAAGATCTTTGAGTGCTTGAGCTGTGTTTTGTCTTCTAGCTTTATCACCTCTATATCTTCCTTTACTTAACATGATTGCTCCAGACAATCCACCAATAAGAGCGTTCTTAGCACCCTCATCACTAAATGCACCGTCTGTAATACCAACACCAATAGAGTTTAGCCAACTAGTAGCTTCACCATTACGTGCTTTATTATAATAGTCTTGTGTAGCCACTGTAGCACTATACTGAGCCACCTCTTCAAAAGCTTCTGATGTAGAGAATGTGTATGGTCTTATCTTGTTTATTCTAGATAGGAATGGATATTTTGTTTTTGGTTTTACATACTTACCACCCTCATAAACAATATCATCTATCTCTCTAACAAGTCCGTTAGCTATTCCTTTCTCTCCTCTATATGTACTTCCTAATATCTTTGGAAACTGAATATAGTTGGTAGCTGTTAGTATTCCAACGTTAGCAAAGAACGTGGCATTACCTGAACCTTCTGCAGCATCATTAATAGCTTTAAGGGCACTACCTGTTGGTTCTACACCATACTGTTCTACATGTTCATCAATAAGTCTTTGTCTAAACTCATTGCTACTATGTAAGGCTTCTATACCTGCTTCACCAGTAGTTGCTAATCCTGCAACAACAGCCCTACCTGCAGGGTTTAATGTATTATAATTAGATAGAAATTTATCAGACAGTCCTCTTATCTTACCATAGGTGTCAGCTGCCTTACTTGCACCTGAAGCAATACCAGCCTCTGTTGCAGCAAGTGTTTCTGCTCCTTTACCAACAGAAAATAATCTTGAAACATATGGAAGAGACTTTAGTGTACTAGTGTATACACCTCCTGATAAAGCAGCACCAGCAGCAAACCCAAGATTCTTAATTACACCATCAAATACAAAATTTCCTGTAGCCCAGTATTTAGGAGAATACCAATTAGCATCTCTTTCCTCAGCAGTGTAATAGTTTGGTAGTGCATCCTCTGCATATTTATTTATCTCATCTAATGCTCTGTTGAATTCGTTATCATAGAATGAAGAAAACTTACCATCTGCGATTGCTTTATAAGTTCCATTGACTAGTCCTATAGTTGATTGTAAGAATGTTGTACCTGTAAGCAATAACCCCTTAGCAACACCATTTACCATCTTAGAGCCAAAACTTTGATCTTGTGCAGCAGCATCTTCATTATCAAAGTCACCTGGCATAAAGTAATCATACCTACCCTTCTCATTGCCAGCATACTCATCAAGAGTTCTCATCCTAGCTCCTTTACCAGGATCACGACCAGCACTAGCAGACTTTATAAGATCAGCAAGAGCTGAACTACTCTGGTTATCGTTACCACCTACACCAATAAAAGGATTTACATAAGGTGTGCTTGGAAGAGGAGATCCATCAACAGGTGCAGACTTATAACCTCCAAATCTCTGTTGCATGAATTGTTCATTCAATAATGGATTAGGAGAAGACAATTGAGTTGGAGCAGGAATAACTGTCTTCCCACTCTGTGCTTTTGGTAAATTCTCTTTAGACATATTAGTTTAATTTAGGAACTTTTGCAGCTTCTTCTAATTCTATTAAAAATTCTTTAGGCATTTTTTTCTGAGTTTCATTTAACATTTGCCATATTGCTTCATCAGTAAACTGTTGTAATGTTGGTACAAGGTCAGCTTTATTAAAGATAGCAGGAAATAATATATTTGGTATTACCGTATTGTTCACTGGATCGAATATATTGATTTTAAGTTTGAACTGGTTAGATTCTTTAGGATTACCATCACTTATAATATTTCCACTTATACCATAGTAACTTACGTTAGGAAAATCAACTGGTCCATGTAAAAATGAATTAAATAATGTAGTCTCATATTCTCCATCTTTAGCAGTGGTATAGAATGAGTTTGGTTGCTTTCGAAAAACTTCGTCACCTTGTTCATCTTGTACCACTTCTAGATCAGTTGGAGTGGACAACATTTTAGGAAGATATCTTTGATTAAACTCTGCTACACTTGGACTAGCTTCAAACCTATCTCCAAATGCTTCAAAATACTGGTCTCTACCTATTGGAATTGTAAGAGATCCTCCACCACTTTTTGTAACAACAATATTATAATTACCGTCAGAATTTGTAGTTACTAGTGCGCTCTGTAATTCATCTGCAGCTTTAATAATCTCTTCAGCTGATACATCTGCACCTGTCCCAAGACCTCCACTTCTTTCAGCTATTATAGCTAAAGAATTAAGAACAGGTCTAAATTGATCTTTTTGTTTTGCATCTTCAAGAGGAACTCGATAAGCTCGCTCTTGATTAATTTGATAATTTTTCTGATAGTAATTTTTAATATAGTCCTGTTTCTTTTTATCAACTTCATTTGTTATTTCACTTAAATCACCTTGTAAATTCCTAAGAGTGGACGGTAGATCCTGACCATATTGATCTTTAAATTCTTTACTACCTCTTGAAGCAGCCCACATTGTATACAAGCTATATTCATCTTCTGTTAACTTGCCACTCTGAAAGTCTCTATATGCTTTATCTTCTCCTAAATTAACCGTACTACCTCCCCCAACAACACCAGTACTTGGAGAAACGTAATTAATTGTACCTCCTGGCTCAATACTAATATAGTTTCTACCAAACTCTTTAAACAATAAGTTCATTTGAGCAACATCAAAACCATTAATATTTAAATTCTTATACTCTTCAGAAATATTATCATACAACTCTTTGTCAAATATTGCATCAGCTTCATTATTAGCTTTAGTTATTATATCATTCTGTACTTCTAATCTATCTCTTGATTTAATGAATTCATTTAGATCTTGTCGTCTATCCCAGTCTACAGAAGCTGGATACTTTTGATATCTTTCAAGCAATTCATTAAATTGAGAATCAGTCATGTCCTCACCATCTACTTTAAACTTGGTTTGGAAATTGTTTTTTAACTGTTCTACTTGGTTAGATTCTTTATCTCTAGTAGCTTCCATAGCAGCAATAACATCTTTAGACGTAGCATCCTTGTCTGTAGGTATTGAAATTGCTCCATAAGGATTTTGCATGAACTTAAGCTTCTTTCTTTCTATCTCTAATCTGTCCTCATTATATTTTGCATCTTGTTCTCTCTTCAACCTTGCAATCTCTGCATCCTGACGCAGTTGATCTCTTTTTAGCTGCATTTGAGCAAGTGGGTTAGTATGATAAGACTTGATGCTACTTTGAGTTTCATACGCATTAGCTGTATCTTCAAACCAATTCATTGTGTATAGTTGTGCTTGAGACCCTTGAACATCTCCACTTTCAAACCCTCTAGATAAAGAGTCATATTCAGACTTGAGAGATTCAGAAGCATCGTCTATTTGACTTATTTGCTGCTGTAATCTTTGTTTCTCTTTAGGACTTGAAGCAGAAGATTTAAGACCTAGAAGCCTCTCTCTTTCACTAGAATATTGACTAAATCTATTCTGATAACTTGAGTTCAAATCCTGTACATATTGTTCAGGTGATGTATTAGAATATTTATATAACCCATCTGTTTGCATTTGACGATAGTCATCTGGAGAGAGTCCTTGTTTTAGAGCTGCTTGTATTCTTTCAGCACTAATTCCTTCAATTCTAACTCTTGTTATAGCATCTACCAGTTGACCTTTTTCATTAAAGGCAACATCATATCCTGTAGTTTTTTTACCTAATGCTTTTATAATGTCTCTAGCAGACTTATTATAATCCCTATATGGACGATAGGTAGCATTGAATTGAGTTTTAAGATCATCACTATTTAACCATTTATTGGCTTGTTGGTTAAATAACCAATCATTTGAATCAGATCCTTTACCTTCTGATATAAGCTTATCTCTACTTTCTAATGCTTTTCTATATTTAGCAGCTGATGATACTGCATTTATAACATTGGGGTCTTTGGCAATCTGATTAGTCATTCCATTTACAGAATTAACCAGTTGGAAATTAGAAAAATCTCCACCTGCCACAGATGATAACTGTCCACCTAATTGATTGAGTTTTGATTCCAAGTATTGTTTATCAACTTCTCTAACAACATCAAGACCAGCAATATTATCTATGCTCTCCTGTATTTTCTTTACCCCTTCATCATAGCGCTGCTGCTTATATACACCAACTTTCATCATTGCCTCTACAGGCTCTTGTTGTATATAAGGGTTGAACGTAGGGATTATATCTTTATACGATGCCATAATTTAACAAATGTAATGTGATTAATTTTATTATCCAAGTAAGACTAACAGGTTTTGGTAATCTTTTATAATCAATTTAATTATAAACCTCTTAGCTTTTTTAGGATATTACTATTCTTATGATTCTTTTTAACTCTCTTTCCTTTCTTAGCAAATGCTCCTTCTTGTTCTATAGGAACATAGTCATAGATATCATCTGTGTTTCTTCTATTCAAATTTCTGTCTATCTTATTATAGTTGATATCAGGATTGAGTCCTTGTTCCTCCATTTGTTTATCTCGATATTCTTTTTGCTGATTAATCAATCC
>Ga0209757_10000069_pt1 | contig 31433 bp, 54 predicted proteins | sample ETNvirome_6_1000_FD_185472 | JGI IMG/M metagenome (GOLD analysis project Ga0209757, IMG submission 185472) | Marine viral communities from the Pacific Ocean - ETNP_6_1000 (SPAdes) (version 2) | ecosystem: Environmental > Aquatic > Marine > Oceanic | place: Pacific Ocean | collected 2013-06-19 | reverse complement strand
CGTGCAACATCTATGATATATGTCACGCCTTTAAGCTCTCTTTTGTCTGTTGGCTGGCCTGTCTCTGGATCTGTTGGGCCTGCCGTATGCTTGTACTTTAATTTATCGTACAACTCATAAGACACAACTATACAGTAGTGAGAAGGCTGATACACCTCACCTCTGTACCATCGTGTTAGAAATCCCGCTGGTCGTCCTGCACATGCTGTTTTTTGAAAGGTGATTGTTTTCACGTTTATCCCTCTTTAAAGTTGAGGGCCCGAAGGCCCCCGTTTTATTACTTAGCTGGTTTTGCAGTTGCTTCGATCATTTTATTAATCAAAACTTTTCTATCCTTTGGCATCTCTTCGCATGACTCAGAATCCACTTTCCAACCGTCTGCAAGCCAAGGAGCAAGATTAACCGTTCTAGTCTCTCTCACCTCTTTGCCTTTTGTTATCTTCAATTTGTACAGGCTCATGTTATCCCCTTAAGCTGTCATTGCCGCATTAGTAATCTCATCAACACGAATCGCCGCACGTGCCTGCTGAAGTACGAAGTTCCAATACCATTCGATATCATATTTGGAAGTAACTGATTTGCCACCATCCATGTCGAAGTAGTTTAATTCTCCATTTTGCGCACCAATAACACCATTGGAGTCATGAGATACACAATAGAGTGAAGTAGTAGAACCAGTCTCAGAGAAATCGAGAATTTCAGCGTCAGAAGTATCACGCCCAGCCTTAATGATCGGCACACCATTGTAATACATTGCTTCACGTCCGAACTCGTCAGGAGTAAAGTAGATATTACCAGCAATAGCGGGGTTTCTCATAGCCTGTGCGAATTTTGAATACATAGTAGTATTACAATAGATCACACGGTTGTCACCCTCAAGCTCTGCAATAGCTTCGTCAAGAGAGCCAAGAGAAAGGCCTGCAGTACCATTGCTTACCGTTTGACCAGCCGCAACACGAGACTGCAACCCAGTAAAACTGTTTCCAGTACCGTCACCCTTAAAGAAGGTTTCCGACATTGTCCGAGCAATAGCTTTAACGCGCATCATTTCATCAACACCAGCACGGCCAGCGCCCTGAGTCTTCAAAACAAAGCGGTCGATAGTCATACCGCCACCACAGATTTTAAGATCTTCTGAGATCTCTTCGATTTCACCGCTGGCACGAGTCCAATCAGCATTTACAGCACGAAAACCAACAGAAGGAAGAGTCTTTTCTCTCACTACTTTGATAGTTGATCCTGTGATATTTTCATTTTTGATATGGTTTAGGAAAGGTGCATTATTCAGGTAAGTTTGAACAATCCCAGCCTTTCGAAAGTCATCGGTACCGATTTTATATTCGGCAAGAGTAAAAGCGGCCATTTTGCGCTCCTCATAATTAATAGTTCTAATTAATCGGGCACATCCCGCAGATATTTAAAGTTTTTCGCCTCAAGCGATAGAGAGAGCTGAGTAGCCCTCTCTAGTAATATACTATCTTAATTCTGTATTTGTTTATTTATTCGTATTCTCTAGCGAAAAGGTCAGCCGCTTCCATCTTTGAGATGTCGGTTTTTGGCTCTGCAACACTCGGAGCCTTTGAAGCCGTGCCCTCTTTAGATGCCACTAACCAAGGGTTGTTTGCCTTGAGAGTTTCCCATACTGCGGCACCCTTGTGCTCTGTGGCTCCATCGGTCATCTTAACTTCTCCACCCTCAATAGAAAGTGTGCCCGCTTTAATTCTACCGCTTGCCGTATCAACAAAAGCACTTCGATTAATACCGTTGGCCTCTGCTTGGCTTAAGATGTCGCCTGATGTCTTAATAAAAGCGTTTTCCTCAGTGAGTACTTGCTCTGCCTTCTCTTTGGCGTCAAACTTGCCTTGTAAGTCTTTGATACTTTCAAGGGCTTGCTGTAGTTGAGAATCTTTTGAAGCGTTCCCGTCCACATACCCCTGTACAGATTGCTCTGCCTCTTGGATCTGACTCTTAAGGCTTGGAATGGTTGTATTTTCCATGATACGAGCGGCGGCGTCTCTATCTGCCATAGATTTATGGTGACCTTTTAGAACTTCCTTTGCCGCTGTTGCCTCTGGAGTTCCTAAGCCCTCCAAGTACACATAAACGTCTTTTACTTCTTCCATGATTATCCCTCTTTCAATACAGATTTTGAGATCATTCTATTAGCCTTATCATCAGGCTGAAAACCTCGTTTATCTAACCCTTTAATATAATTCTTTTTCTTCTCTGAGTTGCTTGCCCCTATGATTTGAGCCCTCTTTTTCTCACTCAATCCATCGAGGTATTTCTTCACTCTTTCCTGAGAGTATCGGCCTTTGTTCTCTGGGTATACTGCGGTTTTACTACATAGGCAATTGGGGTGCGCTGGAACTCTCGCCCCTGCATCAATAGGATAGACACCTTTGCCCATACCATAAGCATCAGCCTCAGCATAACAATCGCATATATCAGCCCGTGGATGAGATGCAGAAAGAATCCACTGAAAGCCAGTTGCACCGCTTTCGTGTGCTCCTCTAGTAAAGCTCATATCATAAGAACGAGCTATCTCTGTACGGCTTATTCTCTCGTTGATATAACCCGCTTTTTTCTTTACTGCATACCCCACAGCTTTCTCTATGTCTCGACCTGCTTCTATGGCTTTGATTAACTTGTTATAACTTGCCCTTATTCCCGAACCATTAACAAGACTTTTTTGCAACTTCTTCAGAGCGTTTATTGATTCCTTAGAAGCGAAACCTTCCCGCCTGTATTCATTGATTAAGTCTTGAGCTGTTTTTGAAAGAGTAGGGTTTGCCGTGTTGACTTTGCCTATCTGCTTTGTGAGGTCGGTAACATTACCTTTAAATTTAAAGTAATCTTTCAGTACAGACTTTACAGCCTTTTGAGATTCCCCGCTGTGTATTGTATCAGAGAGAGAAACGCCCTTATCAAACTTAGTGAATAAAAAGTAGTTCTTTGCTAGATTAAGATTGAGCGACAACTGAACAGGAGCAAGCCCTATCTGTGACGCCTTAATTGACCCATTGACTAGCACGTCTTCCATATGTGAGAGGTAGCCCGCCTCTTTGTACGCAAGATCAACCGCGACCGATGGGGTATTCTCTTCCAAGAGGTCTATGATAATACTTATGAGCTCCTCATTATAAGGGCCCATATTGTATTTAGTCTGTAGTGCCAACTTTTGGATTTCGTTCATCTATTACTTCACTGCTTTCTATGTTATCAATTACAAGGTCAAGAGCTAGTTTGTTAGTCCCGAGTAGTTTCTTAGCAAGCATTTTTGCAACTTCACGAAATCCATCTTCAACGCCGTTAGCCTTGAAAAACTCAGCACCTATTTGTAGTTCATCAAGAGTGGGATTCATTTCAGGGGTATAGTCTCCTGCATAGTCAGTCTCAGCAATCCAAGAGCCTGCACCATTGTATTCCTGCCAAGTGAGATAGCGCCACTCGTCAATAGCTTTTGCAATAGACTCAACACGTTTTATTGATTCATTACGAGCGGTAAAAGTGAAAGCCTTTGCAATTCCGCTTTCAGCTTGGCCCGATGATTCAGCCGTATTAATACCGTGCTCATCTGCTACTCTTCTCAATTCTTGGTAATAGTGCTCAATGTTTGCAAGGTGGTTTGGTACGTGGTCAGGGTTTGGAGAGTAAGGGGTTACATCTGCACCGCTTGAGTTTCCAGTAGGATCATTCACAGCAATAGCGTTTGTCACACCTTCTCTGACTGCCTCTATTCCTTCGGCGTTCTTTATCACCATAATATCATGGGCTTGACGGGCAATAATCCAATCACTATCACTCATTAGATTAAAGATCTTCCAACAAATTAGCATAATGCCGTAAGACTGAGGCCAAGGAAGATAATCAGTGCCATCTACTCTTGGATTGGCAAAAACGGGAAGCACTGGCATGTATCCAATCTGTACAGGTGTTTCTTCAACAAACTCCCATGTTACAGACTCAAGCCCTGAATAGTTTATATTTTTAGCCTGCTGAATAGTAAGAGAATCAGCGGTCCACAGTTTCCTAATTGTTATTGTATCATCTTCTTTTGAATTCTCAAGGAAGCCTATTTGCCTTAGTCTTCCGTTTGCCTCTGTCTCGATGCTATAAGGATCAACCGTAATCGCTGGTTGAATATACTCATATGTATCACCGTTTTCATCTTTATCCATAATCAGAAAAGCAACCTCATCACGAAGAGAGGCTCTAATAGTATTCTGATTCATGTAAAATTGATTCATACCCAAGCCATTAACATTTTTAGAATAGTCTAAGTATGGATGAGTTTCAAGCTCTGTCTCTCCTGCCATTACTGCAACACGTGGAGCCTTCTTGGAAAATACCGGATCAACCTTGCAATCAATAGAGGGTTTGTAGTGATTAACATACACAGAACGCTTTGAGCGATCAACGAAGAAGTTTTCTGTGGCTGAGTACACAAGATAATTTCTTGCCGCTCTTCCACCTGTTCGATTCACCTCTGGAAGAAAGCCACCTCTACCCGTATACGCATCGCCAAGGGCAATATAGGGATTTACACACCTGATATCTGTGTAACTATCTGTTGATTGTTGTGGACACTTGTCCGTGTCGTTTATTTTTCTAGTAGTCACTCTGTGCTCCTTTGGCAATTAATCGACTAAGGGCGTATCTTATGGCGTCCCAGCCGTGATCATGCTCTTTAATCAAAATTGGGAGCACATCCCCCGTTTTTGGATCTAATTTGTATTTGTAGTTTTTGGCCTCTGCAATTAGGTGCTTAAGGTCTTCATGTATTACTATACAATCATAAGAGCGAAGATACCTGATCCCCGACTCTATAGTCCCCTTTTTAACACCCCAAACATCGAAGCCTTTATTCCTAATATACCTTATTTCCGCAGGATTTGCCGAATCTGCTATTATTCGCCATGTTTTAGATGTTGGAACGTCCTTTATAAATAACTCGGGGAGGTCCTCAAGGTCTGATCTCCAATAATAGCCAGCCTTATCTATGTAGAGAGTATTCTCTTTAATGTAACACCTAACAATAGCTGTAGGGTGAGCACCAAAACCCCAGTCAACACCATGATAAAATATTGCGTCCTCTGGCGTCTCAAACTTCTCTGTTCTCCATTTACCATGAAAGACTTCGGCCTCATCTATCTTATTAAGCTCACCAAGCCATATGTGTTGATAAGCTTTAAAGTTTGCCTTTCTGCAATGTTCAGCCTTCTCTATGAGCTTAGGAATAGGAAAAGGATTATCTGTATAGTTTACTTTTACTATGTTTGTTCGTGGTGGCGGTTCGTTCTGAATAAACAGCCTGTCCAATACAGAGTCTTCATTGTTTCTATTCATTGAGATTATCATCACCGAATCAGCTAGTCTTATAGTAGGGTCTAATATATCCCAAGAAAAGGCACTTATTGCATCACCTTCTTCAACCCAGCAATACTTATAACCCTTGAGAGATTTAAGAGAGAGTGTGTTTCTACCTATCCCCCTAAAAGAGAAGAGTGTGCCATTCTTTCCCCTTATCTCATTTCCTACTCTTCTGTAGAAGTTTGGGAAGTGCTCATCCATCTTTTCAAGAAGTCCTGCTATCACTGAGTCATCAATAGAATTTTGAAACTCACGAACACAAAGTATTTTTACTGGCTCTTGTGTTCCTATCAATGGCAACGCTTCACAAAGAAAGTCGGTCTTTCCTCCACCACGCCCACCATACGAAAATAGATAACTGTATTTATCAGTTATCCCTATCCTGCCGTTTGGCGTTCTCATGAACCAGTGTTTATAGGCTGGGTGTAGTGCCATTTAGATTCTCGTCTTGAAATTCTACTTTGTATACATCGGCATTGTTGTTCTCTTGCTTCACCTCTACCTTGTTGATAGATTGATATTTGCCTTCTGAGAGGTTTACTCCTAGAAACATTTGGAGAGTAGCGTTAGGATTAACAAACTTACGCCTTTTAACTTTCCTCTCTGGTGTGTCATACTCTTTTATTACATTGCCTTCACCGTCTTCTATTTGCACACACTTATAGAATGTTTCTTCCTCTTCTATAAAGTACCCTAAAGCTGTCTTCCTCATTGCGTCTTCTACTTCTTCAAGAACAGAGACACGGCGCTCTTCACTACCCTCTTCAAGAGCCTTTTTTATAGGTTGCACATTTTGCACATTTTCATCTTGTGCATTTTTATACTTTGAGAATGTATTCCTATGTATGTTTAATGCTTTTGCTATTTTAGAATCAGACGCACCAAGGGTAGACATTTCTCTTATTGTATCTATTTGTTTCTCTGTTGGCTCCCACGCTACCCGTGCCATAATTACCCCCTTAAATCAACTTTGCTTCTACGCTCTTGTATCTCTCTTAATCTGTCTCTATTTTCCACCCTACAACCTCTTTCCTTTTTTCAACGCTACCAACACCAACACAAAAACTATTACTGGCAATACTGTTTCAAGATCCATTTTTACGCAACATCCCAACCCAACAGCACAAACCGATCAAGCAAATCATTACCGTATTACCACGCTGAAAATTGAGGGAAGCACCACCAAAACCCCTATACTCAAGTAGTATTCCCTCATAGTAGTAATACAATGCACCTAATAGTATTAGTGTTGTTAATATTTGCCAGCCTATTTTCATTCGCCAAAATACTTTCCACTAGATGCCAACAGCCCTATAGAGTCAAATTTTGCCATCTGAAAAGTTATTTTTGTTATTAGTCCATTATTTTCCTTGTGGAGGTCTGCTATTTTATGGTCTCTCTTCAGTAGCTCATCCCCAAATGCGTCATTAATGTCGTTTTTCTCTAAAATAATGCCCTCGAGCACCTTTATTTTTTTACTGCAATCCTCTTTAATCTCTTTTGCAACATTGTGCATTTTTTCGTAATTTTCCTCAGAAACCATAAGCTCGCGCTGTATTTCGTCATACTTCTTCTTCAACTCATCATACTTCATTCTTGCCATTACCCTACCGCCTTAAACTGTTCTGTTTCACTTAACAACCTTCTAATATAAGCCTTATCTCCTGCATTATCCTTGCTTAGAGCTTCATTCTCTCCATCAAGTCTGTCAATCTCGGTGACAAGCAACTCCTGCACTCTTGTGATTGCTCCTGAGAGCACATATACGACCGTTGAGTGCCTTGTGCAGTTAGACATAAGGGTGTAAGTGTCCCCATCTCTCTCCACCTGTATTTCTGGGAAGAGGTTTTCTCTTTTTCCTGAATAGTGACCGCCTAAAAATATTGCTTTTCTTTGCATCTCTTGCCTCTCTTTGTTCCTAATGGGTAGCAGGTTGGATTCGAACCAACAACCTGAATACGCCTATTCTGCTCTACCAATACGCTTGAGCTACTGCCACCGACTAGAAACAACCCCCTTAGTTTTCATCAGATAAATGTTTTAATTACTAGTTTATTTAGAATTAATAATTAAGCACTCGGGGGGTAGTTCTAGACTATCTATTAATTTGTTGAGCTCTCTTGTGAGATCTCCAAGTTGTCCGTGACTTGATCTACTTCGTTTGGGACTTCTGGGAATGTCAAATCATATCCAAACTCTAAAGCAATATCATTTAGCTTTGCTTCATCGAGTTCGCCTGACACAATACCAACACAAAGCTTTGCAACATTCTCAAGGTTGCTCTTTGGTTCTGTTGTTGCAATCCCCTCTTCAGCGCAATACTCTTCAAATAGTAGCTGTGCTGTTTCTCCATCCCCATTCATGGCACTAAATGCCACTTTTGCCAACTTACTCATTCTTGCCTCCATATTATAAAAAACTCATTAATTCCAAATACATTTCATCACCCCATTTAAAGGACTCCATCACAATATCAACACTCTCTTTATAGCACTTTTCAAACTCTTCCTGAGTCATCTTATTGAACGCTATACTATCAGCCTCTTTGATTATACCCTCAAATGTATATAGAGGGTGATAAAACCCCGCTTGTATTAATACGGCTTTCCTGAACTGTTCTATTGTTTTGAATCTCTCTTGATTCGAAAATGCTACACTTAACATCTTGAAGTATTTGCGATGATGATACACGTTTCTATTTATAACCTTGACGGGGGAAAATATAAACTTCCATGTGCCAACTTTCATTTCGGACCACATAGAAGCACTCTCACCATCAGCGGGGTAGATTGAACCGTCTTCACGTTTTACCAAGTGTATTGCTTTTTGTTCTTTCATCTTTATCCTGCTATCTTGCAAACCTTGCTTTGATTAAGGAAGGAGCCGAACGAGGGGAGGCAAGATAAACTCGACCCTCTACACCCGCGCAGGTGCTCGACTCCTTGTGTTCCTATTGTGTTACAATTATTTCACCAGTGTCAAGCATTTCTGCCTCTTGGCTGTCGTTGATAGTTAAATCTACCGACTCAAGAGTATCGCTAACAATTGCTTCAACATCATCTTTTGTATCATAGGTATCAAGCCAGTCTGAAAGTGCTCTTACTTCACTCCATAGAGAGTCTCGAAGGGCTTCTACAATCTTACCCTTAACCTCTGCAATCGCTCTTGCACGAAAGGAAGTGCTATTGTCTAAGAGTTCCTTTTTCTCTTCAAGGGTCACAATAAGACCCTCTATTACTTTTTGAATTTGTTCGTTCATACTGCCTCTTTTATACAAGTTTTTGCTGTACTACAATATACATTAATTACTGGGGCTTTTCTTGTTTTTGTTCATAACTTCTGCATGAGTGGTGACTGCTCGTTTCACTCACTGCACACCATGCGAGCGTTATATGTCTTTTTTCTTGTGGATGAAGCACACATAGCAATCTACATACTCTTCATACAGCCACTTCTCACCATCCCACTCAACCCAATCTTTGAAGTATTCAACTTCATCTTTTTTCAAATTTTGGTAGTGGTACAAAGTCACATAATACCATTTTGATGTTTCGGATTTCGCTTGCACTTCTAGTAACTTAAGTTGTTCTTCCGTGTATCTACTCATCATCATAACCTTTCGGTTGGTTTGACCTTCGGCAATCCACCGAGGTGTTATTTAGAATAAGCTCAATTGAGCCGTTTCCTCTTTAATTCGTTGTTGTGCTAATTTGTAATACTCTTCATCCAATTCACAGCCTGTTACATCATAGCCTAATTGGTGGCAAGCAATCAAAGAACTTGCAGAGCCGACATGCGTATCTAAAATTTTGTCTCCCTCTTTTGCATAGTTTGCCAAGAGCCAAGTGTATAGTCTTATTGGTTTTTGGGTTGGGTGAAACTTAAATTTTTTATCTTTGTATGCACTATAGCTAAAAATCTTTGCAGCACGCTTTATACTTGTCCACGCCATTTCACAATCTGCAAAAGATAGCCCCTCTGGTATTTGCTTATCCCAAATTACATAACCGTAGCAAGGTGGCAATTCGAAATAGTTTCCTCCCCAAATAATTTGATGTTTTGAAACTCTCATAAGTTCTTCAAAGTATTCTGCACTCGGTGTGTTTTTATCCCAGTCTTTGGCTTTCCACTTTCTATTTTCAATTTTTGATGCTTTTGCTGATTTCCCAGCCCCCATATTCATATTTGCCAAATCTATTCCGTAAGGCGGATCAACAATCGCAAGTTCAAAATGATTATCCTCAAACTCTTTCATCAATTCCATATTGCACATATTTCTAAAATCAATCATTCTCGTTCCTTTCTACCGTTTGTCATAACCTATGTGTTGTGGATGACTGTTCGTACCTCACCGCACCACACACAGGTGTTATTTCACTTTACCTGTTACCAAGTCATCAACCCAGTTTTTTCTAATATCCAATTGAACACTAAACTTTGAAAAACCGAAGTAAATCAACTTTCCACTCCAAAGTTTTTTAAAACCTAAATGATTCCACTTTTGCCAATGGCAGTAGTTGAAGTGCAGTTTGCCTTTTAAAATTCTAATTATATTTTTCATACTCCCTCTTTCCATAACCACTACATTCAAGTGGTTATTACTTCCTAATTAAATCTGACTGAGTGTACTTCTCTTTGCAGTTAGTGCAAATATGTATATAATATGGATTTGGAGCATACTCTTGTTTTGCATCACACACCGGGCAATATTCCGCCGTTGTTGGTGCCTCATGCATTGAACACCGTGGGCAGTTTGCACTTTCAAGAAGTTTTACTTGGTTGCTTAGCTTGATGATTGCCTTTGAATTTCTGCTACGTTCCTCCTTTACCCACTCAGGGAGTAATTTTGCAGGAAAGTTCCAATTGTACCATTTAATCATGCTTCTCTCTTTCCACACAGGTCATAACCTGTTTGTTGGTTGTGTCTGCACTCGTTCCTCGCTTGCAAACCACAAAATTGTTATAAGCTTGATTTACATTCCTGTTAATATGTGTGCGATAGTATCAACATTCCAACCATTACCAAGAACTTTAGCCGCCTTGTTGCTTGAAATGTCTCCCACATAGTTTTCAGGCATTGTTTGTAGTTTTTCCATTTCTCTTGGTGTCATAACTCTGTAAGGGTAATCATTTTCACCACAGTCCTTGTATCTTCCTCTTGGCAAAGGGCTAAGTAGGTTGTTCAAATTAACAGTAACCAAGCACATACTTTTACCAATCCCGTGAACTTCCAAGCAAAGGCTTTTTCGTCTTCCCTCGTCAACTATTGGTCTTGTTCTTTTCGCCGCTGAGTGTATGTAATCATCTTCAACAATATCTTCAAGCATTATACCAAGGTCTTCGTATTTTGGTATCTCCCAATTACACCAGTAAAAACGAACTCTGTTTTGAGCGGAGAAGTATTTGCTGTTAATTTCCTCATATACAACACCTAGTTTTTCATCAATTATTTCAGTCCACTCTTTTTTCATCTTCACATTTTCAAGAAGAAATTTTACATCACTATTAACTACTTTAATGTGTTCGAGAATGTCTACAAATGTAAAAAACAATTTGCTTCGTGGGTCTTCAAAATTTAACCCTTTACCGCTTGAGCTAAAACCTTGGCAGGGGCTTCCTGCAAGAACTAAATCTATCTCACTGAAATCTATATCCCAGTTCTCCCAATCTTCAACACTTCCAAGTCTCACAATACCATCGTGGTTTTGTTCGCTGATTCCCATTGCTGTTTTATCAATTTCAGCGGAGTAATACTTTTCAACTTGGATGCCATTTTTTTCAAGTGCTACTTTGCCACAACTGATACCATCAAATAAGCTCAATACTTTCATTTTCGCTCTTTCTGTTTGAGTCATAACCGTTCAATTGGTGATGACTTCATTCGTTCCTCATTCGCACACCATTTCGGTGTTACTTATATTTCGGCACTGCATAATCATATACAAATATCATGATCCATGTTGTTTGTCCAAAACATGGCCAGTGGAGTAACCACATCACAATGTTTATTACAAATAAAACAATAGATGCAAATACAGCAGACAAAATCAGCATTAATAATCTCCTCACATCTTCCTCCTCGTAGCAAAACACTCAGTTGATTTCTATTTCAAATTCTGTTAAAGGCTTCCAAATAGGAGTACCATCGGTTTTAACACCTGTTAGCACTTTAAACCCTTCGATACTTAGTGGTGCCTATACCCTTGCTGGCCCCATACAGACTAGATTAATTTTTTCTTTATAAGAGTAAAGTATTCTTTCAGGGTTTTTCTTCATCCACTCTTTTGCCTCTTTTGTGTTACTGATTAATTTACGCATAACTCCTACTTTGTATAATGTTCAATAATCGCGTTTGCGAGCTCTTCAGTGAGTTCAAACTCTTCATCTTCATTAATTATCTTAGCCTTGTCGGTACAACCTCGATCTTTGTACCAGTTCATAACTAAGTAGCCTCTTTCGTCAAAATTCCAACTTGTTGGGAGTGCTAGAATAGAGATTGACCCATTGTCTTCACCATAAGTTTTAACTCCATTTTTATGGGAAAGTCCTCGAAGGAGATTGAGTGTAGCACAGTTCCAGTTTTCGGGGGTAAAAGTGTCTCCTAAAGGGAACCCACACTTCGGATCAGATCCGTTCCATGTTTTTCCTCGTAAATCACAGTATTTGCACATTATTTTTTCCGTTCTTCGATTATCCAAAGTTCATTGTTTAAGTCAGCAAGTTCCATCTTCATTTTGACCGTTTTATCACAGTCATTCATAACCTACGCTTTCATTAGTTCGCTCGCTCAACTCCCGCCAAACGAAGCGACACGTTATATTGATTCGATAATAAATCTTTTTGGAATAGCCCAATACCCATTAACACAAGAGCCTAAAACTGTTCGACAATCTTTAATTAAAGTTCTGTCAAATTTCAAACTCAGTGATCGTACACCACTACAAGTTTTCAATTTGTGCTTTTTCTTAGTGCTCCAAACTAAAGAAAGGTCATTTCCCAATACATCAACTAGGTATGGCATACCGTAATCAATAAACTGTTCACCTTCGAATCTGTCTTTGTTTTTCGAGAACTCAAGTTCTTTAGTTGTGTATGCTTTTTGCATATAGTTTTCTGAACTCTCATCCCAAAAGTCTCTGTATTTCAAGGTTTCAAGATATTCTGTAAGCTCTTTGTATTTGATTTCGTACTTCATCGTATTTTCCTAAGTTTAGTTCATAACCAGTTTGTTCGTGATGTCTTTCGTCGTGCCTCCTCAGCACACGACAAAAGCGTTATCCTAAGAAAAATCCTGATAATCTTCAAGCCAATCAAGTGAAGGCTTCCAATTTTGAATCATTCCATTTTCATCAATATCCATAATTACATAATCGCCGTAACCTTCTTCTTTAGGCGAAAGAATATCGGGAACATAACCTTCAATAATTTTGTGAGAAACCTTTTCTTCATCAAGAAAACTAATCACACAGCAATCACAAACTTTGTAATATGTGCTTGCCTTAGTTCCCTGTTTCCAGTTCACAATCTTGCCTGTTTCAAGCTCAATTAAAGGAGACCAGTTTTCGCCTTCAATGCAGGGCATTAATTCGCCTTCAGTGTCCTCTACTCCGTCAACTGTTCCATTCTCCCAGTATCGTACACCAGCAGATACTTGTAAGAATTTGATTTCAACTTCTTCTTTTTTGATTACTTCCATTTTCATCTTTTTTTCCTATCTCGCACCATAACCAGTGCGTTGTTGATGTCTGCGTTCGTGCCTCACTTGCACAACACGCAGTTGTTATTCCTACATAAAACTCAACTGTGCTGTCTCTTCTGTTATTCTCTGTTGTGGTTAGTAGGAAATAGTTATGGTATCCACCTTTTTATCATTTCTTCTTGCTCTTTTTGGAGAGCTTCAAACTTTCCCATTATTTCATCTGCTTGTTTTTTCTGCCATTCATCAAACTCAACGAAAATATTCACATAGTTCGTCTTCTCTGTTTGGTAGCAGAATCCCATAATCAATTTTTCATTTTCTTGATCCCATTGCTGGTCAAAACAAAACATTTCACCCATCTTCACGCTCCAATTCTAAAGTTGCAATTCTCTCTATCATTTTTTCATAATCGTTTTTCGTGTAATCTTCTCTTAGTTCTTCTTTTCTTTCCTAATACTTTCGGAAACTTATGTTGATTAGTAGGGGTTAACACCCCTTCCCCTTCAAGGTTAGAGGTGTTGTTATCCTGTATACTTTCGTATAACTATAGCGTCATAGCATTGGATTTTTAGAACCATATAGACCGCCCTTATATTCGCAGTCGTATTCTCTGGGTACACCCACTTCGGAAATCCCAGTATGCAATAATTAAAATTAAATTATTCGAGTATATGAGGCTGTTGATTTTATTCTCATTGGCAAGATACTATACTCTTTGTCAAAGAACAAATAGAAAAAGGCTCGTGTTTTAGAGAGGGTAGAAATTTACTAGTCTTGCATACTCCAAGTATAGCAAGCAGTAAGGGCCTCCCTAAAATACGGGCCTTATAGCATCTTGGAGTCTGGTAAGTTTCTACAAAAGCCATTTCTACATAACTATTGCATGACCATATAATAAATAATAAATACACAAAGTGCAACAAAAAAAGTAAAATACTTAAATAAAGTTGTATTTTAGAGTATAACAAGTGAGGCAAGATATGGACGAGCTTATAGGTATTGTAAAGAGCTTTATAGACAGTGGATGGTCTATAGTTTCAGTGGTGGCAGCTTTCTCGTATGCAATTGTATGGACAATTAAGTATATAAAGACGAGAGAAGCAAGAAGCGAAATAGAAAACAGGGAGTATGTTGTCGATGCAATAGGCTTTAGTGAATCAAAAATAGCGATGGCAGAGGAACAGTTTGAGATACTTTCCCATGAAGTCACAAGCCTATTCTTTAAGTATTCTGAGGAGTTGAGAAGCTCATACAAGCGTGTAAACAAAAACGAAAATGAAAATCAAATACTCATATCTAGAAAGTCAGACACCGAAAAGCATGAAAGTATTTCAAGCTTTAAGAGAACCTTTTATGATGAAACCATGAAAGCCTTTAACAAGGTGGCGCGGTCTTCGGTTGCATATTACAAAGAGTATGCCATTGATGAAAACATAGGAGACTTTCTCGATGAAAAAGGAAACGACAACGCAAAGAGATATATAGAGACATTAGAAGATAGAGCAATGGTTTGCACTTCTTCAATTATATCAAGAATGCAAATAGACACATGGAACCATGAGATTATTGATAGGTGTGTATCAGAAGTAATAAGCTATAACAAAGTCAAAGACGCCCTTCATGCACTATATAGAAACTACCACTCAAAAGAGTTGACCATTAAGAGAAGAGCCGACGAAAGAAAGACAAAACCTTTACTCAAGGCGTAACCAATGGGAAAAGTCAACATAAAAAGCATTGTGAGGCATGGATACATACGGCCCGAGATGTTAGAAAAAGACAGGTTTATAAATCAAAGAATTTCTCTTGAGGGAAGCCTCGGCACAGAGATTCCCGAGTATCCAGAAATTCCGTTTAGTAATTCTCAAAGCTGGCGAATGCTAACAAGCCCACTAAAGGCAGTAGTCACAACGGACAAAGAGGTGTTTGAGTTCAGCTTAAATGTTGGCATGATTACAGATTACGCAAGTATCCCAAGGTTGTTCAGGGCTCAGAGATCATTAAAAACTTTATTCGTAAGAATGCCAGACAACGACGACCCCCGTATTTTATGGCCTTCGCTAATCCATGATGCAGGTTGCTCCTTTAAACTCTTCGGAAGTGATAAGGACGGCTTCAGATTCAACAATGATATGTTCTATGCTACATGTAGATACTTTGGGCTTTCACGGGCTCAGTGTCGCCTTTTGTGGGCTGGTGTATCTTCTCCTATTGGATGGAACTTATACAAGAGCGGTAGAGGGTACGAGAACTATGAGAGAGCACAATTAATAAGAGAGGCAAGATGAGACCAACAGCAAGACTAACCAGAATTACAGCAGATCCAGATCAAGGAACCTTCGGAGCGTTACAGCTTCTTAACACTCCTATTTGTGTGACAGTAGAACCATATCACCGAGACAACGCCAAGAATATATCCTGCATTCCTGCGGGGGTGTATTTGTGCAAAAGGGTAACTTCCCCAAAGTACGGCATTACTTTTGAGGTTTCAGGCATTCAGGGGCGTGATAAGGTGCTCATACATTGGGGAAATATTGACTCTAATACTCAAGGATGTATAATCCTCGGTGAAGAGTTTGGAAAGCTTAACGGCGATGTAGCTGTGTTGAGTTCTAAACGTGCCTTTCGTGAATTTATGAGCCTTTTAGACGGGTGTGATGAATTTATGTTGACAATAGTAGATTGCTTTTAGTATATTCAATACATGAGATAATTAACCTTTCCGTTTCAATCTCTGTTCGTAAGGGGGCCTAATCAACCCCCGCTCTGAAAATGATCTGCTTGAGCCCAAGAGAGCTCGCCTGCAACATGGCTTAATCTCTTGCCTTTGAAGCCTCTCAGAAATGAGGGGCTTTTCCTATATCCAGACCCTACTGTTTAAGCCAGATTTAAATTTATTTTTAGAAATAGTAAAATAAAACGTGATATTCCCGTAACTTTACGGTATATTATAATTATCAACAAAACAATGGAGGTTGATTATGAGAAAAGCAGACAAGAGGATGTGTGAGAAGTGTGTTTATAGAAGTAGAACTCAGTGCAGTTCTGGCGGGGCGAAGTGGTGGGCCTCTGGAATGGTTGCTGATGTTTGTAGTCATGAGGACCTCAAAGAAGATACTATTATAGTTCTTCTTGACAAGTGTCCAGCCGACAGGAGCGATGAAGTATAATGGCAAACAAAAAGAAGTGGATCAACCCCGTTCGTGTTGAGATCCAAGTTGAGGAAGCTACGAACACTAAAATCGAAAAGTTGACCAACAACAAAACAGACTGGATCAACGAAGCAATAAAAGAGAAGCTAGAAAGGGATAATAAATAATGGATAGAAAAACAGCAGTAGAAGCAATGAAGGTAGTAAAAGGGTGGTGTACAGAAGTGCAGTGCTCAGAGTGTCCGCTTCTGTTTAGTTGCGGGTGTGAAATGGATACGCCTGAAAACTGGGAAATTAGAGAAGAGGATTAAATGACTTACACACAATGTACAAACTACGAAGGCGGGAAATGTAACAGCCAAAGAGCAACAGACGGTTGTTACTACGGAGGAAAAAGAGAAAAGCGGTGTTTAGGCGAACTTTTGAGCAGTGCCTCAATAACGTGTGTGACGCAAGTAAAAGAGGACAAGGGGGCAAAGTATAGATGTATGATAAAAGAGCTTGCATCTACTGGAAAGAAGGATGCACCAAAGGCAGGCTAGACAATATGGAATGTTTTGAGCAGTGTGATACAGCAATGTTTCAATACTGCTTTGAGAAAATGAACAGAATTGATAGATACAAAGGAAAGAGGAAGAATGAGCAAGGAACAAATTGATATAGCACTAGCGGCATTCATTGAAACATGTGATTATGACCACGCCATAGAATACATTAAAGAGCAGTACCCAAGATACGAAGAGGGATACTACCAAACAGAGACAATCAAGAAGTGCTGTGAGTTCTACAGCCGAATCATTAACGCATTAGACTAGGATAATCAAGAATGAATCAAGAAAGTAATTGTGAGATAAGTTTCTCATGCTCCGGAGCTCCAAAGAACTGTAAGCACTTCACAGAGGAGGGCTCAGAAGGCCAACACTTCAAAGACAGGTGTATTCATAGACTAGGGTTAGACTGCACAAACAAACAAGCCATTCAAGAGGCAATACAATCAATTAAGGAGGTGTAAGAGATGAATGAAACAACGAGCATATTTGAACATGTAGAAAAAGAGATTAAGCTTAGCAAAAAAAGTAAATGTGAAATATCTTTTATATGCAGAGCTAATATTAAAACACACAAAGGAGAAGTGCACGAGTGGTCTATATATCCAACAATTAAGGACCTTATTAAGTTCAAAAAGGAAACATGCGAATATTACGGAAAAGTAAATGTTGAGTTTGAGGGCTTCTCGCACATGGACATAGTAAACATGCGCATAGATGTAATAAAAGGAATAACTCTTTTTGATTTAATGCGAATTTATGAAAATAGCAAATATTCCCACAGTGCTCTTTCTGTTGCTGCTAAAATGCGCATTGATGAGTTTGTGGGATCAAATCCAACTGAAGAAGAAAAAAGAGCTGTAAAAAATAACAGGTGGGAAATTTTAATTAAAGAAAATAAGGGCTAAAATGAGTGACACTGACTTAAGTATAATGATGGTGGGGCATGGGGTAATGTGTTTTATATGCTTTCTCTACACGCTGGCACAAGATGCAATATATGAAATTCCATTTGTAAGAGACTGTCTACTGCTTAAAGAGGGCGTAGTGCCTTTTGTATTGGCATGGTACTTAGTGCTTGGTTCGCTAAGTGGGGTTGTGTTGGCGTATTGCTTAATATAAAGTTCTTTAATCCTTGCAATACAACAGTAATTAGACTATATTAAGAGAGTGCAGGAGGTGAGAGCCCTGCGCTTTTGAAAAAGACATTATTTAAAATTGAATATACAAACCGTTTATTCAGGTAGGTTGTGCGTTATAATGTCCGCACAAGGCACTCTCAGCCCCTACTTGAATGAGCGGTTTTTTGTTTTATGGAGAAAAATATGTATGAAATTGTCTTGTACGAAGATGATATCTTCGAGAGCGTAAGATTCCCATTCCCAAGAGAGTTGTCAATAGGGGAAACTATAGTAAACACTGATAAAGAGGTTGTTTATGAGGTGTATGAAAAACTATGGTCCAATAAACACCACATATCAATAGGAACAGAAATAGGCGGGTGTAAAGTCTACGCTACACTAGATTACAGGGTTAAAATCATTGAAACATCAATTTAGGAGCAAAACAAATGAGTAGAGAACCACAGACAAGGAAGATACTAAACTACCTGCAATCAGGAAACACAATAACAGCACTAAAGGCACTTAGCCTATTTAGTTGCATGAGATTAGCGGCAAGAATATACGACATCGGACGCCTTGGGTATGTGGTAAGGCGTGAGAAGGTTTCAAGGGGTGATAAGTGGTATATGGAATATTCAATTAATCAGGAGCTTTAAATAAGTGGGCCTTACTTGGCGGTAGGCCCCTTTTTATTTGCCAAAACATAAAAGTATATACTTTTGATATCACAATCATATATATTAATAATACGAAAGAGGTATAATATGGCTAAGTTTTTATTGAGTTTAAAACCAGATTTATTAATCAGCGTCAAAGAGAAGGCCAAAGAACTCGGCTTGACTCCTACGGCTTACATTAGAATGTTATTGATTAAGGATGTGCAGAAATGAGTACTACACCAGTGGACTTAAGCGTCCAAAATGAGATCCTCAAAAACAAGCTTAAAATGTATATAAGGCTGACAGCTATGGCAATAGAGACTCTAGACGATATTTGCTCGACCGAAGAGCCTCAAACGGGGGTTCTTTTAAAGTACAAGGCACATGATTGCCTAGTGAGAATGTCAGCATGGGAAAGAAAGGATGACTAATGGCACAAAGAAGAATGTTTCATAAAGAACTAGTAAGTTCTGACAAGTTTCTTGATATGCCCACTTCTTCACAGGCTTTATTTTTCCATCTTGGAATCAATGCAGATGATGAGGGCTTTGTCTCTTCGCCAAATAGAATACAGAGAAGCGTAGGAGCATCACCTGACGACCTCAAAATATTACTTGGCAAAGGTTTTATTCAAGGGTTTGAAAGTGGCGTGATAGTGATTTTAGATTGGGCCAAGCACAACCAACTAAGAAAAGACCGTTTTACTCCAACAATTCACCAAGAAGAAAAACAGCAGTTGCAAGTCATTGAATATCAAGCCCCGCAACCAAATGGCAACCAAATGGCAACCAACGGTAAACCCAGTATAGTTAAGGTTAGTTCAGTTAAGAGTAGTTTAGATAAGAGTAAAAAAGATATACGCCACAAATACGGCGAATACAAAAATGTTCTTCTAACTGATAAACAATATGAAAAGTTAAGCAAAGATTTCCCAAACCTAAAAGACTTAATCACTTTAGTAGATGAGGGGATTCAAATGAAGGGGTATAAATACAAAGATTTCAATTTAGCCATACGAAAGTGGGCTAAGAACAATTACGGCTCAAATAACGCACCGCAGAGCCCCCAGAATCGAAGACAGGCCAAACTTGACAATCAATTTCAAGAGCCACAACCAAATTACGAGGAAATGATGCTATGAGTGAACCAGATTTCACAGGAATAAACACAAGTGTTTTATATGATCGTGCTTGTATTCCTAAGAGGCATAAATCTTTTAGAGTAACCGATAATAATAGCCCTCAATGGTTAGAGAGTCACAACAAAGTAAAAGAGTCAGTAACTGCGGGCGGAATCTGCATCGTATTAGGAACTCGTGGAAGTGGGAAAACTCAAAGCTCTGCATGTGCAATCGGTCACTGTTGCCAGAATCTCAAGAAGCCTGCACTCTACACGAAAGCCTTTGATATCTTCCTCTCAATTAGAAACGGGAACAACCGAAACTCAACCACCACAGAGCAAGAAGAGATTGAAAGATTTATCAAACCTCATCTTTTAGTAATGGATGCTTTTGAAGTTCGTGGAGATACTGAGTTTGAGAATAGAGTATTAGATCACATTATCGACAGGCGTTATGATGATCGGAAACCAACCATAATAATTACCAATGATTCAATTGAAAATATGGGCAATGTTTTAGGGCCTTCGATCATGGATAGAATAAGAGAATCAGGCGGGTTTATTAAGTTTAAAGATTCAAGCCATAGGGCACAATAGGAGGAAAGTATGACAATAATGGATGATAATGGATACTGGGAAGGGTTACCACAAGTTAAGGTGAGAAAAGAGCACAAGTGTACATATTGCGAAAGGACAATTAAAAAAGGAGAGCTTGCAGGGTTTATTTCTGGAAGGCTACCGAGATACGACGAGGACGAAAACCAGATAGGTATTGAATATTTTAAAATTTATGAGTGCAACAACAGTGAGCAGTGCGTCAAAGAGCAAGACAGGCAAAGGGAACTCAAGTACAAAGAAAAATATGCAAGTCCGCTGAACGAGGATATGCCATTCTAGAACGACAAAGAACGGAAAGAGGGGAAGAAGTGAGTGTTATTGCAGTTATGGTATTTGTTGTGTTGGTGTGCCTGTCTCCTGCGTTTGCATATACAGCCATAAGCAAAGATCCACGTGTTGAGGTTTTTATGGTGCTTCTTTTTACATTTACATACGGCCTTTTTATAGCTGTGATAGTGTGGAAGAAATAAAAATAGCCCCAAAGTAAAATAAAACATTGCATACGTTGCACAATGTAGTATATTGTAGGAAAGGAAAGGGGTGAGCATGGAACTAGTACAGCATAGAATCTACGAGAATTTGATTGATGAAATTAAGCTTGATTTTGATGAAGCTTGTAATAGTTTCATAACTCTTAAATATTTAGAGTGCCAGTGCGCATTGTTGATAGAACACTTTGCAACTAACGAGAATCAGTTTGAAGTAGAGATAAATGGAATAGAGTTTATGTGCACGGTGCACGATAATTGTGTAGAAGTAGATTAAGGAAAGAGGAAGAGATGAGCGAGATAACAGTATTTGACAGAATAAGCGAAATGGTAAACGGTGAGTATAATGCAGATCAAATTATGGTCGTGCAAGATACAGTTGCAAAGGGAACGAGCACCACAGAGCTCGGGTACTTTTTGAACGTGTGTAGATCCGTTGGAATGAATCCTTTTAATAGAGAAATCTGGTGTTATAAAAGCGGGGGGAGACTTCTTGTTTTTGCTGGTAGAGACGGCTTTCTTCGGAAGGCTCAGGAGAATCCATTATTTGACGGCTTGAGATCGTGCGAAGTTTGCAAGAATGATGATTTTCAAATTGATGTAGCGAACAATACAATAAGACACAATGTTAGTTTTGGAGATCGTGGGCCAATAGCAGGAGCTTACTGTGTTGTATTTCGTAAGGGTGGAGAGCCTACTGTCGAACTGGTAGAGTTTGCGCCGTACAATAAAGGGCAAAGTGCATGGAAGACTCACCCCGCAGAGATGATAAAGAAAGTTGCAGAAGCTCACGCCCTTAAAAAAGCCTTTGGCATTTCTGGGGTGCAGTGTGAAAGTGATTTTACAGATCCAGATCAACACGGAAATGTGAGCCCGATTAATACCACAGATTTTACAGAGTATATCTCAGATCAACAATACGTAGAAATCAACGAGCTTTGTGAAGTCAATGAAGAGGTAAAAGAGGCCCTTTTAAAAGAGTTTGGAAGCCTTGAGAATATACCAGTAAAGAGATACGATAAAGTTAAATCGTGGGCGGTGGCACAATGTACAAAGTAAAAGCAGAGCAGGGAACGCCAGAATGGTTTAATGCAAGACTCGGGAAAATTACGGCTTCACGGTTCAAGGATGTAATGACAAAGGGAAGAGCGAAAAGTGAGAAGTGGGGGAAAACAGCCCTCACTTATCGCAACGAAATAATAAGCGAAATTCTCACAGGTGAGCAAAAGGAGATTTCAGGAAAGGCTTTAGAGTGGGGTACAGAAAACGAGCCTTATGCAATTGATGAGTATGAAGAAAAGAACGGGGTTTTAGTTTTCTCTTCTGGGCTTATTCTTCTGCATGAATTTGCAATGATAGGGGGATCTCCTGACGGTAGACCATCGGGAAACTGCATAGAGGTAAAGTGTCCTTACAATTCAGCAATACATATCAACACGGTGCTTGAGGGGATGCCAAAGGAGCACATGCCACAAGTACAGGGAAACATCAACTTTACAGAGGCGGACTGGTGTGACTTCATTTCGTTTGATCCAAGGGTAAAAGGCCCATCAAGATTATACATTGAAAGAGTCTTCAGAGATCAAGAATACATCGACACAATGTTCGAGAGATTAGAAGAGTTTCAAGAGGAAATAGAAAAAACTTTGCAGAAACTAAAATAAAACGTGCATAGTGTTGCACATTGTAGTATATTGAAAGGTGTAGAGTATGACAGACGTTGAAAAGTTAATTGATAGATACAAGACAATCTCTGAGGTAGCTCGGAGATTGGACACCGACAGAAGCACAGTGTATCGGTGGACAGAAGGAAAGCCAATATCGAGGGCTTTTAGAATTAGAATTAGTAACCTACTGGAGAAGAAAAATGACAAAAGAAGAGCAAATAGGAGCGGCAGAACTAGTTAAGGCAGAGCTTGAAATGGCAATTGCTAATACTGGTAACAAGAGAATAAAATCAACCCTTGAGGACCTTAAGAGGGAATTGTCGTGCGAAATAGGAAACTACTATTGGAGAGAAGATTGGAAAAATGAGATTGCAGAAGACATTTACAATAAGTGGATTTTAGGGAAATAAGCGCAAAGGAAAGAGGCAAGAGATGAAAGTAATAGCAGTATATGTAAGAATAAACGGGGTGAACAGGCCCCCAAGGGTGGCGAAGTGATCTACAACGGCAAAGAAGTATTCACTACTCAAGAGCTACTACAAGAGCGAGAGTGCCAAGGGTGCATCTCTGACGGTGACATGGCTTCAGAGCTTTGCTTGTCGTTAGAATGCACAGAAACAAGTAATACGGTTTGGAAAGAATTAGGATTTCCAGAGAAAGAAGGCAAGTAATGAAGATCATTATACAACACATACTAGAACTATTTGAGCTACTCTCTCCACTGGGAGAGAGTTGCAACTGTGGAGCAAGAGTGCACGGGCGGGAATGTATTTACTGTGGGAGGATGAGATGAACTCGGCATACATCATAGACGGAGATAAACACGTGCAGGCAAGCGGGGAAAACTTACAGTCAATAAAGTTTATGATTAATGTAAACATAGTGGGGGTTTGCTGTTGCGTTGAGGGTGTTGCAAAGTTCTACTATTCAGATGAGTACAAAATGCAAATAATACTCAATGGGAATATAGCCTTTGACAATACGGGGGAAGAGTGAGCTACTACGGAGAAACTGGGCCAGTGCTTAAGAAGGGGCTGAAGAAAAAGGCTGATAAGAACAAAAAGGCAATGGGAGAGGTAAAGGCAGACAAGGCAGAGGTGACTCTCTGGAGAAGGTTCTCTCAATACATAAGAATGAGAGATTGCAAAATAGCTCTCACGAATCCCGATAATGAAAACTATGAACCTGCAGGTATGTGTATTTCCTGTGGTAGCTTGAAATTTTTTAGAGATCTTGAATGTGGGCACTTTGTAAGAAGAAGGTGGAAGGCGGTAAAGTACGATGAAAGAAATAATTCCGCCCAGTGCAATCACTGTAATGAGAAGCTAAACGGCAATGAGGCAGAGTATAGAAAAGCCTTAGTGCTGAAGATTGGAGAGGATCAAGTAAAAGAGATAGAAGATACTCATAGAGATGTTACTAAGAAGATGGACACTGCAACAATTAAAGGGTTGACAGCGTACTACAGAGAGAGAACAATTGAAGAAGCTGAACGCTTAGGAGTGGAGCCCCCAAAATGAAAACAGGTTGGCAAATAGTATTTCTAATACTAGGTATAATCATGATAGCTATGTGTAGCTATGCAATAAGTGTTTCAGGGTTTACGGCAGAGTAGAGAATAACAATTCGCGTGTTGTGCGGTGAGCCTAAGCGAATTGTCATCGACAATGCTGTGGTTATGACAACGAAAGAGGTTGATATGAAAAACAAGAGTGAAATAGTAGAATTGCTTACTTCAAAATTCAGTAGTGTTTATTGCGACACTTGCGACCCGACTGGCATAGATTGGGAGTGGGATGACGAAAAAGGCGAAGAAGTACCCGTTGAAAAAAAGAACGCAAACTGTGAAGATTGCTACAGAAAGAAAATGAATTGGGGATTAAGTAAAGAAACTGCTGAACGATTAGCAGAAGAAATTTTACTATAACGTGTCGCTTCGTTTGGCGGGAGTTGAGCGAGCGAACTAATGAAAGCGTAGGTTGTAACCTACTGAAAGAGATAAAAATGGCATCAATAAACAAAGCAATCGTTATTGGAAATCTGGGACAAGGTCCAGAGCTTAAAAGAACGAATAAAGGGAAAGCAGTCTGCAGTTTCTCAGTTGCAACTACAGAACGCTTCAAAGACGTTCAAGGACAACAGCAAGAGAATACAGAGTGGCACAATGTCTCTGCATGGAATAAGCTAGCAGAAACAGCCGCCCAATATCTCAAAAAAGGAAGTTCTGTTTACATCGAAGGCAAGTTAAAAACCCGATCATGGGACGACAACGGTCAAAAGAAATACAAAACAGAAATCGTTGCTTCGTTAATGCAGTTTCTTGATAGTAAACCAGCAGGACAAGGACAGCAACAGCAGGGGCAATACAACCAGCAACCTTCGCAACCTCAACAGCAACAACAGGGACAGAATCAGCAACAGCAACAACAGCAGCGTCAACAGCCTCAACAACTACAATTCATACAACAACCACAGCCAAGACAGTTTAACCAGAACCAGCCCCAAAACCAACAGTATCAGCAACCACAGAACTTTAACAACCAACAACAATCAGACGACGATCTTCCATTCTAAGAAAGGCTAAAAATGAGATACTTAATATTAATTTTGATAGTGTTGTTTGTGGGGTGTGGGACTGTGGAGTTTACAGAAGTGGGGGGAAGTGTAACAATTGGACTTAAGCCAGTTAAAGAAGCTGGTGAGCTTGTTCACATTTACATTCTTGATCTCGATGAAGACAAGAGCTACACGCCAAACAAGGGCATGAACTTTACAGAGAGTGTTCTTGTGTGCCCTGTTCCTGTAAATGGCTGTATAGTGTCGGTGTTGGACTCTGAGCACAACATAAGATCTATTGATACTATTATAGATCCTATGTCATACTTTGAGTTTACCGTTGACTCTCTTGGTAATGAAAGTCAACGGTGGGTTTATGAGCTTTAGGGCCCCCAGAAATACCCTGTTAAAGTTAGGTTTTCAAGTACTACATTGTTGTTTAAAGTATCTTCTGGCTCTCCTGATGTTGCGTCTCTTCTTACTGAAATCACAACTTGATCACCAGTGTCCTTAATCTTATGCACATCTATTAAAATGCTCACGGTTCTTCTTACTAAGTTAGAAGATGCAGAAACGGTATCTATAAGGTCGTATTCGTCTGGGGTTGCAGTTCCATCAAACACGAATCCATCAGAAACTTGGTAGGCATCTATGTGAAACTTTATATCCCCCGTTCCAGTGCCTTTTACATAATAACTGATTGAAAATACCAAGGGGATACTCGTATCAAGCCCTGATACAATTCCCTGAGTAAATCCAAGACCATCAATAGCATTGTTGGCGAACTCATTATCTAAGTATTTAGCCTCAAACTCTGATCCATAATCAACCGTTTCATTAGCTGGATCATATAGGGCGTTTACCACATAATTACTTAAGCCTGAAAATAAAGTTCTGGGATACCGAGCAAGCCCAAAATACTCAACCTTTCCGTCTGCGTTTATCTTCGTTCGATTAGTGTGTATCTTCATTTGTTCTATAGTTGCATCTGTTGTAATTGTAGATGTGATTTCGAAAATCCCCCAGTATTTAGTGATATCAGACCCATTAATATTAATTGTTACAGGTGCCCACGTTGAAGGCGTAGTAGGATCAAACCCAAACCGCCACTGTTCCGAAGGTGCAGAGCAAACGGCGTTCCCATATTGAGTATAGGGAAAGTTTGCATTTGTGTTCATAAAGTTCACAGTAAAGAAAACGCCCGAACCGCGCCAAGAAGACAGCTTTACATTGTCAGGCTCGATGTCTCCGCAGTCTGTACTCTTTACTTTCACCCCTTGAAACTGAGCAGAGGCACCCACAAGAATATAATCTCCTACCGCAGTTCCTCCAAATAGGCCCGTAGTGGACCCCGAGTCTGAGTTGAGTATAGAGGCAATGTCTACGGCGTTTATTATTGTGTCTCCTGTTGTGTCTCCCTTTGTACAGTGAAAAGCATATTCCACAGGGTGTGAATCCCCCTCACCAAATACCGACTCTCTCCCATCGTTAAGGGCTCCAACTGAGAACTGCTCTGTCACCACTAGCCCTTTATCGTCTCCCGTTGGCGTTACCTCGATAAATGGTATTGCTAAGTCGTCCACATACTCTTTAGTTGCTACCGCTTTAACTCCTGCTGTGTTGATATTTGCTACTGTGGATTGTGCGAGTGTTAGAACTCCGTCGTCTTGCAATTGCAAAAAAGACTCAAATGTAATTTCTCCCGCTGCACTGCCGCTTGCTGTTGACCTGTCAATGTTGAATCTAGGTATCCCAGCCAATGCAGAAAATGTCTCTCTCTGCGCGTATCCAGTCGCCTTAAACCTGTAGTCCGCCCCGTCGTAATAGCAATTGCCGTGAATGTGTTGTACGTCAACAGCATCTGAGCCACCGAAAGCACTAGATACGCCGCAGTTATATGATTCTATTCCCGAATTGAGGTTTGCTCCATATGTTTCTAGCCCAACACTTGAGGCGTTTACAATGTCCTCACCATCTCCGTCAATGCCTCCAGAAGTGGTTATTTGACTAGAAAAAGACTTGGCCCCTGCAATTGTTTGAGCTTGATCGTTAACATGTCCAAAAGACACACCAGCACCAGCGACACCCTTTGCGGCTAATGAGTCATGTGTCTGTCCCGCAAGCTTTGCCTCAAGTATCTCCTTGTTAACCGTTGCCGTGTTGGTTCCGTCTGCATCGTATTGGGCTTCTGTGTTGGTGTTTGTTATTATTCCGTCGTCATTTACAACTAGGTTTGATGTCCCAGCGTCAACAAGCACCCTTGAAGAGTTTACACTTACAAGTGGACCACCAGCTGTTAGCCCTACTACTGATTGGGTTGTGGTTGCCTTAATCTCTCCGCCACCAGTTATCGAAATCTTTGACTCTACGCTTGACAAGTTTAGCTTTCCTGCGCCAGTAGGGTCAGACACTAAAGAGCCACTACTTCCCGCGCTAATTCGCTGTACATTATCCGTGTAGATGTCTACTTGGCTGTCAGTAATGCTTATTCTGTCTTTCCCGTTAACGCCCTTTCTTAGGTCTGCTGAAGTACCCGTTAAGTATAAGGCCGTGCCTCCGTTTGGCGTTGTTGGGCTAGTGTCGTTTGTGATGTAAACACCGTTTGTTCCGTCATCGGTTACAGGAGACACTACAACATTGTCAGTGACTTTAATCTTCGAGCCTGTTGGCGGAAGTATTGACACGTCAGCAGAAGCCGCACACTCAACCGAGGCTGTGCCATTCTCGATCTTCGTAGGCGTGTAATCTCCATCCTGCGAGAAGGTGTGAAGTGACCCACCTGCATCTTTATACACCATCTTATCACCAGCCTCGGCAAAGCCAAGCTGTTTTTCTATTAGGGTTGCACCTGTTTCAGTGGCGGTCCCTGCGTTCTCTATACGCTTTACGTTCTTTAATTCGTTACCCATTATTTACCCACCTCTGATATTGTATCTGTATTGGTTTGCAACTCTTCTACTGTGTCAGTGTTGCCGTTCTTTTCTTCTATTACTCCAACTGTATCACTCGCTCTTATTATGCTTGTAACGTCACAAAGCTTCTGTGCACCTTCACCACTTTTGTAGTCAATGCCAACTATAACACCGGTGGCCTCAACTCCGCCCGTTAGGTTGGGAATTGTATAACCTATGGTTTCAATTAAATCCATTGCAAGAAAATCCTGTACATCATGAGTTACTGTAATCTCCATATGTGGCCGATAATAAGAACCGTCTATAATTCCATAGAATTGCATGCACTGATTAATGTACTCAATTGCATCGGCTTCCGTATAGATTAATCTTAATTTACTTCTTGCATCGGGCAAAGCTTGAGAGCCTCCTGAAATATTATACAAGGTCTCACACTTGGTTTTGAGCTCTGTAGCTACGCCTGTTGAGGTAATCCCCTCGGCCGTATCTTTAGAGAGTGAAATCTTCCCGAGGTAACTCTTCGTTGCTTCGTCCCAATTATAGAGAATTTCAAATGTATTAAAAATGTTTCTCTTGTCGAAAGTTTTGGGCTTTCCCTTAACTTTGTCACTATTCGGAAGATTAAACGAGTGAGTTGGGCTTTCTGCTCCAATTGAATCTAAGAACCCGTCCCACACTACAGTTTGAAGTGCGTTTACGTGCCAAGAGTTCCAGCTTTCCCACGTTACGCGCTCTAGTTGATACTTAGTGTTCAATTTGCCTTTCTCTGTCCACTGTGCTCTCACTGGTGTTGTATTGGTTACGTTCTGGGTTACTGTCATATCTAAAGACTCTTCTAACCCCCAATCAACAGAGGTTAGATTTGAAAGAGAGCCGTTTTGATGACGTGAAACTTTCTCTTGATAAAGTTGCATTGTTGTCCACGGTCGGCCAGAGACAGAAGTAAAGAGCTTGTCTGAAATAGTAACCCCGCTACTGTTTGCAATCATGCCAAGGCCGTATACCTTATAGTCTACAGTCACGTCGATTTGTGGTTCTGCTGGCGCTATAGAATCCACGGTTATGTCTGTCACTATTTCTAGCTGTAATTGAGTCGGCTTTTTCTTCCCGCTGAAGTCGTCAGTCGTGGCGAAGCTCTCAACCCCAGACGTATACAGCTCATAAGCACTCTTATAATACTCTTTGTTGTAATTTGTATAAGTAGTGTTAGGGTCTTCATAGTATCCCGCTGGGGTGTCTCTTGTAATAGCGTGGCAAGAATTAACTACACCGCCAACAAGGTTTGTAGCTGGCTCATAGTTGACAGAGTTCACAGGGCTAGATATTTGCTTGTATACACCGCCTCCAGTATCCCACACATAATAGGCTCTTATATTTGTTTTGGTTTTAATTACACCAGAACCAGTTAGAGATATAGTTGTATCTATGTCATTTATTAAGCTTTCAATCTGTCCTAGATCACCCTCAAGAGTAAGCGATAAAGCCACCTTTGCGCTATAGCTTGGATTGGCTGGAGTTCCTACGCTCCATACTGTAGATGTGTTATAGTTGGTTGTGTCGTCTCTGTCAATTGTATTTGTAGTTGCACCCGATGGGGTAGTCGCTATTGTTCCGTAGCTTTTCTCTATCCACACACCATCAGAGTCATACACAAAAGTCCCTGTTGATTGTATTGCATCGGCTGAATTTATCGCACAACTTGTAAACTCTGCAAGGTCGTACCCTGCTATATTGTCACCTTCTAACACTTTAGGTGTTACTGTGACTTCTTGCCCTGACTTCTCCCATGCATCAACTGGCAAAGACTCCCCGTCTTCATTAACTAAAGATGACCCACTTGAAACAATGTTAGGGTCTGTATAGTAGAGAGAGTTTAAAAGCTTAAGGTTTCCTGTAGACACATTGGTAGTAATCGAACCCTCACCAGTTGCGCCTTTAATCTCCCAAGCATCAGATATATAGTCAGGTATAGCCTCAAGTAATATGTCTATTACGTTTCCATCTGGTGCAGAGGCATAAGTTTTTATGCTCTTCCCGTCACCACCACCAGAATCAACCACAAAATATAAATTATCAGCGGTATACGCATAGTCAAGAAGGGCCTTTGTTGTATCCTCTGGCACTGTCTCAAGAGTAAGTGCTGTTGTTGCCTCTCTTGTCGCAAAATTAAAAACCACATTGTCAGGGGTGGAGCTCAAATCATCAACAACAAAACCCCATTTTGTAGAGTCTATATCAGTAAACTCTACTCCAGAACCAACCCACACACCTTTTTCATGATCCCCAATAATCAACGGGGCCCAAGTATCCCCATCAATTGAGTAGGACATATCTGCATTCATTTGATCTTTAATATCACCTAGCTCTAACTCTACCACTCTACTCGAAGGTTTCACCGCTTTGATGTAGTTTGTGAACTTGGTGTAATCCCCTACAACATCATCAGTATAATAGACTCTGGTAATCATTTTACCAGTTATGTCAATGCCAAGATCTAATAATGATTGATAGTACCCCTGTAAGTTGTCAATTGATATCTTACCGCCTGAGATTACTTCGGGCCGTGGATGAGTCTCAAGAGGAATCTTCTTCGACGCTCCAGAGTCCCAGTTCTTTGTGAGGAGGTAAGGCATGTAATTAGTCACGCCTGCGGGGATATTGCTCTCATCTTCCACGAATGTAATAACCCCGCCAGTCATTCCTATAGAAGCGTCGTCACCCCACGCTGGAAGAACACCCGACACATTGAGGTGTATTTGAACACCAGCATTAACTTGCATTGATTACCTCAAAGGAAAGGGTCCATAGATTGGCTCTTGTATTTGAGTATTTTATGCTGAACTTCTTTTTACCGAATAGCTTCACTGTCTTATCTCCTTGCCCGCCTTGAAAGCCGAATGGAAACCAGTTTGTGCCAGCGTTCATTGTTGTACTGGTTGCCCTGATATTCCTTACTATCTCTAGTAATATATTTCTTGCTCCCTCGGTACGGATATCAACAAACTCTAATTTTGTTGTGTCGTGCTGTGAGTCTGCACTATTGGAGTTTTGGGAAACCCCCCGACCGTTACGATAAAGAAACCTTTTATCTTCAATCTTCGCACTAAAGGTGGGTAAATAGAAATCACTTAATGAGCCAAAGCGAAAACCACCCGCACCACAATCGACTACAGTATTATCATAGACAATATCAAAGTCTGGAACTATCACCACATCGAATAAAAAGTATTGATTAAATGGATCAATCTGGCCTGAATCTTCCCAGCTCTTCACGAATACCAAATCACTCACGCTCATGTCTATATGTGGGCCAAAGGGGTAAAATGCTGGTGTAGCTTCTCCGAGGAGCGTTGCAAGTGATACAGAAGTATCTCTATATGTATTTTGTACAAGTGCATTGATAGCCGCTGAATCAGTCTTGTCTATGGCAAGGGTGAATGAGCACGTATATTCATCACCCTCGAAGCCGTTATCTCTAATTGATACCGTTTTATTTGCAAGCTCGTTTATCTCCATGTT
>Ga0209757_10000068_pt1 | contig 31808 bp, 38 predicted proteins | sample ETNvirome_6_1000_FD_185472 | JGI IMG/M metagenome (GOLD analysis project Ga0209757, IMG submission 185472) | Marine viral communities from the Pacific Ocean - ETNP_6_1000 (SPAdes) (version 2) | ecosystem: Environmental > Aquatic > Marine > Oceanic | place: Pacific Ocean | collected 2013-06-19 | reverse complement strand
AGCATGTGGACCCCACGCAGTTCGGGAAGATCCCGTCGAACTCTTACTCGGAAGAGTAAAATCATCTTTACTAGCACTCCACCACTTCTTAGGACTTGCCATTACTTCTTTCCTTTTCGATTAGAAACCTTCTTACCAGACTTCTTCGCATACGACGAAGCAGCCTTACGCCCCTTTGCAGAATACGCAAAGTGCTTACCACCAACCTTAGGCATTAAGACACTGCCCTAAGACCAACAACCTCAGACTCCAAAGCATCAGCCAACTCAGAATCAGACATCCCAGCCACCGCACGCTCATCATCAACCACAACCCGACGCTTCGGCGTAAACTTCTCCACATACTGCAAATACAAAGACGCAGCCTTCGTATCCCCCGCAGACGCACGCTGCCAAAGAGCATCTACGACGCTCTGAACCCTTTCAGGGTTAATGTTTAGTTCGGCAGCGCGCCGATCCCATTCACGTATAAAGCGTGGGTCACGCTTGATACGTCGAATCGAATCCTCATGGAGATCGTTTTCTGTAGCCCAGTCGCGTTGTGTAGACGGGGCACGTTCTGGCCCCTGTAGCAGCCAGTCTAGTAGGTTGCCCCATGCTGCGGGCATAACTTTGCTGCCTGTGTCTATGTCTGTTTGCCAGCCTTTGCCGCCTCCGTTTTGTGCCATGTTAGCGGCCAATTCTGCGTCGTGGTCGTGCTGGTCGTGCTGGCCGCGGTCCAGCGACAGTCGGGCGTGCACGAACGCTACCGCTGCCCCTCCCACGCGCTACCGTATTAGGTGTCTTACGACCACGGGGGCCACCCCGCTTCGCACCACGACCACTTGTTCTACTTCTCGGCATATTAAACCCCTTTCCTGATTGTAAGCGCAGGTGTCCCAAACGGGCATTGTACCAACCCACTAGTACAATAATGGGACACTCCAGCCTATAATTGCTTGGTACTGAGTAAACATTCCCCAACGCCTTCAGCGTTGGGGAATGGTACTGAGTAAATCACCAATACCGCGTACAGGCGCACGAACTCCCACAGGGAGTTCTTTTTTTGCCCGATCTGTCCCTCCATATCTATACATACACGCGTGCGCGCCCCGTACCCCCCAAGGGGGGGTACGGCACCCCCACCGTTGCCAAGGCAACGGTGCCCGACGGACTTCGGCGGCGACAAGCACCTTCGGTGCTTGAACTAGTTGCTAAACCAAAGGTTTAGCACGGGAAACGGGCCGAATCGAACTCTCAACTTCGTTGAGAACTCTGGATGGTCACCGACCTACGGTCGGACTGCTGGAATCAACATCAACCGTAGGTTGATGTACCTGCGCGTAACTTTCGGCTTCTGGCAATCACCGCTTACAACGTAGTTGTAAGCGGTTGATTGGAGGTTGGCTTAGTTGGTTGCTTTACTCAACGTAGTTGAGTAAAGCAACCAGTTTGGCACTCTCTCCAACCAATCTATGATTGGTTGGAGAGAGTGGTTGGCGGCTTTTTCGTTGTTCTCATAACCCTAAAGGGTTATGAGAACAACGGTGATTCGGCTTGGTTTGGGGTTCTCGTTCACAACCAATCGTAGATTGGTTGTGAACGAGTCTTGGTTCTTCTGATCCCTTAAGGGATCAGAAGAACCAATTTGTACTGGTTCCCCCTAAAGGGGGAACCAGTATTCTCCTTGTTGGTATCTTCTCATCACCCTAAAGGGTGATGATAAGAAGATACCAACAAGGAGGAAATGCCAAATGAAGACCCTGACCATCACCGAAGCCTCGGCTTCGGCTATTGTTCGGCTTGCCGAACAGATCGTGGATAGCGGAATCTTCGATTCCGTCGAAGCCACGGTCACGGTGCCTTCGGCACCGTCGGTTGCCGTTACGGTGCCTTCGGCACCGTCGATCCCAACGTTTGAGGTTCCCTCAAACGTGGTTCTGGAGCCTTCGGCTCCAGCGGTTGCCACGACTTCCAAGCCTTCGGCTTGGAAGTTGGAGAAAGCGGCGAAATCCGCGAAGAACAAAAGCATTAATGCTAGCATTAATGCTCGTCTTGCCAATGCCACGAAGGCGAGTGACATCGGAGATGTCACTCAGGTTCTCGCTTCCCTTCGGGAAGCGATGGAGTTGGTTCCGACGCACCTTGACAAGCAAGGGAACCTTGCTTGGAAAGGTACGGTGGAGCGCATCGTCGCCAAGGCCCAGTCCTTGGGACTGGCTACGGCGTAGCGTCTGCGGCGGGGGAGTCTTCGACTCCCCCGCTGTGCGGGGCGGGAGTCTTCGACTCCCGCCCTGTGCTGCCCTGTGTGTGTGTACAGTGCCACATGGGTGCGTGTTGAGTTGTTGTTAGTTGGTTGAGTGCGCAGGAGGTGCGTAGTGTTTGGATCAGCGTTGTTTGATTGCCCTAACATGCTTGGGCGTGTGTTGTCGGCTTTGCATCCGAGTAGGTATACGCTTGGCGAGGTGGAGTTGTTGCGGATGTTGGGTGTTGATGCGGGGCGTGAGTTGGATTGGGATGATTGGCCTGATGCGAAAGAGTTGCATGAGTTGAGGAATCCTAGGGCGTCTGTAGCGTGGAGCGAGGAGTTGTATCCTACGCAGACGATCAACTTGGCGCAGTGGCGGTTGTTGGATGCGTTTGGGTTGACCTATGGTCATCATGGAAGGATGGTGTATTGTGCTTGAGATGGATGTTCCGACGGTGTGTGAGCATGATCTGGTGCGTAATCTGGGTAATACGCATTGGGCTTGTTCCAAGTGTGGGTATGTGTTTGTTGGTGGCGGTGAGAAGCCTGAGGAGGGTTTGACCCGTGGCTAGCGTGTGGAGTCCCCATCATCTCTCTCTCTCTTTTGAGAGAGAGATGATGGGAGGTTTCCGATGATTGATGTGACTTGTGTGGATGCGAGTGAGGGTTTGTTTGCTGTGTTCATGGATGAGGAGGGTCTCGAACTGTTGGGGCAGGCGCTTGTGCGTGCTGAGGATTGGTTGCTGCCTGTGAGTGTGTTGCCAAAGGCGCTTGCGTCGTTGTTGGAGGAGTTGGTGGATGTGCAGGAGTGGCGTGAGACACGTTTGGAGACTATGGCTCAGGAGTCATAGCGTGTAGGCTCGTTGCAGCGAGGGTAAATAGGCTTTAGGCTGCAAGCGGCACCCGTGTGGTGCGTGGCATCGGGTTATCTGCGGTTGTAGACGTAGGTGCGTGGGACTACAATCCTATGTGGGTGCAGTGTAGCGCATAAAACTGCGAAAACTTAAGCCCGTGTAAGTCCCTTCGGGGGTGTTTATGGTTTCGACGCAAGTGAAAGCCGCATGTCGGACGCTTGCGGACAGGGGTTCGATTCCCCTCACCTCCACCATGCACGGGAAGCCCCTAACCCACACACGGGTCGCTAGATGGGGCTGAGGATGCGCAGTGTGTTGCGTTTGCGGGTTCGATTCCCGCCCCGTGCTTCTTCGGGAGGGTGTACGTTCACCGTGGTAGTTGCAGCGGGAACTTAGCCTAGCCGTGCGTGAAGTATGCCTATATGGATGAAGCGCCGAAATTGAGCGGTTAGCCGTGTTGGGTGGCACCCTCCTTCCACCCGTAGCACAATCGGTTGCGGCGAATGGGAGGGTGTGCCTGTCCTAAGCAGGTGGCACCCTCCTGCTGCATGATTATGCTTTGGCAATGAATAGGCGCTTACAGGAGGTAAGAGCATGAGAACAGATAAATACCCTTGCGATAGGTGCGCAAGTATGGTCATAGGTGACAACGCTAGGCAGTTGGATGGTGGGTTGCTGCTGATTGTGCATGACTATTACGGTGGGTTTTCGGACAACTATGCGGACCCGCCCGTAGAGGTGGCTTTGTGCCATGAGTGTGCGGTGTCTTTGGCCCATGCGGTGCCGAAGGTTGCCGAGTTGGCACCGCGAGTGGTGTTGACGGAATCAAAGGCGCAGACGTTGGAGGAGTTTCAGGCTGAGTGCGCTGAGATGATCCGTCGTGCAAAGGAAACATATACCCCTTACGAGGAGGATTGATATGAAGCGATACGTGGTTGAGGTTATTGAGAGTGCGCATTGGGAGTTTCACATAGAAGCGGATGACGAGGATGATGCCCGTAACCGTGTAGAGGATGTGTTGGATGGGTCGCGTATAGACCCGTCGCACTTTGACCGTGAGATTAACGTGCATGAGCAAGGGCCGATAGGGGCTGGGTTTGATCCGCAGTAGTTGTTCTATGCGGATGGAGTCCCCATCTTCTCTCTCTCTCTCTTGAGAGAGAGAAGATGGGAAGTGTTGGAAGTAGCCATTTGATGTACGGAGGTACGTTATGAGAGACAGTTTGTATGTTGGTGATGGGCCGTGGGATGAGCCTTGTCCGCAGTTGGGCAGTGATGCCTACATTCGTGAGGCACAGGCGCATTTGAGGCGGTTCATTGAGCAGATTAGGCGCCATTACGGTAATGAGCCTGAGGGTGGTCGGTTGTGTATTCAGGCGAACCCGCATGACTTCGGTACCTACTACTCATGTGAGTATGTGTGGACGGTTCCTGCTGCTGCTGAGTATGGGTTTGCGGTTGAGGGTGACGACCTCGGCGTGTTGACGCATTGGGATAAGGAAGAGGTAGACGCATGAAGCGTGAGAGTATAGAGCAGGTGCTTATGCGCTTGTTTGCTGATCTGGAAGCGGGTATCGGTTACGATGACCTGCTTGCGGATGCCGTAAATGATATATTTGACGCACTGGAGGTGCAGGTATGAGTGAGTTTGAGTTCAGGACAACGGCTGATGCGGATGAGTTCGCAGAGGCCATATGGGAGAGCGTCGGTAGCGGCGTGGATGACAAGATTGACGACCAAGCGTGGGACGCTGTGTCTTCGCAGGTGGAGGAAGCCATCAGGGAAGAGGCATGGGATGCTGTGTCTGACAGCGTGTACGACGCTGCCCGTGAGGCTGCGGAGGAGTACGGTAGCAACAGCGATGGCGTTGAGGAAACGTTGTCTGAACTGTTGCGCCAGTACAACACCATAAGCGTAGGTGCCCATTGTACCATTGGTGCCCGTGCGACTGAGTTGGTGACGAAGGTCATCCAGTGGCACTTGGATACGTCCGCTGACGAGGGTGGCTTGCTGTCCCCGCCAGACGTTTCGGCCCAGATTGAGGGTGCGAATGAGGGCTTGCAGCGTGTGACTGTGTTGGAGTCCAAGGTTGAGACACTGGCTGATGCTGCGTCGCTGTGGGCCGAGACACGGCGTGTGGTTGAGTTGGAAGCCAAAGTTGCGGAACTGACGGGCATGGTGTCACGCCTACAAGCGACAACGGCAGGCTTCAGGGCCAAGCATGACACTCCCGAGAGTGTGTTGGCATACGCTGAGGCTACGCTGAAGCACATCCTGATTGCCGTACAGGACACACGGGGCCACGCTGTAAACAGCGGGGAGCCGTTCTAATGGGCGGCATGACACGTATGCACTTCACTGAGGTGGCACGGGTGCTGAACAAGGAATACACGAAGACACACGCCCCTGATGTGGACGTAGCGTTTCTGGACGGATACGAGACTGCTTTGTGGCGTATGACTTCACGACTAGCGACTGTGTTTGCGGGCTTTAACCCGAACTTTGATCGGGTCAAGTTCATAGACGCATGTACCGAGGAGGATTGATGGCAGTTGTATCCGCTGAGTGTAGGCATTGCAAGACGACGGACTCTATACGGGTTGACGACGGTGACTATGACCGTTGGATGAACCGTGAAGGGTTGGTGCAGAATGTGTTTCCTGACCTGTCGGCTGCGCATAGAGAGTTGCTGATCGCCCATAGGGGCGGTTGGTACATCTGCAATAGGTGCTGGGACATCGTGTTTGCAGACGAGGAGGAGGACGAGGTAGATACGCCTACGTGGGATAAGCCTGAACCTCCGTGGAAAGATGAACCGCGTGATTAGCGAGGAGTTCCTTATGTATTACATGTGGTCATTTATCGTCATATGCTTAGGTGCGTCCGTATGGATGATAGTATCTAGGCATATGAAAGACAGACGACGGGAGCGTATGGCCTTCGTGGCTGCTCTGCGTCAGAAGCATGACATACCAAGAAAGCGCCCATACGATTGGGCAAAGGAGAAGAATGCATGAGTAGAGAGACAGTTGACAACGCCTTAGCGGGCGTACACAACTTCCTGAAGAAGTTGGAGGACCACCGTGTAGACGGTACTGATCCCGACCGCAGTCAGGAAGTTGCGACGGACATAGGTGCGTCGGTTCCCGCTATGGCTGCTGCCATGAACGGTGTGTTTCCCGTGGTGTACGAGCCATCGGGTTACATCGCTGACGGGCAGTTCCAAATGCCTGTGTACCAGCACGGGGAGAACAAGGGTCAGCCCCTTGACAGGTACGTGCTTCGTGGCGACACGGGACAGGTGCTTGGTTCACACTCAGGGAAGTACCCCGAGCGTGCAGGTTATCAGCATGTGTATGACACGTTGGAATGGTTGTTCCCCGAGTCATGCAGCAGCGTAAGCGTGTTTGGAAACGGTGAGCGTGTGGTAGTTGAGCAGGTGCTTGACGACCCGTTCGACTTGGGTGGTGGCGACACTATCCAGCCGTTCATCTATACACGCATGTCGCTTAATGGTGTGTGGAAGACGGAGATTATCCCGATTCAGCAGCGCATCAGTTGCGAGAACATGCTTGGACACGCTGGTCAGTTGATTGGCGTGAAGGCCACGAAGAACCACGACAACATGCTCACCATGCGTGCGGCTGTGTTGGAGTCTTCGATGGAGCAGACACGGACCATGCAGGTCATGGCCCGTGTGTTGAGGGATCAGGAGTTCACTGACTTGCAGTTCGCACAGTTGGTGAACACGGTGTTTCCGAATCCTGAGCCTGACGCCCATCACAAGACGGTGACGGCTCGCAATCTGCGAGTGGCTGCTGTTGGTACAGCGTGGCGTGCCGAGAAGGAACAGTGGGATACACAGGTGGGCAACCGTTGGTTGGCCTACAATGCGTTCCAAGGTGCCGAACAGCACCGCATCAGCACGGGATTTAAGGTTACGGACGCTGCACAAGAGCGTTCGTACATCCGTGCGTTGGACGGTAAGACACCGATTGCAGATGCTGCGTTGAAGCATCTGGCAGAGGTCACCGTTTAGTCAGGTGCGTGGCTGCTGTGCATGACCTCCGCCCGACCCTTCGGGTGCATGGTGGTCACGCACCACTTTCGGGGGTAGGGACACACGTAACAGTACATCCAACTATCTGAAAGGATAGGAGGGCATCAACTGTTACGACCGTTATCGAGGACGTACGTGTCCCTGCCCCTGTTTACCCGTAAAGAAACCCAAACAGAGGAGTGATATGGGAAACTTTACTGCACGTAAAGGGCGAGTCGTGCCGCCCATTAGCAGGCATGAAACGTCTGCGCAGGTGATTGGCCCCGAAGAGGCGGCTTTGATCCTGAAGAATGCTGCCCCCAATCGCAGCATGAGTGACCTGTTGGTCACGAAGTATGCGGTTGCAATGCTGGAAGGCGAGTGGGCAGAAATAGGCATCCCGATCATCTTTGATGAGAAGGGGCGCCTTGCTGATGGACAGCATCGCTTACAGGCGGTCGTTGAGAGCGAGACAGTGCAACGGTTCTCCGTTGTGAAGGGCGCAGACTATGCGTCTTTGCTGCTTGCTGTTGACTTTGGCCGCAAGCGGACGGTTGCAGATGTGTTGCGCATCGTAGGTACCGACCCTGACGATCCTCGTCAGTTCAAGTACCTACAGGCGTTACCTGCTGCTACTAGGTCCGTGATGTTGATGCAGTCCACTGGCGATCCGAATGTCAATCAGGCTGTTGCTCGTACCATGAGTGAGCGCATGATCTTGGAGTTCATCTTCCAGAATCAGGTGCCGTTGGAACAGGCGTGTACACGGGCTTCCCGTGTGATGCATCATGTTCCGTTGGTGCGTAGTGCAACGACTGCTGGTTTGTACTTGTTCAACGAGTTGAGCGAGGAAGACACCGAGGCGTTTATCGAAGAGTTGATTGCGCCTACAAGCACGACAGGGAATCCTGCTTGGGTGTTGCAGACACAGGTGCTGAAGGACCGCAACTTGCGGAACCCGAGTTTCAGTGCCGATCAGCGGTTGGGTTTGGCCTACTTCATCAAGGCGTGGAACGCTTTCCGTTCGGGCCGTTTGGTAACCCGTTTGGTTTACCGTCCGTACGGTCAGAAGCGGGAAGAGTATCCGCAGCCGATCTAGGAACTAGAGTGCGGGCGAGGGGTGGCCCCCTCCGCCTCTCGCCCCCGCTCGCAAGATAGGAGATATATGTGGATAGTTACTGAAGATGGGTTCTTTTCATGCGTTAACGGGAATGTGTTCCCGATGGGGCTTGAAGCAGAACCTGAAGAGTTTGATTTAGATATAAGTGAGTACCTGCTTGTTCGTTCACGCGATTCGGATTCGATGGATCGCTTGAAGAGGCGTTTGTTGGATCACAGTTTGCTTTCGGACGGACCCGTAGAGGGTTGGCCGTGGGAGGGATTGTGGACAGGCAAAGTATGGAGTAACGTCGGTTCGGATTATGAGCATCGGATGCTGATGCCACGCGACCTGTTTGGGAAGTACCTAAACTTGTGCGCTAGCAATCTCCAGTATCGGAATTTCAAGACGCGAGTAGTGTACGAATGGTCGGAGCGGTTGGGTGACGATATTGCCCGCGACCGTTCTAATGCGTTGTTAGATACATGGTATGCTTTCAAGACTGCATGGCCGACCGATGAGGTCATGGCCGATAAAGGCGGTCTTCGCTGACGGTTGTGATTGGAGGCGTAATGGGTAAACGGGAGATCACGTTATCGTTGACACCCGTTCAGTACGACGAAATGATTGCTGCGTTCACGGAATATGACGTTGCGTTAGCGGAGTTGTACGACGACGAGTCGGTTCATGTGCAACGGGTTCAAGTGTTCGTTCGTATGTGCCGCATCGTGACTAGACGCAGGTGGGAACCACCGCAGTGCGTTGAAATGTTGCAACGGCCTGACTTTCGTGGACGAATGAAAGGATACCGATGACGATACAGATTGAGAAACGTTCCGTGCCTGTAGGTGCAGGTATATGGTTTGTGCGCTGGTTTGTGATGCAACAGCGCCTTGATGGGGAGAAGACTCCGTTGGAGGTGTTCGCGTTGCGTGAGGAGGCGGAGCAGTGGGTTGCTTCACATGAGAAGCAATGGGAATCCAAGGATGAGTGACCGTAACACGTTCGTAACAGAGTTGGCACAGAATCTTAACCGAAATGAGCCACGCGGACACATTCGAGCAAGTAAACTCAGTGGTACTCAGTACCTCCTCCCCTCTCTTTAGAGAGGGGAGGAGTTTACTCAGTACCGTTAGGAGGAAATATGAAACACGCTTTGGAGAAAGCAGGGGATGGGCGGTGGGTGCATACGTGGGTTCGTCAGTCTTCGATCAAGACTGCGGACATGTGTATGGAAAGATTCCGAAACACGATTTTCGGACTCAGCGAGGAACCCGTGAAGGATGCTTCGTCGCTGGGGACAGTATGCCATACAGTTGCAGAGGATGCCTTGTCTGCGGTGATAGACGGGTATGGGCCGATGGAAGAATCGGATCTGCACGCTGCGTTTGACTACTATTGGGGGGAGATGGAACCCACGATTGAACGTTGGGAATCGTATACGCCGTCGATTGCGGCGACAGTTGGGAAGAACAAATTGTCGTCGTGGTATGCGGAGGTGTACCCCACTGTCAAGCCCGTAGCGGTGGAGCATTACTTTGAGGTTCCGCTCATCGAAGACGATGAGCGCATAGTGAATCTCACAGGGACAGTTGACCTAGTAGAGAGCGACCGCTTGTGGGATTGGAAGTTCCCCAAGCGTGACTATTCTAGGACTGCTTGGGAGTACGAAAGGTGGGATGTGCAAAGCATTGCGTATTGTTACGCACTGGGCATCCCTAACTTTTCATATGCGATCATGCATCCCGACGGGGTGGGTCGCATGGATTTGGTACGTGACCAGACGCACTTCGACTGGCTACGTACGAAGGTCTTAGCACTATGCCGCTACGTTGAAGCCATGCCCACACCGCCGTGGGTATTGGGTGACAACGGGTGGTGGTGTTCTGAGAAATGGTGCGCCAACTGGGCGCATTGCAAAGGTTCCAACGAAAGGAAACCATAATGGCATTTACGCCACTAAGCCCTACTGAGAGGGCATCAATTGAAGCGCAGGTGTTGATGAAGGTTGCGGTCGAACTGACCGTCGCTGAAATCAACAACGGCGACGAAGGTGTGGCAGTGACGATGGCAGTAGATAACGCTATCGCTCTGGCACAGGGGTTGTCGGAGGTGAAGCGGACGCTGCTGGTACAGCCAGTTGCTGAGATAGAGCCTGCCGTCAACGTAACGGATGCAACAGCGACTGCCATAGCGACCGTCGTGGAAGCCTTCCCGCAGGCACAGCCTGTGACTCAAGGACTCCAGCGCCCGTCGTTGTACATTGACGACAGCGAGTATGCGGCAGTCAACAAACTGCTCATGCACGAACGTGCCATTGGCATTGAGTATGCGTCACAGCAGTCAGCGTTCATGGACAATCAGGCGATCCGAAAGTTGTTCGCCGCAGGTAGCCGTCAGTTCCCTGCCGACTACTGGGCAGAGTCCATGCGTGGCAAGGACATTCCCATCACCAAGAACGGCAAGTGCGGACTTGGTGACTTCAAGATTAAGCGTGGCACTACCCTGAACGAAGACGGTACACATACCGTGATTCAGGGTGAAGGCAATCACCCGCTTACCAACAAGAGCGGTTACTTCGGTGGGCTGGTCAAGCACAGCCCATTCACATGGGGTGAGCGTCCAGAAGCGATTGACCCGCAGAACTGGTTGGCGGCAATTGCCTGAGCGTCTAAGCCTTGAAGACGCAATGAGGCTGGTAGGGGCGGGAGCGGCTGCGGCTGCTCCCGCCCCAGCGGCGGCTGAGATTGAGGGCATTACACCTGCTGACTTGAAGCGGTTGTACACCCCCAAGACTGAGCAAATGTCACGAATGCGGACAGACCTGAGCGCAGGAGGAGAATGGAAGTTTGGAATACGAGGGTTTGACGAAGCCACGCTAGGTGGTGCCCGTGCAGGTCAGTTGGTGACCCTGATCGGCAAGACGCACACTGGTAAGACGTTGCTGGCTATGAACATGGCTGCACGTAACCGCAACCACAGGACGCTGTGGGTTAGCCCCGATGAAACTGAATCAATGTTTTGGGGGCGGTACACGGCTATGCGTTTGGAGATCAGCCAGAAGGATTGGCTGGGTCGCCTTATCCGTGGTGACGAAGCGGCATGGGATCGCACAAGCGAGATCATGGCGAATGAAACCAACCTGCACTTTGAGTCCACGGGTATGTCTGTGGACGATCTGGACAAGGCAATGCGGATTGCGTCGGCGCAACTGTGGGACGGTCAACGTCCACAGGTGCTTGTATATGATTATTTAGAATTGATACGTGGAGGTGGACCAAACGACCACGCCAGCGTGCAAGCAAAAATTGAATCCTTCAAGCAACTGGTATCAGACTGGCGAGTAATCGGAGTCGTAGTCCACCAATCAGGCAGAGGAGCAGGCAATCGCGGACGAGCAGGCGGCATCGACTCAGGTCGATACGCCTCCACCAGCGAAAGCCACTTCGTCATAGAAACATGGCGCCGATGGGACGACGTTACCCTAGAGGAAGACGTACGCCGCTACTACGAAGACGAGATCAGTGTGGGCCTACACAAGAACAAGGCAGGCGAGGGTGAAAAGGCAGAGGTAAACCTCACCATCCACCCGAGCGGTAGGCTGCTGGAACCGGGCGTAACATGGGAGCAGATGAACTTGGACGGGTTCGATGTCTGAAGCAATCTGGAACCTATTTGAAGGGTTCCCATACGCATACGGCAGCGACGCTGGCGGGTGTGTATGGGATCACGTAAACCGACACCTGATTTCACGCCACCGTAGCGGTGAGGAAATGATCGGGGTGTACCCAATGGTGTATGACCCTGAAGAAACTCATGCCGCTGGATGTGGTGGGTGGCGAGAGGTGGACGGGCATAAAGTTTATCCTGACATGAAACCCGAATTGTGGAAGTGCATGTGGGGTGCCATCGACATTGACGAAGGCGACGACTCGCTCATCTATGCGCAGAACGTAGCCACTGTGCTACAGGCGTTGGCGATGCAGGGATGGGTGGAACTGTCTCGCTCCAAGGGCTGTCACGTATGGGTCTTTGCCGAAGACTGGATTGAAGCGCCTACGATGCGACGAGCGTTGCAGGCGGTGTGCCAGATGGCTGGCATCAAATACGATGCCGTGTACCCCAAGCAGGACTCGTTGCCCGGTCCACCGGGCAACTATATGCGCCTACCGTATGGTGGTGCCAGACCTGAAGGTCGTCAGGAAATGGTGGACGATAACGGGTACCCGATTGACTACTACAACTTTGTGATAGACGCTGAAGGTGCCCGTGCAAAGATTGACCTGTTGGAAATTGCAGCAGCCTTATGGGTAGCACCTGACCTGCCACCCTCACGGGTGTACTCGCGTGAACCGTTGATGAAGATTGACGGTACCCGTTTACGTGGGGTGGCACGTAGGATGTACGACGATGGTCCCCATTCGTACTACACTCAGTCGCATGGTGCTGGCAGAGGACGACATGGATTCCTCAACAGGTTTGCCCGTGCTATGTGGGAAGCAGGGTACGGAGTGACCGACATCTTGGTATGGACGAAGGACTTGGATTCTCGTCTAGGTACATGGTGGTCTGAGGGACCGAAGTTTGCAGGAAGGCAAGACTGTGACCGACAAGTCGAACGACTCGTTACCGACGCACAGCAACGTGCAACCGTCCACTGAGTTTTCGTTCTTGGTGGAGGGGCGCCCGCTGCCTAAGGGGCGTCCCCGCATGTCCCGTAAGGGGCGGGTGTACACTCCTGCTACGACTGTACGCGCGGAGGAAGAGTATGCTGTGGCTGTAGGAGAAGACGCTCCCGTCTTCGACGGACCAGTTCGGGTAGAGTTGATCTTTACAGGTGAACACACAGCGGTTACCATCACGCCAGTGGAAGATTGGACAACGCCGTTGCGTGGAGACTTGGACAACTATGTGAAGTTGGCTTTGGATGGTATCCAACGTGCAGGTATTATCGTGAACGACCAGCAGGTCGTTCACATCGACGCTACGAAAGTGTGACGCTATGTCATTCGCGGATCAGCCATTCTCGCATCGCTTTCAGACGATGGGAGATATTTCGGAACGCAAGTTTGAGGAATTGTGCGACCGTAAGTTCTGTCGCTACGGGCTGAATCGTCCGCCGATTCACATGGGTTCGTTGCCACCTAGCGTACGGTACACGCCTGACTATTTGACCTCTGAATCCTTTGTGGAAGTGCAGGGGTTGGGGTCGGATCAGGTGTTGAAGTTGAAGTTGGAGAAGATGCAGGCGCTACGGTCGTGGCACCGAATGCATCGTGTTGTTTTGTTTGTATACGATTCGTCCAATGATCGACACGCCAACATACCCCTCGGCAAGTTACAAAAATTATGCGTAGGTGCTGAAGTAAAGGCGTTCCCTGAAGGAAAAGAATACTATGCGATTCCTGCTGCGCTAGTATGGGCAGATGAGTCGCAAAGAAATACCGACTGACCCCATCCACCTTGGGTGGTTGCAGGAGTCGCTTGGTGCCACGGACGAGAGGTTCTCGTCCGCAGAACGTGTTGAATTGCAGGACATTGTACTAAATGTGTACAGCCAACTAGATGAAAGGGATATATGGATGATAAATGCGCTACTGTTTGAACGCTTAAGTCTACGGACTGTCCAAGAAGTATTGGGTATTCCGAAGACCACGGTGGCGCGTAAACGAGATGAAATATTACGTAAACTGGGTGAAGAATTATCTAAACACCCGCTAGTGAAGGAGTATTTATATGACAATTCCACGGATAAATCCTGAAACGTGGGACGCAGCCGCAGGGCTGATGGCTAACAGCATAGATGTGAAACGTGCCCGTGGCGTACGCCACCCTTTCCACGCTGACCCTGACGCATCACTGGGAATGTTGCGCAATGAGTACGACCACTTTGCCGCCCGTTACTACGGAGCAGAAGTACACGAAGACATCGCCTGCAACTGGTTTCAGGCAATAGCAATCATAACGCTAGATCAAGCGTATATCAAGGACGTAACGGCACCCGCAGGTGCCGCGTCCGTGCTGCCGCTACTGCGTAGCAAGATGGAAGACTACGGGTACGACAACATCGACAGGTTCGGACTGGACGGTCTACTCGTACGCCTGCACGACAAGATCGCACGCCTAGAGAACCTGTACGAACGGGATGCGGAAGCGAACAATGAATCGCTTGCAGATACGCACGCTGACATCATCGGCTACTGCATCATCGGATGCATGGTAGCGATGGACTTGTGGAGACTGCCGTTGAACGACCAGTACGTCCACCCGTCAATGAGTTAATCTATTCCGTCAAAGTCCATGATCGCAGTCGCACGAACAATCAACTCGCTGATCGTGGAAAACACATAACTATGTAAGGGACTGTTATCAAAGTCTCCCGTAATAGACTCCGCCGAAAAAGCCATCGCGTGTTCAAACGGAAGCACCAATAGCAGACCCAAACTGCCCTCATGCCACACGGCATGACTGCCATCGTCCACGTTCAACACACTGGAACTGGCCTTCAGGCTCTCCTGAATCTCAGCCGCAATAGCGTCGCCTTCTTCCGCACGCCATTGCTCAAAGGCAACCTCGTCCTGCTCCATGTCAACGCTTCAATACGCCCGCAGGATTCTTCAGCACTAAGCCACCGATAAAGGCAACGGCTGCGTCGCCACCGATGGAGCCGACCACAGCCAGCACCACCACACCTGCAAGCGCAGCCAAACTCATAATTTCACTTCGTCCTAGACTACCCATAGGTATCTCCATGTTGTCGGGCCGACGATCCCGTCGGCCTTGATTGAATACTTGGTTTGGAACTTCCACACTGCCCGCTTCGTCTTGCGTCCATACGAACCATCCACAGTCAGCCCAGCATCGCTTCGCTCATTCAGGCGCGACTGTACCATAGACACATACTTGCCGCGAGAACCTTTACGCAACGGACGTTGCGTCAGCGCCTTCGCACCAACGTCTATCAAATACTTGACGATTCCGTCCCAATCCACACCCGCAGGGTTCTGTGACTCCTCCTGCATACCCTCCTTGATCCACTTAGCCAGTACGTCTGCGGGACAGTAGGTCTTCTTGAAATCCCTGTGGCATTTGATCCACAGGTTCCCCCCATACTTGCGCTGTATCTCGTCCACGACTGTACGGATAGCAGCCTTCCCCTTCTCCGTCAGGTCATCTCCCGACCCGATGTATGAGATCGCAACTGTCTTTGAATTCCAGCCGCGTGTAGCACCGCCTACATGCCAGCCGCGACCCTCAAAGACTTCCCCCGTGTCGCCCGACACCAACCAATTGTACGCGATAGTGGTCCACCCCCGCGTATGAACATGGTATCTGTCGTGGCCTCTGACACGCTCCGCAGGGTTGGAGGCTCCCCCTGTCGTGTGATGCACCACGATGCCCTGAGGAGCCTTCCTGAAGGCTCTGAGGGGCTTCCCTGTGTCCAGCGCACCCCATTGGGTGCGCGATACGTATTCCATACCTATTAGCCTCCGTGTCCTATGGGTTCGGGTTGAACGATTCTCTCATCAACTGCCGCATATCTTGCTGCTCTTCCTTCTCTTTCCACCACAACGCATTCAAAATACGGCGTTGTTCGTCCAACGTATTGGTCCGCAGACCCATACCAAACGCAAAACTCATCCACGATGACAGCGTTCGCTGCTGATACCTCTCCTCCGACGGGAACAACCGTCGCATATCCGTGAACGTCGGCAACAACTGCGCCATCGTATGAAGGTTGTAATCGCGCATCAACCAAATATCGTTTTGCTTTTCTGCTACCCCGATTGCATCCAAGGCGTTCATCATCAACGGAATCTTCCGATAGACGGTCGGTACCTGCTGGTACCGACCGTCAAAGTTGTAACCCTTCCACAAATTCTGCTTTGCCTTCCACTCATACGGCGCCTTAATCAACGGCGTAATCTGTGTACCCAAAGAACCCAACGCAATATCCACCCGCTGCGCAAATGACAAATCCTTATCAAACGCCAGCATAGGATCAATCAACTCCAACGGAGTCTTAAACGGTAGATCAGGCAGAATGTACATGTTCTGACCTTCGTACTTGAACGGCAACTGAATCGCACCCTGCCGAATAAAATACGGAGGCACCAACTGTGGCCTCTCCTGCCCCATCTCAATGTTGCGCTTCGCCTTCAAATACGCAGTCATCTTCGCAGGATTACGACCCAACTGCTCAATCATCAAAGGCAAAGCATTCTTCGTCCACGTATAGAACGGGACCACACGCTTGATAACTTTACGCTCAAAACCAGACAGATCATCGTAATCAAAATGAAACTTTGAAATAGCATCATAGGCTTCATCCGCATTACCACCCCGCAACAAGACATCAAACCCCATCGTCCCCCTGACGAAAGTCTCCGTTCCCATACCAACATTACGCGACAACTGCAACGGAGCATTACGCGGATTCATCGGATTCATAGCCGACAACAACTTAGACCGAGGCGCCTTCCCACCAAACACCTGAAACTCAGCAGCAACCTGACCATGCCCACCACCCAACAAACCAGCACGATCCAACTCGCGTACAATCCCTACATGATTAGAATTCGCCTCCCCCCAAATACCACGCGCCTTCATCGCCTTCTTCACCGAATCCGCCCTGAACTTCATGCCCGTTTCCATCGCATAATCATACTGATAACGCCAATACGCATTCTGGAAACGACGATAACTACTCAACCGCACCCCATGCAAAAAGTTCATAAACGTCGCAGAAAAGAAGTTACGCGAATGGAAACCGGGCTTCATTATCATGTAGCCCTTGAGCAGATTGTGTAGTTTGTCGTACTGCTTCAAGAATGCGCCCCATCCGCCTGCTGTACGGAATCTGGTGATCGCCGTCATGGCTTCAACCATTTCCTTAGGTGCTTGCGCGATGTTGCCGAACGGTTTGTACCCTGAGATCAGGAGTTCGTCTAGGATTTCTTCACGGTCTTGGAATGCTTTCAATGGGAACCAGAAGTTTTCTCCGTTCAACGGTTCAGTATCTACCAGTTTTTGAGCCGCAGTGCTTGGATACAGAGAACCTATGTCGGGTTGCCCCGTAGCAGGGTCCAGTAGTTGTACGGGTACACCTTCGCCTTCGATCCAACGCGCATACTTGCCGCGTACACTGTTTATCGCATCTTGCCCCACACTGTCCAAAACCTGTAGGTCAGCGTCTGTCAATATCGCAAGCGACATTTCGATGCTTCTAAACGTGTCCCGCAACTCTTCCGCTGTCGCCTCCGTAATGTTTGCTTGCTTCATTCGTTCAAACGCATCTATCCCCTCCTTGGCGGCAGCAACCCGATGGTTCAAATCATTGAACGCGATTACCTCATCGGTCGATGCCTCTTTCGCGCCCTTCCACACCGCTACCTTCTCCGCCAACTCGTCAGCGAAATCATCTACACGTTGCTGCATTACTTGCTGCGTCTGGACAGCCCCAAAGCGGTCGCTTAAATTCGCAACTTTAGCAACGTTCATTTCTTCCAAAAGGTCCATTGACCGTTCTACATCTTTGGGAGGGATAGCCATGCTGCCAACGAAGCCTTCGTATTCGGCAAGTAATTTCTCAGTGTTTGACACACCCGCCAAATCTCTCTGTCCCTGCCCTGTTGGGTCGTTTCCCCTTGTCATACCTGCCCGCTGGAAACGGCCCAACTCTGTTGCCTCAGGTCGCAAAGTTGGGCCAAGGTCAAATTTGTTCGGACCTGACGTTGTAGTCATCATGGGAATAGGATCAGGTTGAATAGCCCGTGGGTTTATCAACATCCAGTTTATCGAACCACCGCCGCCGCCGTAGCCGCCAACTGAAGTACCCGCATATGGTATCCCCGTCGGTGCCGTGCCACCCTGTCGATACTGAGGACTATTTATCATTATCAGTGCGGGTGGCTCCGTGTTCGGCCAAGCAACTGCCACACGGCCATCGGCGCTAAGTGCCCGTTTGTAAATCTCGTAGAAACGGGCCAACTTGTACGACTCTGATTTTGCCCCCATACCAATGCCGTAGCCAGACTGGACGCCAACGTCTGATAACACTCCCCTTGCAAACTTATGAGATGCCCCCAACAAAGTCGCTCCACCGCTGGTGCCGTGGAGACTCGCAGCCATACCTAGGTCCATGTCCGATGAGGCGCTACGAACCAAGGTTTCCCACAGTGAATGTTGATTACTGCCCACAACGTTGCGCATAAGGGTGCCCTGTTCAATTGCCATCCGATTCAGCCAATAAGTTATTGACTGTTCCCCATTGCGATGGCTGACAAACGCCAAATACTCTGCTATTGAATGCTCAATGTCTTTCTTAGGGGCAAGTGCAAACGTATGCAATGCCTCCATCCAATCGTATATGATTCTTTGACCCATCGAGGATGCTGGACCCTCAGGGCCATTGCTGCTCCTGAGTTTGCCCGCTGGAGGACGAGCCTTTCCATCTTTCGTTCCCATACCTTTCAGGCGCACGGTCATTTCTCCACGCCCAGTGTAATGGTACCTTCCGACACCATGACTGCCTTTTATGTTTGAGCCTCCGACAAAACCTAGATAGGTGACCTGATCGCGCCAACCCATAGCGTTAAACGTAGGAATGTTACGCCGACGCAGAGCGGCCACAGCATCAAACGTGGCAGCAACCAAATTGTTCCGTTTCAAAGGATACTGACGTTCAGCGGCGGTGTCGCCGCCCTGCTTCCGCAAACCGATAAGGATTTCTTCCCACACAGGATCACCAGAATCGTGTACCTTTTCCAACATGTCGAACTTCATATCGTTCTTCGCCCATCCCCCCATCCCCTGTCTACCCAACTGGTCCCGCTCGCCAGCGCTGGTAATCGCACTCTCCGACCAGTCGTAGGCCGCAAACAAATCTTTCTCCGCTTTTGCCAAATCCCTCATTGGTTGTGGCGCAGTTAACCCACCTGAACCTGCTGGCGGACCAAAGTCGGATGGTGAAAACGGATCATGCAAACCGCGTTGAACCTCTATATCGGCAAGAGCCGTACGAAGATGAGGCGGAATCCCATAAATCTTGGTAGCCTCCCCCCCCAATTCCCCCAAATTCACCTGAACACGATGTCCGAACTTGCGGCCCTGAGCCATAGACCCAATCTGAGGCATCGCCACCGCGTTGGGAGCAATTTGGTCAACCCATCCTGTTGACGGTACTCCGTGACCCAACGCAGGATTCCACCAATTTTCGTACTCGCTAAAGTGGTTGAGTCTCAAAATGTTATCCGCAAACTCTGCACTCCCCGTTATCGGCTTTGATGCGTACCCCTGCTTGACACGCCCGATAAAGAAATGTGTATGCGTTGTAGACCCTGCGGGCATTTCAGGAAGGTACCCGACGATCTCCACATCCAGCCCCGTTTCCTCCCACGTTTCACGAATCGCTGTCTGCGCTGGGTCTTCACCTGTTTCGGCGGCACCCTTGGAGAACGTCCAACGGTTGCCGCCGAACGGTTCACCCGTCTTAGGATCATCAGAAGGCATCCGCAACCTGACAGTTCGATTTTCGGTAGTACCACCAACGATAACTACTCCGTAATTGCCCGTATCTGTACCCCACGGAGGAGCCGCGCTTTCAATGATTTCTTCAATGGCAGAGTATTCCTGACTTGGCGCAAGGGACTTGATTCCCTTGCCGCCGACATCGACATCCTTGAGTGCTGCACTGAATTGTTCCCCAAACGTGCCGACACCCTCAGGGGCAGCCTTGGCTTTGGGGTAACTTTCGGCAAAGAATTCTAAAATCTCCGCAGTTGAATATGTTGGGCCAACTTCTTCTATGAACTGTGTGTGCGGATTCCTGACGGTAACTTTCCACAGACCATCTATTTGGTCGTATTCAATCGGCATACTTCCCGCGTCCAACAGTGCCGCAGCGTCGTGCCCATAGCGACCGTTCCTAACCATGTCTTTCATTACCTGAAGTACCCGTGCTTCCGTCTTCGGCCATCCGCGCTGCGTGGGACTCAACGCTGAATACTGTTGCCACGCTTCCTTCGACGTTGACGGAGGTATGTCAAGGCTTAGGCCCAATTCGCGGCGGGCAGCATACCGTAGGAACTCTTCCGCAGACGTACCCATCTCTTGAAATTCAGTAAGTTCCTCCTTTGTAAACTTGGACAACACTTGTGCTGGATCAGCCGCGAAGTCGGCTTGAGCCTTAGCCACCGCTTCCATAGTCTCACGGGTCACGGGTGTAGGTATCCCCGATATTTCTTCAATTACTTGCGAGGCTTGACGAAGGTCGATCTCCCATACGAAGACCCTGCCAGATGGCTCTCCAATGGTCGTGAGTGCTGCTTCCTTTCCTCGCACCCATGCCTCAGAATATAGTTGCTTTACTGCATCGTCCATATTCGCTACGTCTGCTTCAGGAAGCCCTGTTCCAACTATCTGAAAGTAACCATGCGCAGGTTCCCCTGCTTCGTGATCAGGAATCCACGTAACAGCGGTTGGTTGGTCTTCATCAAGGACGGCTCTGCCAAAAATCCCAAGGTCGAAGATGTGTTCCATTTCTTGTTGCAATACAGGAACATCGTAGACTCGCTGTTGGGTGGCAACCGCAGCGGTGTCGTACAACCCTCCACTACGCCAAGCATCCTTGAAGAATATTGTTGGTCCGACGGAGTTCAACACTGCGTCGGTTTCCATGATGTAGTTCAACTCGCCCGTTGCTTCCAACGATTGCATATACTTTACGACAGCCTTATCGCGTTCGCGGGCTAACTTGTTCTTTTGCCATTTGGTTCCCGTTACTTCGTTAAAGGCTTTAGTAAAGGGAAACTCTTCCAACGCCTGCGATTCGGACAACCCATTCACTTCAGGACTAAGCCACGATTCATAACCCATGAACTCAGACGTTTTCTGATTAGCCCCATACGTCTTCTGCGTCAACTCTTCGATTACCTCAGCAGGTACACCTCTCCTAGCGACTGTTTGCTTCAGCAGGTCTTCAGATTCAAGGTATGGGAGTTGGAAATAGTCAGACATAACCCGAAGTCTGGTATCAAACCATTTAACAAACATGTCTACTTCAGGTTGAGGCAGATCAGGAAGATGCTTCAACACGAAACCATCCCACCCACCATAGATGCCCCGCAACTTGAGCATCTGTTCAAGTTGCAGTTGCATCTGACCCGTAAACCCTACTTCGCTGGTGTCCATGAACTTACGTATGTCACCATTGAACACTTGGGCGCCCGCTGGATTATCGTCATACTTGGTGTTTTCTGGAAAGAACGTTCCCGTGCGCTGGTCACCCTCACCAAAGAGTTCGTAAACTTTACGCCAATCGTACTCCTCAAACCCCCTACCGCCGTCTTTGGGCAATCCTTGGGCGCGGTAGTGGAACGACGCACCAGTATCCATGCGCCACACTTTGCCCGTAACGGCGTCTATTCCGATGTTGTCGGCTTCAAAGCCGACAACATCTGTGTTCGCCAAGAGCAGGTCTGCCGCAAGTTGGTCGGAAGCAAGATCCGCCATAGGTACTGCATCGGCAGGCAGGGCTTCTGTCCCCTTAAGAACTATTTCGTATTTCTTTGTAGCAGGGTTGAAGATGCGATACTGGTCAGACATCTTCGCACCACCTTTAAAGGGACTCAAGCCTTGGACAAAGTTGTCGTTCCAGTTTGAAATCTTCCACCAACCTTCAGGAATCTGAGGAGTTGCCTTTGCCCCCGAATGATAACCGTACCAACTGGTTGGAGCCGCAACCCCCGTACCACCTGCAATCTCATCCAAGTCACGATACAAGCGATCAGCAAGGACTTCGCCACTGATACGGTGAAGCGCAGCGTCGCCGCCCGTCATGGACGTAGTTGCCAAACCCCCAAACTTGCCGCTTTCGGCAAGTTTAGCATAATAAATTCCCTTAGTACCATCGGGAAACGTGTAACTAAACTTGAACCCTTTGTTCGACCCGCCTACAACGTCAAGCGGAGAATCAGCAGTGGCACCTCCTCCCTGTGTATTACTCCCAAGTATCTCTATCTTGGCTGGATCGAACAAATCGTCGGGGTCCAACCCCTTGATCGGGAACGGATTATTCAACGACGTAGGCCCGTTGTCTATCGTACCCTTAAACGACGACAAGTAATTGTAATCATCAATACCGAAACCGCCATACAGCAAACCCTTCTTACCCTCACCTATGGCAGAAACCGTCGCCCCGTAACTCTGCAACGTCCCCGAAACATCTACCCACTGTTTCCCCAACTGGGCGCGTGCCGAATCAAGCAACGTGTTCATATCCGCAAGCGTTTTAATAGAACTACCCACATACTTGTCGCCAACCGAATTGTAATAGGTGGCCGCAGCAGCAGTAAACTTCGGATTCTCCCACAACTCAGTCCATATGTGCGTGTCGTCAGTCGCCCCAATCCCTTCCAGATGCCTACGCTGTTGAGCAGACATCCACGACTCGTTGATAATCTCAACCATCGTATCCTTCGCCCGCACAACAGCCTCAGGAGTAGGAATCTCTCCACCACCCAACGCCTCATTCCCGAAACGGCCAACGAAGTCGTCAACAACTAAAGATGACTCTTCGATTTCTTTATGTATGCGATCTATGTTGTACTTCAATGAGCGCAACATTCCGCCTGCATCATCAGGGCCAGCAGCGTCAAGGAACAATTCCATCCCCAACCATTCACCCAATGCCACCTCGTTACCAGCGTCCAGAGACTGCATGTACAAGTCGGTTTGTTCCATCATCTGATGAACCTCCAAAGAGGAGTACACCTTGTTGCCATGACGTATTTGCCACTTGCCTGACGAAGCAATCGCTGTATCGTCTGGTCCCCACAGGATGTCTTCAGGACCAACTTCAAATTCGGGGAATGGGCCAGACCCCTCTGGTGCCCCCAAGCCCTTCTGTGCATCTAGGCGCACCTGCACGTACTCATCCAGCGTTTCATCGTAACTTCTATGATCGTCAAATATCTTGGCAAAGAACTCAAACGTTTCCTCATCACCATAGATACTGGTAACCTTGTCTTCCATCTCAAGCACAGCAGCAGTTGAGGTTCGCAGACGATTGAGGTGCATCTCAAAGCGGGGAGTCTTTGAAAGCAAATTGTTCATCTCTGCAACAATGTCAATCCGCCGCTGTTCCAGTTCGGCCATCTGGCTAATATCTACACCCTCTAGGCGCTGTTGCAGTTTCGCCATCTCAGCGTCCAACTCTGCGATACGTGCGTCAATCGCCCCAACCTCAGCGTCCGCTGCCAAGGCAGGCTTCACCAATTCGTCGTGCCGACGCAAAGCCGCCTCGTAAGTTGCCTCTGCCTGTTTCAGAATGGCTTCACGTTCAATAACGTTCTGTTGCTGACTGGCAAGTTTCGACCCGACACGCTTAACGGCTTGATTAAGCACATCCTCCGCATGGGCAGCAGCCCTCACCATCGACTTTTCGGCGTCGCGTACAACCTTGACCGAATTGGAAATACCAATATCGGGAATATGCTTCAGGTTCACATACCGTCTTTTGAAGATTCCTGACTTGGTTAACAGTGTCTCCGCATACACTTCGCCTGTGCGGTGGGATACAAGTTTGATGTACGAATCCATCACCGTGTCCCAGTCGTTGCTGAACAAGTCGTAGCCAACGCCTGCACGATCCAGAATCTCGTTGATCTGATTCTCAACAGACAACCCGTCAGGGTGGGTTTCAGGCGACATCAGCCTTTCGCCCATAAATTCGTCTTGGGCGCCACGCTTGCGTACGGCCTTTTGAGCAGCCTCAGGTGAAAGACCCTTCTTGACTTCAGCCTCAATCATTTCCTGCAACTGTTCATGGGAAACGTACTTGCGCTGCTTTTCAAACCCAGCAAGGGCATAGTCGTGCATGTGATGTTCTTGGGCTAAACCTGTTCCCTTGTCGAACATGTACTTGCGGGCTTCTTCCGACAATTGACGCGGACGATACCAGTCAGTTCTCTTAATAAAGTTTCGGCCAGCCCTCGCATTCGCCGTATTCAGAACAAACTCCATAAACTCCTGAACAATTTTGGCACGCTCAGGACCGATGCGTTGTATCGCCTGCTCGTCACCGCCCGCTGCATGAAGCAAGTCATCCTTGATCGTTGCCCATTCAGGGGTGTCTTTCCCCAACGTAGTTTCTACCTCTTTGCGATACCGTGCAAGGTTCAATTCCGTGGAACGCTTTTGGGCGTTTCCACGACCAGCAGAATGCAGAACCTCCCGATAACTTTGAACAGTTCCGTAATCGCCTGCCTTCTCTGCGGCACGGATTATTTTCCGAACGTCAGCCAAGCGGCCCCCACGACGCAGGAACCCCAACGGGGTCAACGGACCCCCCATGCCCGACCTTCCAAAAATAAGTTTTCGGGCGCCCTGTGGAACACCCCGTACCCACGTACCGATAAACGGTGCGCGTGTATTCTCAGCCCAAAACTTTACCCCCAACGGCTGATCCAAATTATGCAACCGCAAGATACGACCCGTCGGTCCCGTCAGCGGAACCTTAAACCCGAAGGCAAGACTGAGTTCTTCCGCCTCCTTCAAATCCTTGAACCATGCCCCCTTGTACCCCTGTTGGCCTGCTTCACGAAAGTTGGCATCCAAACCAGAATCGGCAATATGCTTGGCAGCGATACGTAGTTCGTCATCCGTTATCTTTGTGGCACCCTTAACGAAGCCCTTACCGCTCGCTGCGATGATCGTCGCAATATCATCTGCGAGATCAGCCTTAATTATGAATTTGAATGCATCGTCAAAGGCTGGTCCCGTAACTCCTGCGGCCTTTGCCAAGTCAACGACCAACCAATTGTCCAATCCCAAATCATCTGCTTGGAAGTACACTCCACGCTTGTATGCCTCGGCAATCTCATCCGTCGTTGACGGTGCCTTCTTTGCATAACGAACAATGTCATCTACAATACTGCTCAACACTTCTTCATCGAAAGGATTCTTACCCGACAACTCAAAAGCACTAAGAGCCGCATCATCCATCTGAGTCCGTATACTCTTCTTCAGCGCCATTCGCGTAACCTGTTTGGCTCCCTTGCCGCCACCAGCGACAAGTTTAGCAATCAGCCCAGCACCCTTGTTGACCAACCCCATGTATGTAACTGGGTCAAGTCCTATGTCCAAGGTAAAGCCCGCTATTTGGGCTTTCCACAGGTCTTCCTTGCTTTGCCAAATGTCGTAATCAGCCAGTACCTCCCCCCATGTGTACATCCCCCTCAACTTTTCCATATAATTAATAGGCTTTGGGCCTGCCGACAGACCCGACATTGCCGCTGCTGATGTTGGAGAAACCTCAGGTGTCGGCAGGATGTCCCCCCCTGCCGCGATTGGCACCGTTTTGAAACCGTTATTTGACCAACCGATCAATTCGCCCAGTGGACTAGAGAGACTATTTACTACGGAATCCAAAAACCAACGGCCCGCAACAGCCGATATAGTGTTGCCCTTCAGTATGGCGTTAAAACCTAACTTGAATGGCCCCATAGCGGGTGCAAGTTTCTGCCATATGGACTCATTGCCCCGAACCCTCTTATTCTCGTTATCACGAAGCCACCGCTGCGTAGCAGGCGACGGCTTGTAGTGAAGCGGGTCAGAACCCATAGGCGAGTAACGACCCGTTATCGAACGGCGCGAATAATCAACTTCAGGCAAACCCAACACACTTGACAGCCACGTTTGGTCAACCCCATGCGACATGGGTTTTGCACTCGGCGGGGTCACCCGCTGGCTTTGAATATTATTTACCGCCGACGATGCGCGACTACGAAAGTTCGGATGCGCTGGATTAGTTATAGGCATACAAATCCTGCGACTGCTCCTCCTCACGGCGTCGCTGCCTCCCTGCGGTTCGTGCATTTTCGTTGTACGTGTCAGAAATCTCCAAGATCGCCGTAATTTGTGCGATCACATCTGGCTCCAACGTTGATCCACCTATAAGATCAGCGCCTTCCGACCCCCACGACGCCAACATGTCTTCACGTTCAGCGAAAGTAACCTCCCCTGTACTCCAATCCTTCGTCGGAGGATATGCAAGTTCATTCGACAACTGCATAGCAAGCACCTTCGTAGTATCAGGAATGTCGGGGAACGACATGTTGATCTGACCCAACAAACTGTTGGGATCAATCTCAGCAGGGTCCACAGTACCTGACGCCGATCCGACAGCCAGATCAAACTCTGCCTTCCAATTGTCTTGACGCTGGTTGGCTTCATCAATATCCCAACCATGCTGCTGGGCGATGCGTGCAGTATCTATAGCCCGATTCGCCTTGTCCTGCTGCCAATTCAAATCAAACTGGCGAACCTCCTCTTTCATTGAAGCATTGAACCTCTTATTGTCCGCTTCAGCGCGAATCCGTGCCTGCTCCGTCGAATGTGCGCGACCCTTCGCCGCTTCACCCGCCGACCAGTCACGTTGCGCAATGGTTTCACCCGTCTGATACGCCTGAGCCTGCGTAATCTCACCCTGACGCTGCGAAATGTCTTCCATACGTCCAGCCTCACCCAACGTCGCACCCGTCCGTTGACCAGCAATGTTGGTCAACGCCTGCGCTAGCGCCTGATCGCGTGCCATACCAAACTCTTCCTGACGCATTGCCTCCTGCATCACCTGCTGCTGTTCCTGTATGTTCAACTCAGCCATACCCTCAGACAACGACTGCGCCAACTGGTTCTCCAAACGGAACTTCTCGTCGCCTACAGCCATCTGAGCCTCAGCAGCCAACATGGCAGGCGCCGCCAAACGCGACGCCGCACCCTGATTGGCAACCGTTGCCAAACGGTCCATACCCGCAGTCGTAGACAGCGCCTGCGAACCCGTCAAACCACCTGTAAGCGCCGCTACTTCTTCAAACTCTGAAGTAACCTGACCGCCCAGTGCGCCACGGGCAGCCTCAATACGGGCTGCCTGATCGGCAGTCATCTGACCAGCACGGGTAGCCGCATCTGCGGCAACCTGCTGCTGGATGTCTTGACGGTACTGCTCCTGTTGACCCAGATCGCCTTGGAGTTGACCCTGAATGTCACCGATCTGACCCATACGGCGCGCTTCGCTCTGTTGTAACGTAGCCAACTGCTGTGCGTTCAACTCGTTTATACTTACACGACCTGATTCGACCAATGCCCGAATCTGGTCGGAGAAGTCCTGCGTCTGCAAGCCACCAAATTGTTCTTGGGTAGTTTGCGCCAACGTGTCATATGCAGTGTTGATCTGCCCAGTCAGATCAGTTGGGGCGTTAAATCCTGCGGTCGGCGGTACGCCGCCAGCAGGGGGTACTCCACCGCCAGCAGGAGGTACTCCACCGCCAGCAGGAGGTACACCGCCAGCGGGCGGAGTTCCAAGAGGGGTAAACGTTGAATCTACAAACTCAGGGCTATTTGGTTGGGCAGGCATCTGGGCTTGGGCGGCTTGCTTTTCTGCCAGTGACCTCAAGTAATTGTCAACAGCGTTTTGGTCAACAGTGTTTTGGGGAGGCTGGGCTGGTGGCCCAGCAATCATGGGGGATCCAGCCGTTCCTCCACCCAATTGTTCAGCCTGATTCAACATGTTTTGATCTGCGGTGTTAGTAACATTCTGTCGGATTGATGGAGGAACCGTTCCTGCGCCTGCCTGTTCGGCCATAGCCAACATGTTTTGGTCAGCAGTATCAGTAACATTCTGTCGAATCGACGGTGGCCCTGTTGTACCAGCACCCAGATCGGTACGTCCCGCTTCAGGGTTAGTGTACAAGTCCATCCCAACAGGGGTACTAGGAGCGCGAGCCAACTCAGGGCTAAAGGCAGGTACCTGCGCTCCCTGAGCGCGTGCCGCCTCAGGACTGAAGACGTTTACAGTTGTGCCACTGCCCAATCCTGTACGTTGTGCCTCAGGGCTAGTAGCGGCTTGGGAAACACTGGGAGGAGGTTGATTCGGTTGAGCAGCAGCCGCCTGCTGCGCAACACGTTCCTGCATCGCTTGAAGTTGCTGATCCCCCGAAGTACCCGCAGTCTTGTAATACGATTCTACGTCGCCAAGACCAAACTTGCCGACACTCTCAGAAAAGTTCTGATAAATCCTTTCAAACGAAGGCTGATCCAAACGGGCAAGATTCGGAACCTTGCTTTTTAGAATTGCCCTGAAATCTATGCCGCCGCCACCCATCAGATCACCCCTTGCATACTTTGCACCACACCGAATCGACGGAGCGCGTTAGCGATCTGATCTGACATTGTGCCACCATAGAACTGTTCCTCTATTTGCTGACGCTGACGGTCTAGTTGGCGTCCTGCTTCCTCTGACTGCGCCGCCACACCATACCGCGCCAACTCTGCCTTCGCTGCACCACGTTCAGCGCCGCGACGATGCAAACCAGAGTCAACCATCCCACGACGATTGAACTGACCTCCAAGAGCGCGTGCAGCATTTTGTGCCTGCTTGTTTACATTGAATTTCCCGAATGCGTTCTGACGCTGCAACCCTTCACGGGCACGCGAAATATCGTCAAAGCCGTAACCGTAATTGGTTACACGCTTGCCGATACCGCCAGCGCGCGCTGTAAAGTCACCATAAGCCATAACTAATTAACCCCAAGTAATCGGAATATTGCTAACCAAAACCTTCTTCGTAGCAGCCGCATCCGTATCGTACAAAATTACGTAATCCGTCAACACAGCCTCCGCACCCAACGCAGTCAACCGACTCGCATCCACCACCAAAGTAGCCGTACCCGTTGTAGCCCCACCATTCAAGCCACTCGTAGCAGCCGTAACGATGCCCTCAATGTCGCCTGTGAACGCTGCTGACTGTTCAGAAGTTCGCTGGTTTCTCATTATGAAGGTCCGTAATAGGTAGCGAATACAACCGAATCGGACGAACCGACCCGAATCAACTTCACATCATTCATGTCGGTAAACAACTCAATGCTCGTATATGGTGCTATGTAGTGCCCCACGCTCGCGGTGGGTGTACCCCACCGTAGGCGCACAGCCTCGGCCCCGTTGGTCAACAGGGCAGAATAAGTTCCTGACGGGATCGTCAAGGCGACAGCCGTTGACGAAACCGTCAACGACTGGTCGCTCTGGGCAACCCCAAAATCTGAAGATCGGTTTCTAAGGGACAATTAAATCCTCTTCTACTGATGCACCGTTCATGCCTGCCAACTGCTCCTGTAATACAGCGTTTTCGGCCCGCTTCACAGCGAGTTCCCATTCCAACTGTCCACGCTCCGACAGGTTCCGCAGAACATCTTCGATACCAATTTGTGTTTCCATGTTTAACTCCAAACGGCTGGCAAGTTTGTTACCAGCACTTTCTTTGATGAATTATCTGTCACATCCTGAATGATGACGTAATCAGTCAACGCTGCGTCTGTACCCAGCGCCGACAATTCCGACACATCCAGAGTTAACGTTACTGTACCAGACGTTCCACCACCTGACAGGCCAACGCCTGCCGTAACCCCTGTAATATCGCCTGAAATGTTTTGCGAAATCTTTCGCAACTCGTACTCAATCGAACGAGCATTAGCGCCTACGAAACGGTGTGTTGGAGTGTAGGTAGGCATTATGCCACCTCCGCGTGCCACTCCAAGTGGCGCTGCTGCGACGACCGTACTTCGCGTACATCGCCTTTCACTTCAATCACATCAGTTCCTATTGCTTCCAGTTTCGCTTGGTTCGCTGCATGTTGTTCCGTGTTTTCTTTACGTAGTCTCGCTATCAACACTCCGAACAGGCCCGTGATCGACGCTGTTGCTGTTGCGCCGATTGCTCCGACCCATTCGATACCCATTACGCTGCTTCAAGGGCTACGATGCGAGCAGTGAGTGTCTGGACGGCCTGAAGAAGCATTGGCACCAGCACCGACGACTTCATAGATTTGACGCCGAACCTGTCCTCTTTGACGAGTCCCGCTATGTGCTGTTCAACCTGCTGGGCAACCATTCCGAGTTGTTTGATGCTTGGCTCGTCAAGTGCCTCAAAGGTGCCTTCGGTGTCTGACGTTGCGACGAACTGCTTGTCGATGACGAAGTTGACGACCTCTAGGTTCAGCAGGTCAGCGAGGTAGTCGCGGGCGGGTTCAATGTCAGTCTTGACCCGTTCATCCGAAATCGCACCGTAGGAGTTATTTGTGTTCGTGAGATCACCGTCTGATGCAATCTGGAACTTTGTCACGCCACCCCACAACCAGCGAATGTCATCGCCGTAGCGGTCGAAGAAGAAGTCTGCCGAATAGGAAGTCCCGCCATCAAGTTCTATCTCGCCGCCTTCGGCAGCACTCGAAGCACCGCCATACACAACGAGGCGACCACCCCCCGAATTGTGCAAGAAGCGGGCGGCCTTCCCCGCACTCGCGTAGAAGTTCATCGTGTTGTCGTTGTGGTCGTAGGTGATGCCGCCGATGTCGTTGTCGGCAGCGTCACCGAAGATGATCCGATTCTCCTCTGCCGAGTTCGACAGGAATTGGAGTCCAGCGGTACCACTGTTCTCAATGGTGACCTGAGCGTCGGCGTGAGCGGCGACCGACCCAGCCGACGCTTCCCAAACGTGGAGCAGATTGTCAGGTGTGGCAATGCCGACGCCGACGGTGCCAGCGGTGTCTAGGTACAACTGGGTGGTCGAACCGCAACGAATGTCAAGGTCGTTGTAGGCGTTCGCCCCGACGTTGATCCCACGGATGGTCGCCACGCCGCCGACGAGGCCCATGTCCACAGCGTCGGTCGTGTTGCCTGCGACGATCAGCGAGCCATAGGCGTGCAACTGGTCAGCCGACTCGTCCCAGAGCAGATATGAGCCGTCGGCGTTTCCGAAGAACTGAACGTCGTAGCCGTCGGTGTTCGCCCCCACGACCATCTCGCCGTCCAGATCGACACTCCCGTCAATACATACAGCGTCAAGGTTCGTAGTGCCGTCAACGTCAAGATCGTCAGCGATTGTGACGTTACCATCTGCAATATCCAACGCAGTCGCGGCGGCAGTACCAGTAATCGTCAATTTCTCAGCGGACGAATCCCACACAAAATGGTCACCTGCGGTATCAGAATAGAAAGTAACATCCTCACCCGCACCATCAGAACCCACCGTCAGGGTGCCATCACCGATAACAACATTGCCATCAGTAACATCCAACACCGTCGCACCATTCGTACCCTCAAGAACCAACTTGTTAGTATCAGCGTCATACCAGAAATAGTCACCCGTGGTGTCACCCCACAGGACGACATCATGTCCAGCACCCGACGACCCCAACGTCAAAGTGTTGTTCAACTGAACAGCACCAGTGATCGTCCCGCCCGTGAGTTGTAACAGACCGGGCGTGGTGTTGACGAATGCTTCGATGTCGTCAAAGTTGGTATTCATCTGCGAGGCAACGATTGCGGTGCCTGACGAGAATACGGTTGTTACTCCTAATACTGCCATTTATCTACCTTAGTCGGCGTGGGAGGTATGTAAACGCTAAAGCGTTTACTTCCCACGTATGGTTTGTCAATTTTGGACCGTCAATCCGCATACTTACTGCCTGCGCTGTCCCGATTGTCGGCAAACGCTTAACATCAGTCACAATTGCCTCTGCGTCAGCGGCCCACAACGC
>Ga0209757_10000067_pt1 | contig 32359 bp, 24 predicted proteins | sample ETNvirome_6_1000_FD_185472 | JGI IMG/M metagenome (GOLD analysis project Ga0209757, IMG submission 185472) | Marine viral communities from the Pacific Ocean - ETNP_6_1000 (SPAdes) (version 2) | ecosystem: Environmental > Aquatic > Marine > Oceanic | place: Pacific Ocean | collected 2013-06-19 | reverse complement strand
TAGAGGGTCGCAAGGGAGTTACCGCGGGAGAGGCTGGTGCAGCAGGAGCAGCTAAGGGAGCAATGACGGGAGCTGCCGTAGGTCTTGCCGTGGTCGCGGCTTTCCCTGCGGCGTGGCCAGCGGCCATTGGCGCTGCTTTGATTGCTACAATTATTGGTGTTGTGAGGGGAGGCAATATTGAAGCCGCAAGACAGGCGGAATTTCTTGCTTACGAGAGATTAGGAAAAGCGGCAGATAGGGCAGCAGAAGCCCTTCAGAGGCTGGCCGACGACAAGCACATAACTGGCGAAGAGCTTGTTACTGAATCTGCTAATTATAGGGGTTCAATCAGAGGGACGCATCAGGCTGGTTGGGCGACCGGAGAAAAGACCGTTGCTGAATCTTGGGCGACAACCCTTACCGGGCCGGAGAGGACCATGGAATCGACCATGAAAGATAAGTATCAGGCTGAGCGAACTGAGAATTTGCAGGACCCGTTTAGCATAAAGGCTGTAAAGCACTCATTGAAAAGTGTTTTTATAGATCCGTGGCAATGGTTGCCGCGCATGGAAGATTCTCCGGCGGAGAAGTTTGGCGAGGGAAGAGCGCAACAGGCGGCGGTAGCACAGGCCGAACTGGGATCGAAAGGCTTTGTATCCTCTTATACAGCCATGCAGGAAAAAACCGGAGAGGAAGACTTGGGGGCAGCTAAATTTGGCAATATGGTAGACAAGGCTTTTGATCAGTCCATAGGAAGGGTTGACACTTCCTTCCTTAAAGAAGCTGTTTTAAATATAGACAATATGGCGCTGGCGATGGAAGAAGCTGGCATTTCGTCTGAACAAATGAAGTTTGCCCTAACGGCAGAAAGAGAAGCGAAGCTGGCTAACATTGCAGCAACGGCAGCTGCGGGAGGCTCAACGGAAGGTAAGGCCCTAGCATCGGCATACCAAATTCTTGCCCACGAAGCCGGGAAAACTGGCAAGAGCGTTGCCGACCTGTCTTATGACCAAGCTAAGGCAATCCTTATTACGGAGGGATATGGAGAGGCCAACGGTCAACTAAACGCAGTTATGAATTCTGGCGTTGCGTCATTAGTTCAAAATAACATGGAACTAAAGAAGGAGCAAGCAGAGAGGCAGAAGACTACCTTTCTTATGACAAAGCTCACGAGAGCTGCCAATATAGCCAATCAAGCAGTTGATATATTTGTTTCGGGAATGGGAAGACTGTCAGAAGGAATCAAGGAAGCTAGTGACAAGCTCGCAATGGATCTTGGCATTATGAAAAACATGTTCAAGGATGCTGGGAAGTCAGTTCAGTCTTTCCGACCGCAATTGAACGTGTTTAAAAACCTTGAAACTTCGTCTAACGAACAGATTGGGCTAGCAACGGCAGGGGTTCTGGGGCAGGCTGGTCTGGGGGGTGAGGCCGAGCGAGTTTCCGCAACCGTACAGCTATCCAAAGCGTTGCCTGATATCTTCAGAAAGGCCAGTATGGATCTGGCACTTACTCCCGAGCTTGAAACTCCGCAGCAAATTTTTGATGCTCTCGGAAATGTTGCTTCAGAGATGGGATTTGATAATTGGGATAAACTTCCTGATGCTATCAAGGAGCAACTCAAGACCCAAATTTCCACGATACAAACCAGACAGGGCGGTAAAATTAACATAGAAGAACTCTTCAAGACAATGCTTAGTTCTGAGGAGTTTGGTAAACTTAATGAAGCTATGTCTAAGGCGTCTACCGCCGTAACAAAGTCTATGGCGGAAGTCCAAGATGCTTTGTTTAAAGCGCAAGCGGCCTATGTAACTGTACTTCAACAAGAGGTTGCCATAGTTCAGGCGGGGATAAAGGCGCGGACATCTGAGTATAACATAATTAAAAAGGTAGACGATGCTCTTGCCCAGTTTGAACCGAACAAAGGAAAGTTTACGCGTAATCAGATGGCACAGCAGCAGGCCCAAAGGCAGCAAAAGATATTTGGCCCCGGTGCTACAACTGACATTGATGCTCAGTCTGCGAAGGTTTCGAATCTTTACGCAGAAAATGAAAGACTAAGAAACAATCTTGCTGCCTCGGGCGGCGCTGTGATGGGGAATGTTTCAGAGGATAGCATTAAGAAAGGTCAGGAGGCTCGTGCTAATACCCCGTTCGGCCGGCAGGCGACAATAGACGCGGATCAACAAGCCCTTAATGAAAATACGAAGGCTCTAGAAAATGAGAAGGAGGCCTTAAAGGCACTCATTGGAGCTACCGACAAACTCACAGGCATTCAAAACGAATTGGCTGCGAGAGCACGAGACAGGATGACTGCGCGAGAAATAACCCAGCGCGACACTAAGATGATGGCTGAAGCAGGCATGATAAAAGATCCTGTTGAGAGAGAAAAGTTCCTAGAGGAAAATACGAGAAGTGCGAGAGCTTTCCAGAAATTCCAAGCAGGAGAACAGCTGGACCCAAGAGAGTTCGTCGCTCTAGGTCAGGGCGTTGAAGAGGCAATTAAGCTTGCTCGGGCGGGTGGTGTTAGCGATGGTGCGGGCGGTATACGACAGTTTACTGATGAGGACGAAGCAGAATTAAGAAAAAGATATGCAGATTTTCAAGCTAGAGAATTTGACAACCTGAACCAAAACGCTGGAAGAGACCTTCCGGGAGGTCGAGTGTTCGTTGACGGAAACCTTGCCCAGCGTCAACGAGCAGCCAATTTAGCTGCCACCACGACCACTGCTGAGGAAGAAAAACTCAAGGAAGACGCCAAAGATGAAGCCGTAAAGAAAGCAAAAGCACAGAAAATGCTTGACGACATCGGAATCACGGCGATGAAAGACGGGCTTGAGCTTGCCAATAAAGCACTGGTGACCTTTCAGACTCAGGTCGCGAATGCGGGGGCTAAGTTGCAAAGCGCTATCACTGACATGGACAAAATGGCCGAAGAAGCAAGGGAAATTAGGGAGTCAGCGCAGACTGTACTGGCAGAGGAAGGTAGACGAGATACCTCAGAGGATTTGAAAAGACTTGCTGCTGAACAGAAAAGGGATGCCATCGATGCGGCAATAGCTGCTGGACAAAGAGGTGATGACAATATATTTGGCACCGCAGATGACGTGCCCGGTTTTGATATTGGTTCTGAACCTTGGGATTCGGCCGGAGGAAGATTGATGAACCAAGCTGACATAGTATGGCAACAAGAGGCTGCAAACAAGATTTTGGACGATGCACTTGCCGGCGGCAAAATTAATCAGGCACAGAGGGACAAGGCTCAGAACTCGGGAATTCCCGGATTCAATGCGCTGATGTCAACTAATACAGAGTTCAAAAAGTTTGCAGACGAAGCACTAAAGCCCGGTAGTATTTATACACATGACCAACATCTTGAGAAGATTTTAATTAGAATGGAAAGGTCTCTCACTGGACGAGGAGCCGGAGCCGGAGCCGGACCCACTGCCGCTGAACTAGCTCGCATTAGAGAAATGCCTAGGCGGGATTTTGGCGACGACTACAAGGAAGGTGGAATCATGGGGGGACCATCCAAGGGCATGCAAGAATTCAAAAGTATGATAGAGACCCTTAATAAGGTTGCTGATGGTCTTACGATTTCTGTCTCAATGGCTCCGATGGAAATAATACTGAATACAGGAGGTTTCACAGATCAAATGCAAAATATAGTTACAAAGCTAGCTCTAGACTCTATGGGAAAACAGCTTCCTGCCATGATAGAGGCTAGAAAAGCAGACGTCTTAAGGGCTCTTGGAATGGAGAATGCATAATGGGTGTAGTTACTGGAGTAAAAATGTCTTACGGGGATTACAGCTTTGAGCCAGTCCCTATGGTTACTATCGGCAGAGAAACGTTCAAGACAAACGGCAACATCATTGGTGGAGGCTATACTGTGTCTTTAGATGGTGTTCTTATTCCTTATGTTACAGGAACGGATAGGGGCGGAATTGGAGTATTCCAAGCAAGAGACGATCTGACAGCGGCTCTAACTCAAGACTATAGCTGCTTTACGGCTTACTTCACTGGTGTCTCGCCCGATGGAGGCGGCTGCGGAGACACTATCTTAAAGGGTAGGCCACGGGTGAATTCCCTAAATTTTGAGACCAGCTCTGATAATAATTCCTTAACAATGCCTTACTCTGTAGAGCTTCGTTTTGATGGGAGTGCATTAGCCGGAGTTGAAGATTATGTTGAGCGCGGCCTTAACTTAGAAAGCCTTTCCACTACTTATAATGTTTCGTACCTTAACAAGCCTTATGGCTTTTCTTTAGCGTCAGGTGGTGGCACGCCAACAGGTGGCGCAGGAGGAATAACACAGGTTGAGAGAACTATTAGTGCCAAGGGCATCCCTATTGGCACAGGAAATGATATAGTGCAATCAGAAATTCCGGGAAGGACTTGTGAGTATGGAACAGGCTTGCCCGTTGCCGGAAAAGGAGGGCCGGGGAGCACCGGAATGGGTGCGGTTTCCGGAATTAGAGTCGACCCCCTTACATTCGCTTCTGACTACATAGTCTCTGTTATTAGCCGAACTGGAGCTGGCTGTTTGGGCACCGTCGGAAATAAGGCTTGGTCTTATCCTGATAAGGCTGCACGTTCGGAAATATTCGATCCCGGCAGTACGCGAATTGTGTCCTCGGGGGCTGTCTGCAAAACAAACAGTTTTCTTATTGACAGAACGGTAAGCGCTGATGAATTCGAGGGATCTATGACCCTTACCGACACTTACATGCTTATCAATTCGTCAGGAACTTCGTTTTCTGAAAACTATGCTGCATGGGATGTTTGGAGCGTTAATGTTGATACAGACATCAATCAAGATGGGCTTGCCCGAGTAAGTGTTCAGGGTAGTATTCAGGGGTATCCAAACTATAGGTTTGATTCTTTCATACTTCAGGACGGAGATTCAGCCTTTGATCAGGCCAGCTCTTATTTTTCACTAGTGGATGGAAGCGGGGCGAGTGGTGGAGCTTTCCAGAGAGCCAAAACATTTTGGCATAACGATGGTCCGGGCTATAGTAAAAATCAGCTTAACGAAGTCGCTGACACCAACGGGCCCACAGATCGTGCACAACCAATTAACCAGACAATGCCATTAAATCCAGAACCAATCAGCCGTTCCTTCGGCTATAATGTAACAGAGGGAACAGTAGAGTATACTTTACAATTCGACACTAGACCTATGGCCTGTGTGACAGGGCAAAACGTTTTGTCAGAGCAAATAAGCATATCAAAAAATAGACCCATACCACTACACGCTGCCTTGACTGTTTTAGGAAGATCAAACGGGCCTATTCTTCAGGATATAGGAACCCAAACCGCATATACTGCCGACCTCAGTATAGAAGCTGTTGTTCCTCCGCCTTCGGACTGTACAGGACCTCTATGGTTTTTAGGGACTCCTAACTATGACGAAATAGTTAATGATACGGACAATCACATTGCTACTGGAGAGGGAAGAAACGCATACTTTAAAACAGCAGACAGCGAAAGCTTTGATGTAAAAACAGGAAGATATACCCGGTCTGTGAGCTGGATATATACCGCGTGCCCAACATTAATATAAAAAAAGAACTAAAGGAATTACACAGGAATGTCAGTAACAGATTTTAAGCAGGTTTGTGATACACTAGGGAGCACAGAAGGTCCCTTCAAGCACGTTCTGTTCTTGGGGCTTTCTGTCCAGAGCGTTACAGCAAGCATGGGCTGGAATTCTCAACAAAGCACCGTCACTATCAATCTCGTAGAGGACGACTGCCCCCCTCCGCAGGGTGAGTTTAAATATTACTATCCTAGACCGGGGATAGAAAGCAGGTGGGGCGATGCTGATCCCGGATGGACGAATCCAACAATTGGTGCTCCGTGCTATTTTCGTCTTGGAGACTTTGAGTTTGCTGGTCTTTTGCAAAACTGGGAGAAGAAGCAAGGAGCTGGAGGCTTTACATATGTCGTTACTTTATGTGACCCAAGATTGCTTTTGGAGAATGTATCTGTAATAATCTCAGACTATGCTGATAGTATTGACGGTGGTGCCAACTCTACAGACACGATAGCTATTGAAAACCTCATAAATGCCTATGGGTGGGCCGAGTCACAAGGATTCGATTGTGATCAATACCTAATCAAGGGAGCCTCATTTGGTTCTCCTGCTGGGGGATTTGGAGGCTCATTAAATAATAGCGAGGGCACTCCCTTCAATATTATCAAGAAGTCCATCATGTACCTACTTGCCCAACCGGGTCCGGTGCAGGAAAACGTTGGAGGAGTTGTAAAGACCTTTTCAGCGGGGAGCGCTCGATTTAGAGGACATAATCCCTTGCAGTTTAACACGGGTGGGGGAATGGGTGCTCTTGACGCCGATAGTTTTGATGCTAGACTAGTATCTAGCTTTGGACATAATGGATATATTTCCAGTTATGTCGTTGATATATCAGAGATACCTTTCGCCCCAGAGCATTTTAGATTGGCGGGCCCTCAAGACACCCTGATGAACATCATTTCCAATGCCTGCACTTTGGCGGGATGTGACTTTTTTGTAGACCTTCTCATATCTGGCACCACTAAGGTTATAAAGATTAGGACTACTCAAAGGCGTATCCAGCCCAGCCTAGGGGAAATAGAAGCCTTTATTGCTACTACAGATGGCGTTACGGAAAAGAACATAGGGAGAGAACTAAGAAATGAAACCAACTCTTCTTTTCTGTATGGTGGCTACATACAGTCTATTTATGAAGACTTAGCCGATAACCCAATATCTGGCACCGACATTATACAACACTGGGGATTTGATGGCTCCGGTAATTTTACGCCAGCAACACTTGACGTAAACGACGAATGGGATGTTACTCTCGACTTAAGGCCTCTGGTTGACGGACTAAACACTCCCTTGACCGATGGAGCAGCCTTAGCCAAGAAGGTTATCATTAGCGAAAGAGAAATGAGATGTGCTCTGGGAGAGTATGACACTTGGAGAAACTATATTCTTGCTTTTAATAACAAGGCAGGAACACCGATGGGGATTCTTATTCGAGCGACATTCCCCGGAGTGGCGATGGATCTTAACCCAGAACCATTCGAAGCGTTGGCGGTAGCAGTAGCTGCTCCGGGATTGGGGAACGACGGGGCTGCGGGGGTGGTCCTCAATGATCCCGCAAACCAGAAACTAACAACAGAAGATACTGACGACCTTAAGAAAATACATAAGTTTGTTGCAGACTTTGCAGACGAGTATTATGGTAAGCAATTTTTACTGAGACTCCCTTTTGTTTGCTACAGAGATGACGAAGAGTCGGGGCAGAGAATGCTCTCTGACAATCCAACAAATGACGGAGGGTGGCCGGCTGCGGTAGAGCTACAAGATGAAACGGATCCGAGCAGCCCTCTAGTGCCGAAGGTCGATATATTAGGCTTAGCTTGGCCTCCTACAAATGCCCTTCCAGAAATTGAAACCTTTAGAGATGACGTTGGTAAAGTACATTCTTTCGTGAGGTTTGACACCGCTCCAACGGGTGCATATCCTCAAAATCATGATAATTTTGTTGTTTTCGAGAGCGGACTATATGTGAAGTCTCAGCTAGATGAAAAAGTATATGAATACCCAGACGGAAATGCCTGCGCTGTACTGAAGATAAACCAAGCTATCGCACCTAAGAGAAATGAAGAAGGAGTTGACAAGAGATTTGCCGGATTTTTAGAGATTGGCCATGAGGTCGGAGTTGGCTTAGCTAACAAAGTGAAAATCAAGGCAGCAATTAAGTTCTTGGCGGACAAGGATCAAGCGGGAATCCGTGGAGATACGGCCCTAGCGATGGAAACCAAGAGACTGATTCCTAGCGGAGCAGCCGTACCCATGATTAGTAATACGGACCGCTATGGCCCATACTACCAAGAGGGACCACCGGGACAAGTTAAGTTTGAAGCCATTGGCGGGCTGACTCCTTGGAACTATAACGGCTACGATGCAATGGATGCTGCTGGAGTGGAACTTGTAAAGGATTCCGTCACCTATATGCAGGTAGGAGAGAAGGGGGGCATTACCATTCCCGGATATCCTGTGATGCGGCTGGGCCAAGAGCTTCGAGATAGTAGTAGCTCAAATCCAAACTTTAGCTTTGGAATGTTTGGAAACATTTCTCTACAAATAGACAATAGCCTTGCAATTGCCGGCTCCACTACTTCTTATGGGTTTCAATATTACAATACTTCTCCTATGGCCGGAACCTTTGGTCCCAATATTACTGACATCAGCATTAGCATGGGTACTAACGGAGTCACTACCTCATATTCGTTCAGAACATTTAGCCCCACCTTCGGGAAATTTGCCAAATACAATGCAGCTCAGTTGCAAAAGGTCTCCAAACGCAGGCAGGAGATTGCACGACGAAATAGGTTAGATGACAAGGTTAACAAAAGGCTTGCAAAGGCAGAGCAGAGAGTCAACAAAGCACTAGCCAACATTAAGAGAGAAAACGACGCAAAAAATGTTGGCCCCGGAGCTCCTGTCGTTATTACTGCCCAACAAAGTGTTCCTGCCGCGGGTACGATGCCCGGTGGACAACCGACCACCGATGCTGCCTTTAACGATATGGTAACAATTGAGGGTGGGACCAGCACAGCTCGGCAAGTTACCAACTGTCCTCCAGACCCGAACGGTGCTCTTATGAGCTGGGACGGCCTATTTTATCCAGTATCAAGAAGTGGAGACGGGGGTCTTTCTCCGTATGTTACCCCCGTTGGGAGTTGCTCGGGCACGAAACAGTACTTGTCCGGCACCACGACCCAGATGGATCCTCCTATAACCGGATATTCGGAACCGATAGTAAATACCAGCTATCTCGATCCTTTTGCAGTTCCTTCCACTCCCAAGCATGAAAACGACCCCACTCTTGAACATCACAGCGGTAATCACCATCATGTAAGAAGAATTGCTCACTCTGATTATTCCGCTTCGGGGGGAACGCAAACTAACATGAGGGTGGGTGAGCTGACGGGGGATGCTTTTCCAGAGGACTTCAGGTTCTTAGCTCTCAAGGGACCTCTTTTAATTCATGGATGGGGATATGACTTAGAAGGCAAGCCTATTCCTAACTATGCGGATACTACCGAAGACGCTTCGCAAGGGGTTTTTCACAACGGCCCCGAAGACCTCGAAGATCATTTTTTACCCATGTGGCTACGGAAGCCTCAGACTTGGCCAACGGCTCCTTTGGATGTGAGGTTTGATAGAGCCAGAGGGGTTTGGACTGTTCCTAATGACTTTAGAATAATGCAGGCGCAGGTGGTGCAATCGGGAGGGATCTCAGCTGGAGAAACAGGTGCGATACAAATACTAAACCTGAGGCCTACTTATGACGAATTCGGAGATGAAATAACAGACCCCGAGAAGAAGAGGGGCATACTAAGCAATCCATCAACAATTGACTGCATTGGAACGTTGGCTAGCGGAGATACTTTCTTTACTTTTTATGACACAATTGATTGCCTCTATTATCCCATCCCTTGTAGTTCAGGCGTCAGCGGTTGCACCGTTATATACAATAGCGGTTGCGATAATGATTGTGGCTCGGACAATCTAGACTGCGCCGGGACAAGGTATGATCCTTATGTTTATGTGTACGGAACTGGCATAACTGCATCATTTATTGAAATGAGCGGCCTAACGGGATGCGTAGGTTGCGAAACAGGCAGCGGGACGTTAATGATGACAGGAACGGACCCCACTGGCTATGTGAATGGGATGACCGGTATTATGATCAACCTTGATCTCAAGGTTAGCGATAGCGGATATTGTGATTGGTCAGGAATCGACGGGACTCCTTTAGATTGTTATAACTTTGATCACATTATCTTCAGAAGCGGCTTGCAGGCGAGGGAAGGGGAGGACTGTGAAGTCATTATTGATGCCGACCACTGTATCCATGACAGCGGATACTGCGACTGGAGCGGTAGCATTACAGGAGAAGAGGGAGACACTCTAGCGGGAGGATTCTTCAATCACCTAGTCGCTGGATCAGGACTTCAAGTAGTCGGAAGCGGTAGCGGAGGCTGTACTTATACCATTCACGCAGATCACTATATAAAAGCAGCAGACCACACAGGATGCCTCAGCGGAGTATCAGAGGTAGAAGATTATGAATTCTTCAATAAGCTAGCTTTTAGGAGCGGCATGACTGTTACCTCAGGAGACAACTGCGAATACTATATAGATGCAGTTCCCCATAGGGTAGCAGATTCCGGCTATTGTGAATACAAGGATAGCGAAGTGTCCTTTACGGGGTGCACTCCATTCGATTGCCTCACGTTCCGTTCAGGTCTAAAGGTTGTAAAGATAGGGGAAGGGGAAGAAGACTGTGATTTCTTAATTGATGCAGACCATACCCTGTCTAAGATAACTTGCACGGAAGAAGAAGAGACAATAGAGCCCGCTTTCTTTAACCATCTCACCTTCTATACGGGAATAGATGTAGAGCTAAGTGATGATGATTGCAGTTATCTTATAACCAGCGCTCTTACAATTGTAGACATAGAACCCACGGGAGATTGCACTGGAACAGTCCCTACGCTCACGATCCCCGCAAAGTATGAAGCCCTTAGGTTTGGATCGGGCCTTACCGTTACAGGAGAAGGCTGTGAGTATACCATACACGCGAGACAGCCATGTATTGCAGACTCAGGGTATTGTGACTGGGCCCCAGTGGTGCCGGATTGTGAGATTTTTGATGAACTAAATGCAGGAAGTGGACTTAGGGTTGCAAAAGTAGGCGATTGCCAGTATCAGATAGAGGCTGACCATTACATTAACGATACATCGTATTGCGATTGGACTGCCACTGTTGAAGATGAATTCTTCACTAATCTCAACATTGGAACTGGCTTAAAGGTCAATAAGAAGGCTGGAGACGGATGTCAATATAATATTGACGCAGACCACTATCTCAAGGGAACGGACTACTGCTCTCATCTTCAAGCGGTTGACACATACAAGTTCTTTAATAAGCTGAACTTTACCCGTGGCCTTCAGGTGACTAGTGAAGGCGCTTGTGAATATACGATCAAGGCAGACCACTATATTTCCAAAATAGATTGTGACGATACTGAAAGCCTTGCCGGAACTTTCTTTAATATGTTGACTTTCCATACAGGAATAGATGTTGAACACTACGGGTCTTGCGAGTACGGAATATCGAGCGCGCTTAAGGTTCAAGATATTGCTTACTGCGACTGGACTCCTGTCGCGGCCGCAACCCCAAAGAAATACGAAAATCTTTACTTTGGCACCGGATTAAAAATGTTCACATACGGTGAGTGTGGATACAGCATAGATGCAGACCACTATATCCAAGGCACAGACTATTGCGACCACACACAAGGGGTTGACAGTTACGAGTTCTTTAACAAGCTGAACTTTACCCGTGGCCTTCAGGTGACTAGTGAAGGCGATTGTGAATATACGATCAAGGCAGACCACTACATTTCCAAAGTAGATTGTGAGGATACAGAAACCCTTGCGCCAACTTTCTTTAACCAGCTTACTTTCTGGACCGGATTTGACGTTGAGGCAGGCAACAATTGCGAATGGTTGATTTCAAGCGCTTTTACAATTGTAGACATAGAGCCTTCAGGAGATTGTTCTGGAACGGTCGCTACGCTCACAACACCCGTAAAGTACGAGGCTCTTAGGTTTGGATCTGGCCTTTCTGTTACAGGCTCGGGCTGTGAGTATACTATACACGCTAGACAACCATGCATTGCAGACTCAGGGTATTGTGACTGGTCTCCAACAGTGACGGATTGTGGGATTTTTGATGAACTAAACGCAGGAAGTGGACTTAGGGTTGCAAAAGTAGGCGATTGCCAGTATCAGATAGAGGCTGACCATTACATTAACGATGCCTCGTATTGCAATTGGGTTCCTACTGTTGAAGATGAATTCTTCACTAAGCTCAATATCGGAACTGGCCTGAGGGTCAATAAGCAGGCTGGAGACGGATGTCAATATAACATTGATGCAGACCACTACATAAAGGACACTGCAACCTGCGGAAGAGGGTCTAACGTTGTCCCATACAAGTTCTTTAACAGAATAAATTTTCAGAGTGGACTGTACTTGGTCGATGAAGGAGAGTGTCAGTATTCAGTTCAGGCCGATCATCATATAACCGACGCAGGTTATTGTGACCATACGGGCGAAGGGGGGACGCCAGCAGTACAAGACGACTTCTTTAGGTTGCTTACTTTTGGAACCGGCCTAAAGGTTGTAGACGAGGGTAACTGCGAGTTCGCTATAAATGCCGATCATTACATTAGCTCTACGGGATCTACCTGTTCCGGAACTGAGAGTATTACTAAAAAATTCTTTAATCACCTCAGCTTTGGCTCCGGTATAGGAGTTAAAGACAAGGGGAATTGTGCCTATGAGATATTTGCTTGTGGTTCTGGTTCTGGAGTTCAGGTTAGGGATTCAGGTTACTGCGATTGGGAGGCAACACCCGAGAGATCCGGCTGCACAGATGTGAGCTGTATCACATATGGTAGCGGGCTGAAGCTAATCGACATCGTTGATGGCGAGGCTAGAGTTGATGCTGACCATTATATACATGATAGCGGATATTGTGATTACACGCCCTCTGTTCCCGGGCCAAATTTCTTTAACAATATCATTGCAGGCACAGGCCTAAAGGTCATTAGCAGCGGAGACTGCTCCTACAGAATTGATGCAGACCACTACCTTAGTTCCGTTTATACGGATTGTGACGGAACCGAAGCTTACGATCATGTCTTTTTTAATCATTTGAAATTCATGGAAGGAATAGGGGTAAATAAGGTTGACGATTGCGAGTATGAGATATATGCTTGCGGCAACGTGAAGGTAAAGGACTCAAATCCGTGTACTGGAAATCCGCCTAGCTACACTTCTGTGGTTACAGATTGCTCTGGGCTCACATGCTTGGAGTTTGGCTCGGGATTACACATATACGATAGTGCTTTGCAGCCTAAAGTCATGGCGACTAGATATGTTGTTGATGCCTTAGATTCAGGAACTTGTAAGACCACCTCCTATAACCCTCTGAGGGCTTGGTATGAGACTCTTCACTTCAGGAAAGGTGTCCATGTACAACAATCTGGAACTAGCTGTGAATATATAGTGGACGTGGTTCCGCATAAATATAAGGGGGATACAACCTGTGCGAAATTTGTGGCGGCACTCGCTCCTCCTGTTGATCAGTCTATTGACTCGGTATTTGCTGGACCCGGTATCAGCATCAGGCAGGATGAAGTCGACGAATGCGGATATGCGATAGGAACTGAATTTTGGTTTAACTCTTGCAGTGGAGGATTCAACCGGCCTATTAACAAGTTCGAGTACGGATGTGGAATCGTGGCCGTGGAAACACCCGGAGATTCTTGCTCGGTCGATATTTCACTTGATCCCTTATGTGGCGGCGGCCCGTTATTCGGAGGGCTGGCAACAGGAGTAAATCTTGTTAGAGATGTGTGCTGCACTGGTGACTCTCTTACTATTAATTATGTAACTCTTATGTTCAGCTCATGCGGCCTCTTTACGGGTATCGTTGCTGATGACGGACTGTGTGACTGTTGCGAATAAGATATAAAATATTTTAGGATAAAGGAAGTTTATAATGCCCAAGTCAATTACTATAGGGCCCGGATGGAATGAGCCCTTTAATGACGCTCAACCCACAGGATGCTGCACATGTTGCGAAAAATGTTCCCCCGATAATGCAGTTCGCTTGGATACCTGTCCGTCTCATTGCTGCCCATGTCCACCTACTGGAGACATTTGCTTGACCTTTTATGATTTGGGGGGAAACTGTGGACCGTTGGATGGTGCCACCGTTCAGCTTACCCGAGATGCAGGAATTCCCTTTTGTAGCGGAACGAATCCAGATAACGAGGGAGGGGCATTCTGCTATTATCCCGGTGTTTATGACGGGGACTGCGGCTGCCCCGGAGGCTACTGGAAGGATTATGAAAAAAGCCTTAAAGATTTCCCACATGAAAAATGGGCTACGCCCGCGCCAGTCACGCTCTGTGGAAGTGCTCAGGGAGGCTGCGGGAGCGGAGAAAAAATTACTATTTCTTTATGCTGTTGCGACGAACTCGACTCTGCTAAACAAGGCGTTAGCTTTGAAGACGAATGTCATGGATGTCGTTATCAATTACGATTTGAGTGGGATACTTGGGTAAACCCTCCTCCCGGCGCGCTGTGGGGTGATGGAGACCACTGCACCTGTCCCACTGGATACTATGCAGAGAAGCTAATACCTCCAGACTATTGCGCACCCGGCCCCGGCCCCGGTATATTTGTTTGGGAGATGCATAAAACAGAGTGTGGGAGTGGGATTCCAGAAAACTGGAAAACGACTTTTGAACTAATCGACGCGGTTTGGAACTGTTCCTGTTGCACAGGAGGAGGTGTCGATACTCCGGACTGTGCTGGACCTACCAACGTTATGATCATAGCCACGCCGTTGCCACCGGGAAGCACCTGTGGTTGGTGAGCGTAAAGATATGGAAAAATGCATATGTACAGGAACCGGATATTGCGAGCTGCACCGGACACACATAGACAGGAAATTCGACTTTCTTGTCTGTCAAGGGGCTCACCCCCAAGAGAGGGAAAGGATCCATAAAAAATATCAGATTAAACGAAAAAGAGAGGAGGCCCGAAAAGCTCATAAACAAATAATGCGTAAGGGTAAATTCATAACATCCTCTCAACTTATTTTAGATTGTATAAATATAATTATTCCGAAGTTATATCCCCATAAGATTAGCGGAGTGATAGGGATTCCAAGATCAGGAATGATTCCTGCTTCTATCATTGCCACTCACCTGTCTGTCCCTCTTTATACGATAGCCAACGAAAAGGTAGTGCTCTGTTCGGGAAGCTCTTCCTATGGAGGAATAAGAATGAGGGGCTTTAGCAGAATGGACGGTCCGTTGCTGGTAGTAGATGACACTATTTTTCACGGTAGCGCCCTCAGGGAAGCCAAAAGAATCTTGCCAGATGAGGCAGAATACATATATGCGGCGGTCTATAGTACCCTTCAGAAGTCCTCAGAGCTTGATATCTATGGTGAACTTATAGACTCAGGTTATTTTTATGAGTGGTGCTTGTTTAACTGCCCGGTAATGAACCATTCTCTTTTAGATATAGACGGAATTTTATGCAAAGATATTCCGCCAGAAATTTGCCGAAACCCAGACCCCCTCGTTTATAGCAATTACTTGTCTTCAATTAAACCCATACCTTCACGCTTGCCGGTCCTGTATCATTGCGAAGGACTGGTAACAGGACGCCTAGAAAATAAGAGAGAGATTACGGAAGCTTGGCTCGCTAAGCATAATGTTTTGTACAAAAGACTACACATGTACCCTAGTGAAACAGAAAAAGAAAGAGATGGGAATGGGGGAAACTCTCACAATAACAATGTATCTAGATTTAAATCAGACATTTTTTCCAAGTCTGCGGCTACAATCTTTATAGAGAGTAATAAAATGCAAGCTGTAGGAATAGCTCAACAAACTCAAAAAATGGTAATTTGTCCAGAGGCAGGAGAGGTATATGGAAGAAAACACTAAGGAAGCGCCAACAGAATGTATTTGCGAACAGGCAGGACATTGCCCTATATATCAGGCTAATATTAGCGAACCCATTCGACACCAGTGTCAAGGGGGTCAGCAAAACAGAGACTTTTACTGGAGATTATTCTGTCCCCAGCATACAAAAGACGGGATCAAGAAAGCAGAAGAAAAAAGAGACCTAAGCGCTGCCAAGTCAAAAGTAACTAGAGCGATCAGAGAGCTTCAAAAAGAAGGAATAAACCTTGACGGAGAAGACATGGAAGTTTCGAAAGGGCTCGGAGACACAATTTCCAAGGTACTGTCTAGGATCGGTATTACTACGGATATTATGAAAAAGGTTTCTGGCCTACAGGACTGCGGGTGCGACAAAAGAAAAGAATGGTTAAATAAAATTTTTGGATATAAGGAATAGAAGATATGTCTTGGTCACCGACAGGAGTTCCTCTTCCTCCCAATGGGGAAAAAACAATAAAATTCAAACGTCGTTCAGATAATGGAGATATTTATATGACAAGAGTGGAAAAGGACAGCCCAGACATAATGGGTGTTCATCCAAATCCAGACAGCCTTCCTCCAGAATCTCTGAGTGATCACGATTTAGCTAATAGACTTATAGAAGAAATGCATGAAGAGGGAGTGGACATAGAAAGCATCAATGAAGGAAACGCAGGACTTGGAGACGCCATAGGTAGTGTACTGTCTAAAATAGGCATTACATCCGAAAGAATAGAAAAGGTATTTGGGATAGAGGGCTGTGGCTGTGACGAAAGAAAGCAATATCTAAACAAGCTGTTTCCTTTCTTTAAGAAGCACAAGGACGATGCCTAGTCTGGAGTTAAAGTATACAAATTCTACATTCCTCCATATGCCAAAAACAGGAGGGTCGTGGATAGAACGATCTCTTGTGGTGTCAAAATCTAGCTTTGAGCGGATAGATCCAGACCTTAGTTGTAGAGGAGGACACACAGGGTATTACTATAAAGCCATCACGGGATTTTCCTTTTCTTTTATACGAAACCCTTTTGAATGGTATAAATCTCTTTTTAAATACAACAAAATACACAGAAGAGTTGCTTCTTGGGATACCGAGGATATAAATAAATTTACCGGTGATCTAATTTATTCGGGACACTCCCTTTACAATATGTCCAAATATTACTTTGGGAATAATTACGAAGTTAGCTTTATCGGAAAGTATGAAAACCTCGTAGAAGATTTTATAGAAGCCCTAAGTCTTGCAGGAGAGCCTGTTGACAAATCTTTAATAAGAAACTTCGGAACTAAGCCTATTAATCACACCTCTGAAGTTACATGCGAAGACTACAATATCTCCACGAAAAATATTATTTTTGGCGCTGATTCCTATATCTTTAAGAGATTTAAATACTAATGAAAATAAAGGAGATACCCACTAGAGAAGAGCTTTACTTAGAAGTGCCGAGAGGTGGAATTGGTGCTGAGCTTGGAGTTTGCAAGGGCCACAACGCAACACAGCTTTACTTTAGGACAAGGCCGTCTCATTTGTTTTTGATCGACATCTGGACAGATGAGGGTTTTATTGGCAGCGCCCCTCCAGAATTGTGGTATGGCGATCACTTCGAGATGGTATCTAATATCTTTTCAGAGGAAATTAAGAACCAAACCGTCACTCTTTGTCGGGAAAATACTATGGCTTTTTTAGGGGGCCTTCATGACCAGTTTCTAGATTGGATATATATAGACTCTAACCATTTTTACGATTATGCGTCCCAAGAGCTACAGCTGTGCTTAAAGAAGGTAAAACGCGGGGGCTATATCATGGGTCACGATTTTTTTGTAGAAAAGTATGCTCAGCGGTCTGGAATTATTCGCGCTGTGATAGAGCAAATACAGGAAGATCGCCTAACTATGGAGGCTATAACTTTAGAAAAGTGGCCATCATATCTATGCAAAGTACTATAGTTCGACTGTCTTCAAAAATAAATTAATAAATTAAATGCCTAATTCTAGGTGTATGGTATAGTGGCGAGCGACGGGATCCCTTGCACTCTGTGATCCCCATAAGGGGGGTTTTTTATTTGTTAGTGGCAAGAATGGTGGACTCTTGAGTCTGTAGGTAATTTCATTCCGTTTCTCAAAAAGGCTAATTAAGAACAATTTACGATGGAGCAAAGACATGCAAGAAAACAGAAGAGGTTTTTTAAGCCATTGCGCCCTGATAGCATTTTTGGGTATAGAACTTTCTATGCCCGGAGAAGTTTCTGCTAATGGTATTTTCAGTAAGCCGGGCTCTTTCTGTAGAGCTAAAACTTTAACGCAAGAAAACGCCAGTCTCGGCAGTTCTAAGTGGGACAGAGATCACTTTAGATACCATATTGCTAGAAGGGATGATTATGATCTTTCTAGCGAAGTTTGGGATGGCGAATTTAGGCTAGCATTTGACTCTTGGTCTGAGGTCGTTCCTTTGACATTTGAGCAAGTTCGTGCCAACGAAGATTTTGATCTGTATATAACAACAGGTAAGCGTAGAAGAGAGGGCTTTGGAAAGTCCGGAGGAACGTTGGCTTGGGCTCAACTTCCACCTAGTCGCAAGTATAACGGAGTGTTAATGTCAAAGTTTGATCTGGCGGAGCGATGGGTCCTTCCCTCCAATTCGGAGCAAGGAATAGTGCTACGGTCTGTAGCAACTCATGAGATAGGGCATTTGCTTGGTCTCGGTCACTCTACAGAGAAGGATGCTATAATGTATCCCTATATCAATAACTCCCTTAAGCCTATGGCTGATGATATTAATCAAATACAAAGCCTTTATGGGAAAAAGTAAGATTAACAAAAAGGGAGGACGGAAAGAAAATCTCCGCACCTCCCATTTTTTTCGTTAATATCGCTCTGAATTAAAAAAGGGGGTATCTCAACCCTCCTGTTTTTTAAAAACCCAGCAGGAACAGTCCTAGGAGGCCGCAGGGGGCTTGTAGATGAACCATCCCTTGTCTGGTAAGTATCCCCTATTCTTTTCAGCATAGGTTTTTTCATTGATCCGTTGCTCTTGTTGTTTTTCAGACAGCTGATCCCACCGTATCTTAGGATAGATCTGACCACCCTTCTTAGTGCGTCCAAAAATTACCTTTCCTCGACAGACTTGACAGACCACTTCAAGCCAATCGTTCTCAGAACTGTCGTGACGACACACAAACTTGACTTCCGCAGAATTACATTTTCCGCAAGACTCATGTTTAAAAATTTCTTGAACCCTAGCTACTTGCTTAAACACTTCCTCTTCTGTTTCGGCATCTACTTGGAAAGACAGATCATTAGTTACTTTTACGCTAGCTTTCATTTTTCACCTCCGGAATCAAAGTTTTCTCTCCATTCTGAATTATAACCTTTAATGCTATCTGTTATCGAAGAAGTCTTTCTTTGATATTCCGACAACGAGCTTAAAAGCATCCTTCCCTGAAGATTGTTTACGTTCCTAATAGATTCTACATTAGCACAAGTATTTTTTACTATACCCACTAAGTCAATGTCTAATCTTTTGCACATCTGGTTAATTGCCAATATTTGTTGGTCAGTTATATTTTCCTCAGCCGCTAGTATGTCATCGTCAGAAGTGTTTTGCATTTCTTCTGCCGTAATAACTCTGAGCTTAAGAGCTCTTCTCAGGGCCTTTCCTTCTGCTCTTGTATCAGCTGTGGCTACTAAGTGTTGGTTAAAGGGATGTGGGACGTTTTGATATCGAACATCAACACAGCCGTCCACAGTAATTGTAGCACCCGTAGAGTATTTTTGGATTTGCAAAGTATGCTTAATGGTACAGGCTCTTTCGTCTGCCTTGATCACGTCACTGGTGGACGAAATTATTTCCCCATAAATTCTTTCCGTTACCCTGCGTAGTCCGTCTACGGTAGGATTTCCTTCTCTAAGCTCGCTATCGTCCATCTGGTCTAGAACATGCTCGCTCCACTTAGGGCTTTCGGAAGTGACTATACTGTCAGCCTCCTCAGTTTCTAGGACATCGTCGCCCTCTACCTCTTCTACCATTTCATCAAGTTCTGTTTTACTCATAGTTCTATGTACCTTTCACCTTCTGGAGGGAAATTAGTCCTGATGTTATTTAAAGTTTCAACAAGCTCGGAAAGCGTTTGTCTAAAATATCTCTGAGAAGCTCTTTTGTTTTGCTTGATTCTGATCAATACCATTCCCTGAGAGAGAATAAGTCCTGTTTTTTCTCTGTCCGACCTCTGGTTTCTAGCCAAGTTCTCTTCTCCCCACACGGGTTCGAAGTGAGATGGCCCGTCCACCTCTATGGCTGTTCTAAGGTCCGGAACAAAAAGATCGACCTCAAGCTTTTGGTTTCTCAGAAAGTGTTCCTTATGAAATTGTACCATGACTTTTTCCTTGGTAAGACCTTCTAACAAAAATCTTTCCATTTTAGAGCCTGTCCGAGCCGCCTCCCTGATCGCGGCAGAACCCCTGCTCACCAACTCTCTTTGTTCCGAGGCTGATTTCTTGTCCCAAGACCTTTTGCCTATTTCTGATCTCTTTAGTTTTTCTGAGTCGCTCAGATTGTCCCATACCAGACCTTGGCTTTCGCTTATTTTCATTTTAGTAAGGCTGTCTCTTTCTTTTCCCTTGGTTGGGTGAGAAAGTCTGCCTGCTTCTAGGGCTACTATAGCAGCCTCGCTACGACTCCTAGCCTTTATCCCGAATTTCTTGGCATCTCTCCTTATTCTATTAGAGTATGTTTGGGATATCTTTGCTATTTCTGAAAAGCTTAACTTTTCTTTTAGGTATCTTTGCTTAAGGAAAGCTACTTTTTCTTGCTTAGACATTTCGTTATACATTTTTAAATATCTCCTTTATCTTGTCAAAATCCCAACCTTCTATTACCGCTTCTGGTTTTCTAAAAAAGGTAGAGATGTCATTATATACATCTACAGTAGAGGCAACTAGTTTAACTTTGGAATTATAGTGTAAGCTTAAAAGCTTTTCATACGGTATCTGATTATGCTTAGTCCACTCCAGATCTCTAACATAGAACATCTTTTTGTTGGAACTTTTATTACGCAATAACACTTCTGTAGTTTTATAGCATGTCGATATAAGTATCCCTGTAAAATTAAAGCTTCTACCAATTGAGGAAAGGGGAATGTTGTTGATTTCTATAGGAGGCATATGGGTGTCTGTAAAGAGACATAGACCTTCCTTTTTCGACAATTCCTCAAACTCATGTAATTCTTTAATGTCAAAGGCATCTTTTATTATTCCTATCATTATAGCCTCCTCCCTTTTTCTTTTTGTATAGTAGCTGCGTAGCTTGACATTCCTATGGCGTTAAATATCTCTGCCAATGGAGACGCATAGTTTTTACCTATAAGAGCCATATTTTTTGTTATACTGTTGGGTCTTTCTTGATCTTTCCTGTCCTTCCCTAGTATCTTTTTAAGTTCATTGATATTTGAGAAAGTAATAGCTTTAATATTCTCTTCTGTAAAAACAACAGGCACCCCTCCGGAGCACATTATTTCTCCCCACATTGCTCCCGAAGCGTCTACGCAAAACACAGAAGAGGCGCATATGTCACTCCTCGTCTGAGGCCCCACAGGGCCAAGATAATTTTTGACATTCAACGGGATAGATCCAAAAAAACGAGTGTTATAACCAATCAGCGTTTTAACTAAGGAGGACGATACCTGCTTAGTGAGACCACGAAGACTTTCGGTAAAACAACAAACATCGCAGGCCATTTGTTCTGAAAAGTTTCCTTCATGACTTCCAAAGATGTCAGCTACGTAGTTCGGCAATGGCACCAAAGGAACTTCCCTGTTAAGAGAGCTTCCTAGTACTATAGAGGGCTTTACCTCTTGTTCTGCGGGAAGTTCGCCCACATAAATAAAGACCATCTTCTTTCCCCTTGTCCCATAGTCTATGGAGTGAATGTCTGCTTCTGGAGAATAAAACAAAACATCGGGAGCTGCCTTGTCTATCATGTCCAGTTCACTAAACTGTTGGGGGTTCCAAACTCCAAACGGCACTCGGCACGCAGACAGACAATTGGCTATCTTTGGAAAATCTCTTACTCTATTATCAATGACTATCTTCATATTATTTCCTTTGCTCTGGAAATGTCTCTTGAGCTATCAACGTCTACAAGCCTTACTCCATCATTACTAATGCACTTGATCTTTCCCCCCTTAGAAATAACTTTATTTAATATTTCAAATAAGAAATACTTTTTGTGATTAGATTTCCACACCTCTTTTTTGAATAGACTAAGCTCAGTTCCTGTTAGGTAAATAATCTGGTTCCACTTTAAGTCTAAATCGTACATCATATTAGCTACATTGCCATTTTCGTCTACAATACATCCCACTTCCCCGTTCATGTTCTCGTTTTCATTTGCAGAGGTGCATGAGGTGGAATAGTCTAAACTTGTAAGGGCTATCTTGTTGAAGACCAGATCTCCGTTTATTATTATTACCTCAGATGCTTTTGTGGCGCGGAGAGCCATCCCGACGCTTCTTGCTACGTTGGTAAGTTCGTGCATTTCGTTTTCTAGCTTTACGCATTCTTCCGGAGCTTTGGATATGACCTTGTCTGATTCAAAACCACAAACTATAATTATTTTAGGTGAAGGAAACGTAGACTTGATAATTTCTATTTGCCTGTCTAGTATTGTATATTCATGATTTAGTTCTATCAAGCACTTTGGCCCATAAGATTTCATCCTTCTCCCTACTCCGGCAGAGGGTATTATCACTGTTATTTTTTTCTTTTTAGTCATAAGGTCTTGAAAATCCCTTCCGTGGTATATGTCTTTAAAGACCTCTTCTTGCAATAGTCGTTTATCTCTTTTAGATGTAACGTGGAGTGGGAGTCAAAAAGTTTTCTGTTGATGAAGATGGGACTTTGGCCTTTTTTGTTTGTTTTGGACAAAACTATGGCGTTTGTGGCAGGGTCTTTGTTGAAAAGATTTAAAATTACTGAAAGAGAGCTTCTTTCAGCAAAACAAAACGGGTGAGGCATAATGCCAAAAACATCATAACTAATACTTTTACCATACACTTCACTGAAAAAGTTTTTAGAAGGAGGTATATTGTACCAAGATATAACTCGTTTGTGATCTTGGACTACTTTTACCAACGTTTCGTGTGCTATTATTACTGTTTCAAGCTTGGGCATATGTCTGTAATGTTATATATATATGGTTCGCTATTCTCCTCTAGATTTTCTATCTTTGTTTCAACGCTTATATTAAATGCATTTCCGGTATGCTTCCTATGCAACATTCTATTTACCAAAAGCCCATGCAGTCCCACTACCGCTCTTGCAAAAGCTGGCTTCATTTCCCTTTTAAACAAGGCGTCATTTAGCTCTTCGCTAAAGCTTTCTGGAATTTCCAAGCCAGACTCAAATACAATATAGAACATCACTTTCTTTTTAAAGTATATGGAATCCACCGCTAGGTCTATAGAGGATCTCGGACTTATATCTTCCCTTAGTATATTTTGAATCCTCCACTGAAGTTCAGGATATTCCTTCATTATGTTTTCAATTTCCAAGTTAGTGTCATGCATCTGGGTCCCCCCTACCATGACGTTTGGAATTATAATGCTGACAAATTTGGGAATAATCTTTTGTTTTGATAAAGAAGATATCTGAGATCTAAATTTAGAAAGATCACTATAGGATTCGGGGGAGGCAAGCAAAATGCATTGATAAGGGACTTTAACTTCCTCCTTAACCTTGTCAGCAAGCTCGGACTTTTCGTATTGATCAGCCCAGTCTGAACCTCTATGGTAAATACATATTCTGTCGTTGACAATAAAGAACTCTTTTTCGTCATCGTCATATGCCTCAAGAATTTCTACCCCCAATTTTCTGTAATTGCTAATTCTACCAAGCTCGCAAGATGTCTGAGTTAGCCCAGAGTAGTTTGCAAAAGAACAATCCACACAAGAGGTGTGAATTTGTTTTATTGGATTGTTTAAGGGGATCTTGTTCAACTCTTTCTCCTTGCTTCTAAAAAATATTCCGTACCAGAAACTCCAGCAAACTTTATTTCAAAGGCTTTTGTCTCTTTGATTTTTTCAATAAGACTTTGTATGTCGTGACATCTTTGTTTATGAAAAACAACAATGTTGGAAAATTCAGCATTACTCAGAACACCTCTCTCTCTCATCCTGCATGCTTGCAAGCTGTCCGTTCCCTTGATCTTTATTGTTCCGCCAATCCTGATCTTGGTTAGCAAGATTTTTAGAATTTCTGGATCTTCGTGACTTTCTAAAACATCAAAACACTCTAGATGTTCACATATACTGGATTTGACATCGCTTATCTCTTCGTTGTTTATTACTAAAGTGTCTCCGTCTTCCCCTACGGAAAAAGGGGCAGCTTCTTTTTCGGCAAAAACTATAACTTTCATAGGTATCGTCCTTTATTATATATCATTTTATCGGTTATAAAACCCGTCTACCTTACTTACCATGTCCTGCAAGGTATCAAACAATGCTGCCCATGCAGAACTAAAGTATTCCTTATCGCAGACAAATTCAATAGAACTTTTCTTGGCTTCCTTGCTAATTTTTTCAAATAGCCCTTCGTTTTCAGTTAAGTATTTTACCTTTCCATAAAGTTCAGGCAAATCGCGGTACAGAAAGCCATTCTTCCCATCTTGAATAATCGCATTGCTTTCTTCACTATAAGGCAAAAACACAACACCTCCGTGTTGCATAATCTCTAGAGGTATAATGGTGTCTCCAACCCATGTCTCTATAAATACTCCAGTGTCGTAAGGGCTTTTTCTATTGTATGGTTCAAATTTGAAACCTTCAAACACCGCATGAAACCTTGATAATATCTCAGGAGGAACTGCCGCATTGATATATAGAACAGATGCGCTTTTTGGTATAGTGTTTTCCCCTAGTTCTATTTTGACATTAGGTATAGTTATGGAGAGTTGGGAGTCTCCAGACATATAAGATTCGCCAGTCGTGTCTTTCTTAACCGAAGGCTTTTCAAAACAAGAGACTCCTTCTAGCGTAGATACATTGACATCTCCTATTGTCGGAGTGGGTCTTTTGTTTAGACTGGAAGAAAATGGATGTCCGGCAAAGGTCTTCATTCCGCTTGTGTGAACCTGAACAAGAGGAACACCTAATTGGTTAGCAACGCTTGTCGCTATATCAAAGTCGTCGAGCGCCCCAAGGCATATAACGGCGGAGATATTGGGACATAGACAAAGTTCCGTGGTCCTCATAACCCTGACATTATCTTTCAAATCAGAGACAGGTATTGACCACTTGTTTCCCCTCAGTATGTAAAAAGTGTTACCCTTACATAGCCCTAGATTCTTGACATACTCTTGACCGTTTGAACAAACAACGACAAACGCCCTGTTCTTTTTCAGGTTTTGTTTTATTATATTGTTTACTGGAAACATGGTATCTCCTTTATCGAGTCAAGAAAGCCTACCTCGCCAAATACGTCCGGAGCCTCTAGGGTCACGCATTTTTGCTTTTTCATAAACTCCCACCTGTCGTCGAAGACTTCTCTCATAACTTTTGCTATGCCGACAGAGGTGGGTCTTAAGGCAATTTCCCTTCCCGAATAGAGCTCTAATGCCTGAGGTTCTTGTGTGTTAACTATATCGCAATAGCTGGGAGTTCGATAGACGAAACCATCAGGGCACCATTCATCAATAGAAGACCCTTCCATTATAATCGAGGGATTACAAGACCTAAAAGCAACAAGAGTTTGAAATTGGACTTCATAGGAAGAGAAAACGTCTACACAGCAGTGGCCAACATCATGCATTTCGTCAACATTGGAATACGTTACTATGGACGGAAACGAATTGATATTATGGGTGCGTAGTCTGTGTTGCATTTCGGCTACAAATTTGTCAAATGTTTCGTGATCTTGGGTAATGAAGGCCAGCTTAACAGGATCTGCATGAGAAAACGAATGGTAATACGCTGCTATTATTTTGTCCATATTGGACATTTGACCCAGAAAGGGAACGTAAAAAACAAAATCGCCTATAAAACTACTTATTAGCTCTGTCCTGTTGTGCATCCAAATATTTGGCCTTACCACGTAAGCATCGTCCCTTATTTCTTTGGGCAGCACCTTCTTTTGTACCTTTGAACGGACAGCTAGAAAGTCTGGCAGGCACAGATGGGAATTATAGGTTCGTTGGTTCTCAGTTTGAGGTTCATAAAAAGACAGTGTTGGCTGTTCGACTTTAATTATAAAGGCAGGGTTAATGTGCTGAACGCATACATCATACTCTCCATGATCGAAACTGTTTTGTATATATATTCCTTCGTTAAGGGTTTCAGCGCCTCCGGGAGAATAGTGCTTGTGTATACAATAAAAAGAACTATCCTTATGAAGGGCAGAACACAGAGAGAGAGACTTTTGCCCCTCTTGTGAAGTTTCTTTAAAGGGGGAGACTGTAAGTAATGTTTTTTTATTCTTCACTTTGAGATGCTTCCTTTTTGAAGTAAGCTGTTCCGTAGTCTGTCCCCAAGGTGCGAGCCCTTTCTAGTTCGTTATGCCTGATAACCCTATGCTGGAATATCTCAACTATTTTTTCTCTGCTCATTGGCTCCATTCCGTTTACAATATCCGCTCCCATGTTTAAGGAGCTAATGAAATTGCAAGCCTCAAAGGAGAACATGTCTGCTGGTTCTTGTAGTAAGTTAGAATATAGCCACCTAACAAAGTCAGAATGGATTACCTGTTGAGGAATTTCTTCTTTTGGTATAGTTCTCTTATAGGAAGCGGGGGACTCCCATTTCCCCTGAAGGCCTACAGGAGAATAGGAATCAATATATTTCTCCCAGACTAAGGCGGTATCATCCCAATTATATCTCGCAACGGCCCCTTTTCTTGCCGCCTGTGATTTTTGTTTTCTAAATTTATCGCTTGATGTAAAAAATAGATTAAAAACTTCTACTAAGTTATCGTTACTGGGATATACTCTGTCGGCCCCCGTATCGGCCTCTCTGAAGAGTTTATCTATTGCAATAGGAAATCCTTTGGTGTGTCTCACAACGTCTTCCATTGCGCTGTAATTTGTTGCTGCCACAGGTATCCCGCAAGCAGCAGCTTCAACCTGAGGCATTCCAAAACCCTCGCAGATAGCGTACTGGACGTATAGATCAAAGAGATTATACACTTTAACTAAATCTGGAACCTCAAGGCCAGAGGAGACATTTGGCATAAAACTAGTTCTATTTCCGCAATACCTACAGGTGCAAATTGCATCTTTAAACTTTGACGGGAACCATCTCTTGCAGCTTCTGCATATGTAAGTGCATATGATTTTGTGAGCAATTCCTAGCTCTACTGCGGCACCTCCGATATCCCAGCCCGACTTTTCTGGGTAACTAGTGTGTAAATACAAGAAGGTTTTATCTGTTACTTCCTTCGGTCCATTTTCTAAAAACGTCTTAAAGGACTTCATTAGTTCGATGAATAATTTTCTGCGCTGGTTTCTCATTACCGTACCAACTATGAAGCAGTCTTTTTGCAAGCCAAGAGACTCCTTTAGTCCTTCCTTGTCTTTTACGGGCTTAAACACTTTTGGATTAATTCCGGGGGAGGCGCATTCTATTACGTTTATATTAGAATGAGTAGCTTCGTTTAGGGTTTTTGTTCCAAACTCGGAATAGGTGAATACAGCATCGCATTTCTGAAACACCTCAAGCCACTCTCGTTTCTGAGGGGCCGAGTCTACCGTAGGCATCCAGATCCAATGAAAGAACTTCCTAAGGGGGGAGTCTTCTATCCACTGATCCATCCAAGGGTCTCTGTAGGTTAGTACGACATCTGGCTTGAAATCCATAACCACTCGATCAAATCGCCATATCCCAAAGTTGTTGGCTCCGTTGGAATGATATATTTCATTTTCTTGTTGGTTGTTTTCTTCGGGTAAGTTTCCATAGTATATCCAAGGAATCTCTCCTATTTGATCCTTGCGACCCCACGAAGCAAACTCGGCAATTTCATATTTGCCGGTATCCTGAAGTCGTGATATCACCTCCTTGGCGTATGTCCCAAAACCGGAAGCAAGATGGTGGGATTCAGACAGTACCAATATCCTTATTTTCTTACTGCTCATCCGACTCCCTTACTTTATTGATAGCTCTATATAAGACTTTTTTAATGTAGGACTTGCTCCTGCCCGCTATGCCAGCAACCTCATCTAGGGTATATCCCATTCTTCGAAGTTCCAATAGTTCGCACTCTTCACTAGTTATGCTTTCTGGACACGATTCCCAGAATGCTTCCTTTTGAATATAGACTGGGGTAGGAGCTAGTGAGAAGGACAAATACCTATCTTTTTTAAGGGACTTTATCTCCTTTATTATTTCCCACCTTATTGGGTTCCAAGCAAAGGTTGATAAGGCAGCCCCTTTTTCTACGTCATATTTCTTCAAAGCTTTCCATAGCCCAATTCTACCAGCTTGAGTGTAGTCATCTCGCTCAGTTGCATTGTGGGGCTTAAAAGAGTTTACAACAGAGACCACAAGCCCCATATTCTCTTCTATTAATCTATCCATGTTCTATCCTATTATAGCGTACTTATTAAACTAACTTCTTAATTGTTCCACTTTTTTTACCAAAAAACCTCCGCGTCCCTTGTCTCTATACCCCCTCAGAAGAACTGTATTCCCTTCATATATAAGTTTCTTATACTTTAACCACTCTTCGGAAAAGGCAGTGACGCTATCAAGAGAGCAGCTTGAATCGCTGATAGTTAAGAATCCCATCATCTCTCCCTTTGCTCGTCCTTTTTTTATTTCCCATTCTCTAATTTTATCTATCTGAACTGCAAGATATATACCATACTTGCTCTCAAAACCATCCACAAATTCCTTGCAACTACAGTTAGACTTGGTAGTATCATATTCGTCTACCTTATTGCACGTTAAAGAAATTCCTAAAAGCTCTTGCTCTTGCTTTGCTATCCAAGAGGGTGAGTCGTAAAGCTCATATCCGGGATCGTCATATGTGTCTATGAGGTCTTTTACGACGGGAGTTCTGTTTTTTCTAAAAATGGGCCTATCCTTGTCCTTGCAGTCAGAGGCAAGAACCATCTCCCGCATGCATTCTTTGACTGTCTTCTGCGGAGAGGCTTTCTTGTATTCTCTTAGCCATTTTATCTCTCTCTTACTTAACTCCTTTAGGGTATTGAACTGATGCTGCATTATTGATCGAGGTATTTTGAAAGCATCAAATGCCCCAGCTAGTATTAGATTTTCAAATGCCTTTTTGTTTACACGAGGAGAGACTAAGATTAAGAAGCAGTCCCAGTCACAATCTGAAGCGTCTATCTTTTCTTGAGACATGTCATCTTGCATTTTTTTAAACACAGAAGAGCCTACTCCCTTCACGTTGGTTAGGCCATAGGTAGGAGTTTCATTTATTAAGCCAAACTCTTCGTTCATGTTTGTTATACTTGGGGGCATAACGTGTATTCCCATTTGCTTACTGTTATTAACAAGCTCCTGTACTTCCCCGAAAGTATCTGGCTTTCCTACCGCGTGCCTAAGGTAAGAGGTGAAAAACTCCTTGGGAAAGTGAGACTTGCAGTATGCTGTTAAATAGGCATTATAGGCATAGCTAACAGAATGAGACTTATTGAAGGAATATCTTTGGGATTTCTCAATCCAACTAAAAATTTCTTCCGCTTGTTCTTTATTAACAATCTCTTTGGTTATGGACTTTTCTATAAAAGACTTTTTTACCTGAGCCATAACCTTTGCATTTTTCTTTCCGATAGCCTTGCGTAGAATGTCGGCTTCCTGTAGGTCAAAACCAGCAATCTCTGTAGCGATTAAAATTGCCTGCTCCTGATAGACAAGTATTCCATAAGTGCTTTGCAGAATGGGCTCAAGAGACTCATGGAAATATTCAACTGGGTCTCTCTTGTGCTTTCTGTCAATATAATGCATTGTAAGCGTCTTCCCTTTAATTACCGCCTCTAAGCAGCCGGGGCGCATAATAGCAATAAGGTCAGACAATTCTTCTATGTTCTTTGGCTGTGCTTGTTTTGCTAGAGATCTTCCAAGCTGAGACTCTAACTGGAAAACGCCTTTCGTGTTTCCTTCACCAATCATATCCCATGTAATAGAACAGTCGAGAGGTAGCTGTTGTATGTCTGTAACAAAAATAGGTTTTCCATTTTCGTGTAGCTCAAAAGAGCATCCGCAGCTATACGTCTTCATATTTTTCATCTTCTAATCTATTCCATTCGTTCGCTATACGACCATGCAGTAAGTCAAACGATGAGCATGTAAACCCAACCTTGGTCATTTTGCAAAAGCGCCTTTGAATTTGCCAACGCTCGATTGTTTCCTGTGAAACTTCATGAACTTCACAAGCAATTCAGCCTCGTCTATACAGTCAGAGAGAGCTTCATGAGCTTGGGACGCTTCCATCCCAAAGAACTTCCTGAAAGAGTCCAGCTTCATGTTGGTTGGTTCGTCTAGGTTCTCAAACCACATAAAGAGTATGTCCATCATGTCAATCTTAGTAACCTTAGAAAAGGGAAGTTTTGTTTTGTGTTTTTCTGCCAGTCTTTTCGCTATAACAAGATCAAAGTTTACAATATTATACCCAGAAGGGATTGGCTCTGTAAACCATTGTCCCGGCTTTTTATCCGCTTCATACTTAGCGCAATAGTTGCAAAAGTTTTTCCAGACCACCTTTTCTGACTTCCCCTTTTTCCATTCAGCGACTATATCTTTAGTGTCTACTCCTCGTTGCTTTGCGTGCCAAGCTATTGTGTCCTGACGTTCTTTTGTAAAATACTCTTCCTTGTTAATCCCCGTTGGCTTTATGACTGCCTTAAACGATTGTTCTGTTTTTATCTCTAAAGTACGTGGATCTACCGGAACAGCAGCCAGCTCTACTGGGTTGCAGGTTTCGGGATTGGGCCCATCTGTTTCCCAGTCAAAGACAATAATCCATCTGTTATTCATAATTTTTCTCCCAGTTCCTTTTCTATTTTATATTCTTCCATTAAGAACTCTTATTCTATTATACCTTGAGAATGTTGACTACATCCATTATCTTATCCAACATCTTGATACCTAGTATGTCTAGCTTTAGCAGGCCTACGTCTTCACAGCTCGGACCTTCAAATCCAGCCAATAGCCCCTTGCCTTCTCTGTCAATCACCATAGGGCAAACGTCGTAAATAGGAAGCGGGGAAATAACCACTCCGGCGGCGTGTTTTGACTGTATGATCTTTGTTCCCTCAAGTCTGACTGCTTGCTCAAAAATTTTAGATAACTTTCCTTGCAGGTTTCCTTTCTCATCAAGCTCACACCAGTCCTTCAGTTTGTCTGCCTTGTTCTCTAAGGCCCAAGTTATCACCGAGGCTGTTCCTAGCTCGTCTCTCATGTCTTGCAATTCGTCTGCTATCTTAGCCTCGTCAAGTATCTGGGAAGTGATAGAGTTTTGTTCATCAAAGGATATATTGCCCCTTGCTGCCATAACTCTCTTGAGGGAAGCTCTTCCTTTAAGGGTCTGAAAGGTTACAATCTGGGCGACATTATCAGTACCATACTTACCTTGTATGTATTGTATAATATCCGACCTAGAGTGTTTGGGAACATCAACGTCTATGTCTGGCATCGATACGCGACCTTTCGCATTTCTACCGGCGTTATAAAATCTTTCAAAGATTAGATTGTATGGAACGGGATCAATTTGTGTAATTCCTATTAAATAAGAAACCATACATCCTGCGGCGCTTCCTCGTCCCGGTCCTATTAGATAGTTGCTAGACTTTGCATATTTTAATATGTCTTGAACAATGAGAAAATAACTAGATAGCCCTGCTTCTGTAAAAATAGAAATTTCCTTATCTACTCTTTTACCATATTCAGAAAAGTTCTCGTTGCGGTTGTCTATATGGCTCATTTTTTTACGCCAGCCTTCTCTACACAAAGACCTCAAAAGTTCGTCAGGAGACATTCCTTTTGGGCAAGTAAAATCAGGAGGAGAAGGGGGACCTAAAATATCGTACTCCGAACACATGTCAGATATCTTTAAGGTGTTGTCTAGCTCTTGTGGGGTATGAATTTCGGACATCTCTGCGTAGGTGGGTAGGTGGTATTTGTCTGACTCAAAAAAGTTCTTTACCTCAGATGCCTTTCCTTGTTTCAACTCCCTCTGAACCTGACCGATGCTTTTTCGTAACGCTGTGCAAAGCAGAACTCTCTGATCGTCTGCGTCTGTCCTTTTGCAATAATATGAATTGGGAACGCCAACACAGGGGATGCCGGTGATTTGAGAAATTTCCCTAAGCTTTTCCGCAGCTTCTTTGTTTTGCTGGTTGTCAAGGGAATCTATAAGCTGTATGGATATATAAAAATTACCTTTTCCGAAGGCATTTTCCATTCTCTTTGCCTCTTGTATAGCCTCTGTTTTCCAGTCTGGATTGTCTAATAACAGATTGCCCAATGTAGATCCTTGAGCCCCACCAAAAGATATGAGACTATCTTTAAAAGAAGAGACTTTTTCCAGCAGCTGCTCAGAGCCAAGTCTGGGCTTATTGTAAAAATTCTCAGCCCTATTAGAAGCAGAAACTATTGAGAGAAGCCCCTTCCACCCTGATAAATTCTTAGCAAGTATTACTTGATTGGCAATGTTTAAATTGGTTGGTTCCTTTATGGACGCGTCCAAAGGCGATACAAATAATTCGCAACCTAAAATCGGCTTAATCCCACCTGATACTTTCTTATGAAAGTCTACGGCTCCAGACACAGTT
>Ga0209757_10000066_pt1 | contig 32373 bp, 50 predicted proteins | sample ETNvirome_6_1000_FD_185472 | JGI IMG/M metagenome (GOLD analysis project Ga0209757, IMG submission 185472) | Marine viral communities from the Pacific Ocean - ETNP_6_1000 (SPAdes) (version 2) | ecosystem: Environmental > Aquatic > Marine > Oceanic | place: Pacific Ocean | collected 2013-06-19 | reverse complement strand
AATTATTGGAAACAACGCAAACTCATGGAAACGAAACGGAAGTCCAATTGAATTTCATGTTGGAACCCAATCACCCGCCTTGGTTATTGACCCGAACGGAAATGTTTTGGCGGGTGGTGGTGGTGAGGTTCTCCTTGAACGTTGTTCAGATGACGGGAGAACGTATTGTCTTAATGCGGTTTATTTGGAGGAAACAGACCCGTTCACATTATTGGTAACGTATAGAAAAGTTTTATTAAGTAATTAAAAAAAAAGAAAATGGCGTCATTAGAAACGATATTGAACATTAGAGTCGAGGGAACATCGGCAATGGTTAAGTTAAAAGACCAAATCACTCAAACAGAAAAGGGGTTAAAAGAGTTGAAAACCGCGCAGGCAAAAGCGGGGAAAGGTGGGAAAGTTTTCACCCAATCAATTGTTGAAGCGGAAACAAAACTCAAAGGAATGAGGAAAGAATTAAACGCGAATAAAAATGACGTCCTTAAATTAAATGAATCCACAGGGAAATTGGGGAATTCATATAACGATTTGACACGAAAAAATGCAGCCCTTTCAGTTCAATTGAGAAAATTACAAGACCCATTGGGAAAAAACAATAAAGAATTTCAAAAATTATCTGGTCAAATTGACAACAACACAAATAAATTGAAAAAAATGGACTCGGCAATGGGTCGTTCACAAAGAAATGTTGGAAATTATGGAGCCGCGTTTTCGGGACTAGCAATGAAAATTGGTGCGGTGGTTATTGCATTCAAAACAATGGAACGTGTGATTGGAACTTTTGTTGATTTTGAATTTGCAATCAAACAAGTGGGAGTGATTTCGGGTGCGTCCGCGGAGGAAATGAAAATGTTAGAGACCCAAGCGAAAGAATTAGGAAGTTCCACAGCGTTCACAGCGTCAGAGGTGGCGGGTTTACAAATAGAATTGTCAAAATTAGGTTTTCAACCAGACCAGATTGAGAATATGACATCGGGAATTTTGGATTTGTCATTTGCATTTGGTTATGATTTGGCAGAATCGTCAAAACAAGTGGGAATTGTCTTGAAATCATTTCAATTAGACGCAAGCGAATCCACAAGAGTTACTGACGTTATGGCGGCGGCGTTTTCAAATACTGCATTTGATTTGGAAAAATTTGGTGTTGCATTTCCAAAGGTTGGAAAGTTAGCGTCCGAAATGGGGTTTGAATTGGAGGACACAGTTACGTTGTTGGCGGCTTTATCGGACACAGGAATGGAGGCGTCATCAGCGGGAACCGCATTAAAAAATATTTTCTTAAAATTAGCAGACCCCACGGGAGAACTTTCAATGGCCTTGGGACGAAACATCACATCAGTTGAGGAACTTGTTCCCGCATTACAGGAATTGGAAGCAAATGGAATTGATGTTGCGGAAATGTTGGAAATTACAGACAGACGAAGTGTAACGGCGTTCGCCTCCTTATTGTCGGGTTCGGAAGATTTAGAAATCTTAAATAAAAAACTCAAAGAATCGGAAGGAACCGCCAAGAGTTTTGCCGAAACAATGCGCGACACATTAAAAGGTTCAATTGACGAGACAAAAAGCGCAGCGGAAGGGTTCGCGATTGAATTGATTGAAAAAATGGCGCCAGCGTTGGAATTTATGTTGGGTGCTTTTCAGGGACTATTTAATGTGTTGTCCTATTTGTCGCCAGTTATTGTGGGGTTGACTAGCGCGTTCGTTACATATAAACTCGTAATTATTTCCGCCAGATTAATGACATACCTTTATAACGGTGCGATGGTGATTTCGAGGGTTGCAACAATTGCAATGACGCATGGGACCAGAGGTTTGACATTATCAATGAGAGCGTTGGGACTAGCAATAAAAGCAACGCCAATTGGGTTGATTGCAGGTTTGGCGGCGGGTGCCATTGCAATGTTTTCGGGAATGGGTGACGAGGTTGACGAAACCGCAGGCGCGGTTGAGGAACTTACGGAAGCGGAACAAAAGTTGAAAGACAAAAACGACCAATTGAAAGCGCAAGCGGCTTCGCGCCGAAAATCGCAAGCCGAGGAAATGATGAATGTCAAAAATTTAATAAAAGATATAAAGGACGAAACAAAAACGCGAGAGGACAGAATGAAAGCGGTTAAGGCATTGAATAACATTGCGGGGACAAATATATCCAATTTATCTAACGAAGTTCAATTGGCAAAAGATTTGGAAGTTGCTTATTCAAGCGCCGTTAATGCTATAAAGGGAAAATATATATTACAAGCCGCGGAGGAGGAAGTTGTTACGTTAATTGAGGAGGAACTCGAACGCACAAAATGGTTGGAGGACAATAATTGGAAATTAGTTAACGCCACGGAAGCTCAGACAGCCGCGGAGAAAAAGCTAAAAGAGTCAAAGCAAGCAGCGCATAAATGGCACATGAAGATGAAAAAAGAAACGGGAGATTACATGCACGACAGTGAAAAGGGGAGACAATTTATGTATGATGAGGTTAATTTGAACAATGCATTAATTAATAGAAAACAGGAATTGTGGTCAATTCAACATAAGTTTGACAAAAAGAATGAGGAAATTACAAAGAGGCAAACAGAGCAAAATGAAATTATGCAAGCCGCCGAAACTGTTGTTGAGGGACTTGTTATTGCAAAAACGGAGGAGGAGGAAGCGGACGAAAGAAAATTGACACGCTATGAAAAACTTGGCAAAGCGGTGAGAGACGAACAGCAACAATTGAAACGTGTCATAATATTGAGAAACTTGGGGAAAGCTACGCAGGAGGACGTTACAAAACAAATCGAGAAATTAAAAAACGCAAAAATTGATTTGAACACAGTTGACAAAGAAGTTTCAAAAGAAATGAAAAAAATTAATGACTTGTTCAAAGAAGCGGAAGAAGCGGAGGAAACAGCATTGGAAAAAAGGGAAGCGGCGTTGGAAGTTGAGGAAAATTATTTGAAAGTATTGGACAAATTAATTGCGGGCGGCGCGAAATTAGCAGACGAACAAATTGCACAAGCCTTGAAAGTCGCGAAAGTAAAACTCGACATGGCACTAAAAGTCGTCAAAGCTAATGAGGACGTTACGGAAGCGGAGAAAGAAAACACAGCGGCAACCATTGCAAACATCAAAAAATTACAAGAGGAAATTCAAGGTTATGAGGACAAAATGGCGGAAACGAGTGAAACGACTCCCGCGTCTGGTTGGTTGAATAGAAATTTATTTGGAACGGGTGGTGAGGACGACCCAGATGGAGGGTTCACGGGTGCGGACTTTGTGGATTCAATTGCAGTTACAATGGACAACGTTATGGGAATTATGGACGAAGTGAATAGTTTACAAAATCAAAATTTACAAAAGGAACTTGGAACAATTGAAACTGCGAAAAACGTGGAAATCGAAGCATTCAAGGAAACGCGGGAATATAAGGTGATGAACCAAGAACAACAAGACGCCGCCCTGAGCAAAATAGCAAAGAAACATGACGACAAAATGTTGAATTTGAAAACTGCACAATGGGAGAAAGACAAACAGTTTGCAAGAACCTCCGCAATAATTGCGGGCGCCATGGCAATCATGAATATTTGGGCGGGTCAAGCGACAGGAAATGTTATCGCTGATTTGGTTATAAAAGGAATTATGACCGCGGGTCAAATTGCAATGACAGGAATTCAATTGACCGCTATTAATGCGCAACAGGCACCAACTGCGGAATTGGGTGGTATTATGGACAATTCGTTTTTTGCAAAAGGTGGAATGGTTCACGGCAATTCACACGCGCAAGGCGGTGAGAAATTCAGAGTTGGAGGGAGGGTTGCAGAATTAGAGGGTGGCGAAGCTGTTATAAATAAACGTTCAACAGCAATGTTCCGACCAATGTTGTCCAAAATGAATGTTGCGGGTGGTGGGAAAAAATTCGCAGACGGCGGAATGATGTTTGGGACGGATATGTTGGAAACACAAGCCGTTCAAATGGAATCCTTATTGGGAAATAACGAACCTCAAGAAGTGTTATTGGTTGAAGCTGACGTTACACAATCACAAAGAAGCGTTGAGAATATTGAAGCGAAAGCGTCGTTCTAATTGACGAATTTGAGTGATATTTCTATTTAACATAATAAAAAAACAATGAAAAAAAGTTTTATTTTTCTTATCAAGCATTTTTCGTCTATTGAAATAAAAGAAACTTTCAATGTAATCATAAGACAAAACAACGTTTATGTCTTAAAACGTCTAAAAACAACACTGACGTGAATATAACGATTTCCAATAAAACACAACAAAACCGACTCAAAATTTGTCAAAAATGTGAACATCGCAAGTTGAAATTTTTATCTATTTTCAACGCTGATTCGTGTGGGTTATGTAAGTGTAATTTGAAAGCAAAAACAAAAATGTCAAAAGAGTGGGGCGGCAAATGTCCAATTGACAAATGGTGAAATTAACTTTCATTTGTTAAAAACAAAAAATTATGGTGATTCCAATTTCCTCAAAAACTCTTAATATTGTAAGACAAAAAAACAACCAAAAAATTATGAACAACATTGAACGTGTCGCCGAAACAATTTCATTGGACGACCAATTGGAAATTGAAAAAATCACCAATCAAATTACAAATGACGCGCGTGGGAATATTCAATATAACAGAACCCAAGCGTTGAACCTTTTGCCTTTTTTTCAAAAATATTTTGACAAAAATGTTACAACAAGCATTTTTGGTTGTGGTGGTTGTGCAAAAAAATTAGTCAGAACAATGAAACAATTAACAACACATTTGAATGGCAAAACCAAATGACATTGAACATGTTAACAAGTTCGTTGACATAATTTGGAATGAAGTCAGAACACGTTTCGGTGAGTTCGCGACACCCAAGGACGTTATTTTTCATTTGGTTGAACGTGGTATTTGTGAACCAACACGGGTTCGCAACTATTTAATATTAATTGATTTTGACAGATTATTGGTTGAAAACAAAGGACACATCACTCACACATTTATGGATTTGTCAATTGAATATAATTTAAGCGACAGGCAAATTCAAGGAATTGTTTATAAATACCGAAACAAATTTCACAAACTTAACAACATAAAACGAACAAGGAAACGGGAGAAAATAAAAATTTCCAAAAAGTTCGTAAAATAAATTTTTACATTTTTTATTTTTGCTGTTATGATAAACACTGCAAACAATTGGTTTGAATTCAAAAACGAAGCAACGTCAGAGACAGCGGACATTTGGATTTATTCAGAGGTCGGAAGTTATGAAGTAAACGCGCAAAGTTTTATTAATCAATTACAAGAGGTTGGAGACAAGGATTTGAACGTCCACATCAATTCATTAGGTGGCGACGTATTTGACGGAATTGCGATTTATAACGCATTAAAAAACCACGCGAAAAAAGTTGTTATTAAAATTGAGGGAATCGCGGCGTCGATTGCGTCGGTTGTTGCAATGGCGGGTGATAAAATAGAAATGGCGGAAAATTCTTTGTTCATGATTCACAATCCTTTTGCAATGTCAGGTGGCGACGCTAACGAATTAAGAAAAACAGCCTCGATTTTAGATAAAATCAGAAACGAAATTGCGAAAATATATTCCACAAAATCAAATTTAGATGTCGAAACATTGGTTGGTTTGATGGAATCCGAAACATGGTTCAATGCGCTTGAAGCGAATGAACTTGGATTTGCGAACGGAATAACAGAACCATTGAAAGTTGAAAACAATTACAATATTTCAAAATTCAAAAATATAACTCACGATAAAATCAATTCAATAATAAATATAAATAAAACAGAAATCATGGCAAAAGAAAACACAAATGATGTGAAAGAGGTAAACAAAAACCTTTTATCACAAATCAAGGACTTGTTCATCAATCAAACACCTGAAATTAAAAACGCACCAGAGGACGAGGAAAGCGACGCTGAAAAGGCGGATTGGGCGTTAAGTTACGAGGAACTAAAAGACAGAGTTGACAATTTAGAAAACGCAATTCATGACATTGAGGAAAAAATTGGAATGTCAGAGGACGAAGCGGAGGACAATGCGAAAGAAATTGAAAACAAATTGGAGGAAATAAAAGTTTTAGAAAACGAAAACTCTAAATTAAAAGCGGGAAAAACAGACGTTGTGGCAAAAGCGGACCCAAGTGTGGTTGAGGTTGAGAAATCAGCAAACCCAAATTTGGGTTTCTTTAATGCAATGGCGGAAGCAATTAAGAAACACGCATAAATCAATTTAATAAATAATAATAACTAAAAATTAGAAAAAATGGCAAATGTAGCACAATCAGCAATCGCAGCGACCTATTCAGGCGCTAATTTTTCGGAGTTGTTTTTGGAACCAATCTTTAGAGATTCGGACATTTTCCAATTTAGAGTAATTCCGAACGTAAAACACAAAATGAACCTTTACACAGCTGACGCGCTGTCATGTATTGTTGCAAAATACACGACATGTGGTGGAGCGGAAACAGGGGAGTTCGATGTGAATGACAAAGTAATAACGGCGGGACGATTAAGAGTCGCTGTTTCGGAATGTCAAGACGCATTTTTTGGAACTTACATTGAGGAAAGTTTCAAAAACGGAATTAATGTTTTTGATTTAACAGGAACAGATTTAATGGACACAATTCTTGCAAACGTGAGACAATCAATTGGAAACGACATCACCAAATTAGCTTGGTGGGGAGACACAGCGGAGGCGGGAGCTTCGGCGGCGTGTTATGACTCAACAGACGGGTGGTGGAAATTACTAATTGCAGACGCAACAGTGGACGGAAACAAAGTTGTGATTCCAAATTCAGGAGCATGGGCGGCAGGAAACGCATTAACAGCATTGAGAGCAATGTGGACATCAGCACCGTCAGCATTACAAGGAGTTGAAGCAAGAGACAAAGCGTTTTATGTTTCGAGAACTTTATATGATGATTATTTAACAACATTAGAGGACCTAGGAAATGCAGAGGGTTATTCAACATTAGTTGACGGACTTGTCAGAGTTTATTTCAGAGGTGTTGAAATTATTCCAATGTATAGTTGGGACACAGCGGCAACACAAGTTGGGACAGCTGACGACATCAGAGCGTGTTATGTTGCAAAACAAAATCTTGCAGTTGGGACAGACACTAACGACCCACAAGGAGAAATGAAAATGTTTTATGATGACCTTACAGAGAAAGTTTATGTAAGAAGTTATTTCAAAATGGGTGTTCAATTTCTACATGACAGCATGGTTCAAATTGGATATTAATTATTAACTATTAAAAACATAAAAAAATGGCATTAACAACAGGACATAACGTAATTTGTTGCGATAGAAACAGACGAGGTGGGTTGAAAGCGATTCACCTTGCAAACACGGACGACATAACGTCTTTCACATTAGACGCTACAGCGGGTTCACATGGTTACACAACAGTGACAATGGTCGGAGCCGCAGTATTTTTCAAATGGGAATTTGACAGAGGGACAGCAGGATTCACAGCTTCCGCAACAAGAGAAAATGGGTCAACAATGATTGACGTTTCTCTTGAATTATATATTCCAAAAGTTACAGGCGAAGTTAATCACGATTTGATGGAGTTGGTTACAAGTTGTGGAATGACGGCAATTGTTGAAAGTTACGCTGACGATTGTGAAACACCCGCAGTGACTTATATGTTCGTTCTAGGTTGGGACGAAATATTTGAGGAAACAGCTTACATGGAGTTTACATCAGGTGAGGAAGCGACGGGCGTTGCATTACAAGACGCAAACGGAACAGCAATAACAATCACAACTCAACAAGGAGAATATCCAAGAGCATTCACGGGGGTAATTCCTGTATAATAGTTGATTTGATTGTTGTAAAACCTGACGGAAGTTTACTTTATTAACATTAAAAAGCGAATATCTTTGAAAGGTGTTCGCTTTTTTATTTGATTAAATAAGTATTTTTGAAAAAAAATAATAAAATGGAATTAAAATTAAAAAAGCACATTTTGAATTCACAATCGTTTCGTTATGAAATTAACGGGGTTTTGAAAAAATTTGTTGTCAGAACAATAACACAAAAAGATTTGCAGCAATTAGACGACGCAGGTTGTGATTTTGTTGTCGGAGACAATAAAAAAATAAAAGTTAAAAAATCAAAATCAAATGAAACGAAAACAGACGACAGCGCAAACGATTAAGAAAGCCGCGTCAAAGTTGGGTTTCGCAAAGTTTGACATTATAAATTTGGCGGTTCCCGAAAGAATTGATGAGGTTACAAATATGCAAAGAATTAACACTCCTTATATTCCATTCGGTGTGGACAATTTATTCCCTCAATTTTTAGCAGAAATCAAAAGAAAATCACCCACACATCGGGCAATTTTAGGTCAGAAAAAAATTCTTTCAATTGGTCAAGAGTTTCATTCCGAAAATGAAATGTTGGTCAACTTTTTGGAAAATGTAAATATTGACGAAAGTTTGCGTGAAGTTTATGCAAGTGTGATTGACGATTATTATTGTTTCGGGAATTCTTATTTGCAAATCGTTAAACACAAAACAGGAATAAATTTATTCCACATTGACGCAACCAAATGTCGAGTTTCAAAAGACCAAGAGTTTGTTTACATTCACCCAGATTGGACACAATACCAAGCAACAAAAAAAGACCAAGTTGTTATTCCTATTTATCCAAATTTTGAAAACAACACATCAATTCTGCATTTCAAAGATTATGAACCGACATTCAGTTATTATGGTTTGCCAGATTTTGTGGCGGCGTTGGAATGGATTGGTATTGATAATCATTTGCAGAAATATAATTTAACAAAATTTGAAAATAATTTCACGCCAAGTTGTATTGTTGAAATCAATGGAGACATGGGTGAAATGGAAGCCGAGGAATTAGTCAAAGAAGCACAACAAAAATGGACAGGTGAGGGAAATAATTCAAAAATTTTATTCCTTGTTAAAAATGGAGACACATCACCCGCCAACATAACAATGTTGAATGATAGTTCTGACGGCTCGTTTATGGATTTACAAAAATTGACGTCTCAAAACATTATAACTGCACATCGTTGGCAACCAGCAATGTCAGGAATTGTTTCGGCGGGAAAATTAAATTCAACAGGTGCAGAAATTCGAGTTGCTTGGGAAATGGTTATGGGAACAATAATAAAAGACGTTGAGGGGTTAGTGTTAAATAAAATAAAAAAAATTATTACACAGTTAACAGCAATTGACACGTCAGATTTACAAATTGTTTACGAACCACCAATTTCATTTTTATCGGACATCACTCCATCGAGTGTTTTGACGATAAATGAACAACGTGAATTGCTTGGTTTTGAATTTAAGGAAAACGGGGACATTTTATTAACTAATAAAACAACAAAATAATATGGCAATTGTAGAAAATTACATGGCGGACGCACCTTTTATGACAGCCGCAGAAGTTATAACGTTTGCGTTCACAAATAAAAACACCGACACATCTTTAATTTCGTCAGAGGTTCGAAAACTTGCAGAGGTTGCACATATTATGGACCCAATTGGACGTGATTTTTACATTCATTTGAAAGACGCGTTTGATGGTGGAACAGAAACCGCAGAAGAAACAACATTGATGTCAGATTGGATAAAACCAACATTGGCGTGGTTCACACGTTTTGAATTAATTGTTGAAATTCAACATCAATCCACATCGTCAGGAATTGTCCACAACATTCCTGAATTTGCAAACGTGGTGAGTTCTGACGAATTAAATGTTTACAAACAAGACACATATCGTAAAGGGAAAGTGATGTTGGAACAAATGATTAAATTTTTAGACAAAAATTATACCGAATTTCCTGAATATGCAGACGCAACCGATGTTGATTTATTATGTAATAAAAACAAAATTGTGTCAAAGACACATGGAATGATTATTTATTAAAATTATGCCGATTCCAACACCAACAAAAGACGAGACAAAATCAAAATTCATCACACGTTGTATTGATGACAATGTGATGTCAACTGAATATTCAAATATAACTCAACGCATTGCGATATGTCAATCACAATGGGACAATAAAGACAAAAAACAAACTAAAAAAGAAAAAAAAGATGAGTAATTTACACAAAGATTTGGCAAACGACCAAATTCACAATCCAAAGAATTTTGACGCAGCGGCGATTGGAACAATATTGTCAAAAAACGCTTCTGGTCTTTTGGAATGGATAACGGATTCGGGCGCCGCGAGTGGAAAATTTGTGTCAACCCACAAAAAAGGTTATGGAAACCTCACGGGAACAAACACCTTTTGTCAGGCGGCGCCAAGCGGGAACAACGAGCATAAATACACAGTTGACTTGGGTGCGGCACCAACAACAATTCCACCAAAAGACGCAGTGGGAGGGTCTTGGTATAGTGTAACAGAGTCCGAGACACCAACTGAATGGACGGGACATATTGGAGGTGCGGCGGGTGTGAGTGTAAATTTAGAGTTGTGGAGGGTTTTTTGGAATCCTTGCCAATCAACGGGGGCAAATATGGACATGTGTTTAATGGCAACAACGGGAGACCTTGCATTAACAGGAAATAACAACCCTTTGTGTTTTCAGGTGTCGAGTTTTAATTTAGCATGTCCACAGGAGCCAACCCCTAAATGTATTTATTTAATAACGGCGCGACTCACGGCAATTAACGGCAGTTTTTATTTTGACAGCACAATAAAATTTACGAATGATTAATTTTTAATAAATAAAAAAATGAATGAAATAATATCACGAATTTGTCCAATGACAATCATGCTTAATGTGGGTGCAATTGGAATTTCAATGACAGATTTGGAAATGGGTTTGAAATTGGCGTCCTATAGCGCAGCACTAATTTGGACGCTCGTTAAAATAACAAAAGAAATAAAATTTTGGAACGATAAAACCAAAAAATAAAATGGCAAAAACAAACGCTTTTATATTTAGAGAAAAATCAAGGAAAAAAAGGAAAGGAGTTCATTCAAAAAATGCAAGTCGAGGTCAAAATGGTTATAAAAAAAAATATCGAGGTCAAGGACGTTAACTTAAAAAACAAATATGTCTCAATATAAATATTTAGTTATTCATTGCAGCGCAACAATTGAGGGTGTTAACATAAAACCAGAACAAATCAAGGAATGGCACATGGGAAAATCTGGACGAGGTTGGTCGCGTGTTGGTTATTCCGATTTGATTACACTTGACGGAGCTTTGCACAATATGCATTTTGCCGAGGGAACAAACCCGAATGACGACTATATTGAATATTCAGAAATGACGTGGGGTGTGAAAGGAATTAACGCTTATTCAAAACACGTTTGTTATGTCGGTGGTCTTGATAAAAACAAAGACCCAAAAAACACACTCACAAACGAACAAAGAGACACTCTTGAAATTTATGTCAAACATGAAATTTTAAGACACCCCGACTTGTTAATTGCGGGACACAATCAATTTTCAAAAAAATCATGTCCTTGCTTCTTTGTCCCAAATTACTGCAAGGAATTGGAAATAAATAGTAAAAACATTTACACAGAGAATCCGAACCATTACGGAAGCGGAATTTAATAATAATAAAAATAAAAATAAAATGAAAATATTTAATATCTTTAATTCAAAACGATTCACCTTAACTTTATTCATGATGGTTTCATGGTTAATATTTGGTTATTTCGGAATAAAACAAGGAACAAACATGAGTGAATTTGCAGCGTATTTCGCAGCCCTTTCACCCTTTGTAATTGGTTACATTTATGGAGAAACAAAAAGACCCTCAAATGGGTGTGATAAATGTTCAAAAACATAGGAATAATAATTTTAGCTTTTGTCCTCACCTCATGTTGCACGACAAGGCAATGTGAGGTGGACAAAGCCGAAAAAAAAATTTATGAATTAACCCAAAAATTCCCAGAATTAACCACACAAAACGACACCATAATTGTCCGAGACACAATCATTTTTGAAACAATTTCCGTTGACACGTCTTTTATTTTCACAACGAATTCCGACACAATAATTGTTGAAAATGATAAAATCAAAATAAAATATATTAAAAAAGATAGTGTGATTTATTTAATGGGTGAATGTGAAAGCGACACAATTATAATAACAAATGAAATTCCTGTTGAAAAGGTTATTGTCAGAAAACCAACGTTTGCAGAACGCGCAAAGGATTGGACATATTTTGCGTTTGCGATTGCAGCGTTATTGTTAGTTGTGAGAATATTTTTCAAAGATATTTTCAAAGTGTTTAACATTTTCAAATAATTTTGAGTGAAAATCTAAAAAACCCAAAACAATTCCGACCACATTGGAACGAACCCCTCCAACATTTGATTTCACAATTTAGAGAATTTTCCGAAACGATTCAAGTTCAATGTCTGTTAAATTTATTAAACACAATGAAAGAGTCGAACGAGGTTATTGTTGATGAGAAAAAAAACAAACGAACAATAACGTCAAAAAAATCAAACAGAATTAAAACATTGGACGATTTGATTGAAGCGTGTAAAATAGACACAGAGGTTTGGGAAATTGAACGTTATATTGTTAACAAATGGGAGGTTGGGTCCACAATTGAGGGACGTGTTATTGTTGAACCTTTGTTTCAAATAAAAGCGTGGTTGAAAAAAAACAATGACATTTTCACATTAAAGAAATTAAAAACAGAATTGGTTGACGAGGTTAAAAATTTCGCACCAAAATATGTTCCGATTAAATACAAAAAAATCAATGTTGGACAATTGTTGGAAATCAATATTTTTGACCTACATTTTGGAAAATTATGTTGGGGTTTGGAAACGGGAGACAATTACGACACGAAAATTGCACGAAAACGTTATTTATCGGCGATTTCAGACATTATTTCGAAAGTTCAATGTTATGACATCAAACGAATTGTTTTTCCAATTGGCAACGATTTTTTTAATTCCGACAATTTGAATAACACAACGACCGCGGGGACACCACAGGACGAGGACGTTCGTTGGCAAAAAACATTCAAGGCGGGACGAGAATTATTAATTGAGGGAATTGACATATTGTCCCAAGTTGCACCCGTTGACGTGATTGTGGTTCAAGGAAATCACGATTGGGAACGTTCGTTTTATGTTGGCGATGTGTTGTCTTGTTGGTATCACAACAACCAAAATGTTTCAGTTAATAACCAACCAACTCCCAGAAAATATTATAAGTTCGGAAAATGTTTAATTGGTTATACACATGGAAACAATGAAAAAATTGCTGATTTGCCATTGATTGTCGCCACCGAAAAGCCAAAATTGTGGTCCGAAACAAAATATCGTGAAATTCATATTGGACATTTACATCACAAAAAAGAAATAAAATTCATGTCAACGCAAGAACACAAAGGAATTGTGTTGAGATACATGCGTTCGTTGTCGGGAACCGACGCTTGGCACAATTTGAAAGGTTATAAAGGAGCGGTTCAAGCTTGTGAGGCGTTTGTTTGGGACGAAAATCAAGGAATGGTGTGTCAATTCTCACATAATTTATAAGAAGTTGACGAAATTAAAGGAAATTTCTTTCAGTTTATTAAACAAATTTTCAGTTTTAACCCCTTTTTTTATACTTTTTTAACCTAGTAAATAAAAAAAACTTGCTTTTATCGTTTTATATGCAATTTTTTTGTAGTTTTGTCAACGAAAGTTCATTGAAATATTGAAACACAAATTTGAAAAACCAGCATTGTTTGTGTTTCTTTAACATATAAAGATGTTGTGGTGAGTGATTTGAAATTCGCGGTTTCAAATTGGGGTGTGAGAACCTGAAAATGTCGTAATCTCGTAACAGGCGGTTTTGCAAAACCAAATGTAACAGCGACCCCAACCAAAACAACACCAACCTCGTCATGAAAATGTCGGGGTTTTGGTGGTATGAAAGGGCGCGTTTTGCGTCTCCAAAAAATATCAATTATGAAAATTTTTCTTAACACAAGCAACATCAACAAACCAACAATTGAAATAACAGACAACCAAATGGAAAAAATTACTCAACAAAGATTTGAGGAAAGACAAGCGGACAGATTTACTCACAAAGACATAACACGTTTGAGAAAAGAATGTGGAAATGTTAAGTCAAATCCTTATGGACTTTTTGATTGTGTTAATAGGAATGTTCACGCTTTATTGGATTGTTGGCACTGTGCTGTGGCCCGTCCGACAACAATGGAAATAAATGGACGGGTTTCGGAAATTGTTTTTGAACTACACGACAGGTTTTCCGATTATACAAACGCAAAATATTTCACACGAAATGGCGAAAGAAATTCAATTGAGTGGACAGACAGAGATAAAAGAATTGAAACACAATTGAATAAAATGCACAACACAATGTTCACAACGTGTGAAAAGGAGGAAAGGGACAACGCTTGGTTTTACTTAAATTCAAAAAAATAAAAAAATGGAAATACTTATTTTAATAGTCGTGTGGTTTATTTACGAACACGCAAAATCGGTCGGAATGGTTGACGGCTTTGAACACAACCAAAATAATAACAATAAATCTTGGAGACAATGAAAGAATATATTTTCAAAAATACGAAAAAAGTTCCATCACGATTCGGTGGTCAAATGTATTATGTTTTTTTCAACGATGGTGAACGTTCATTCAGAACGTGTGTGGATTCCACATTCAGAAATTTCGTCAAGTGGGAAAAATTAATTAAAAACGCAGTTGCGGGAGACGTGGTTGTGGGTCTGGTAGAGAAATCAAAAGGACTAATTGACGCGGACTCAAATCCAAAATATAAAGGAAATATTTATAAATAATGGGTGTGGACAATTGGAAAGAATTAAATAACATGAGTGGGAAAGACCGCGAAAAACTCATTCGGAAATCATGTCGGAACTTGAAAAAATTTGGTTGTGAGGTTGTTGGGGTTTACGTCAACATGTTCAATTATGTTTCCACAATCACGTTTATTTATAAAAAAGAACAACATCAAATAATGGCGTTCAACGTCAAAGACACTTGGGACGAAACCAAATTGGAGGTTCCCTCAATATTAATTTTAGAAATAAAAAACAAATAAATCATGACAGCAAACACCAACAGGGAACGATTAAAGGAATTATACAATCACTACAATTTAACACCAGAGGACGTGTTCAAACACAAAAAATTCGGTTATATTATGATTACACGAACGGGAGTTGAAAAAATCATGGCAAAGGACGACATCAAATTGAGTTTTGAAATCGTTCAAAGTGATATGTTAAACGGCTGTGTTGTAAAAGCAACAGCGTTAATGAACAAAGACGGCAAAGACGTATTAATTGAAACGTTTGGGTCAGCTACAACAAAGAATTGTCAACTTGCATATTATCCTGAAATGGCGGAAAAACGTGCAAAGGTGAGAGCAATTTTACAAATCACAGAATTTTATTCGTGTGGTGTTTATTCGGAGGACGAGGCGGACGATTTCAAACCAACCCACAAAACAACACCGACACCAAAACGAACAGGAGACGGCGGCTTGGGTGATGTAATGATTGATTACAACGAACAATGATTGAAATTAATAAAATATACAACGAAAATTGCTTGGACACGATGTCCAAAATGTCTGACGATTTTGTTGACTTAATTATTACGTCCCCACCTTATGATAATTTAAGAACATATAAGGGATATGAATTTAATTTTGAATCCATCGCAAAAGAATTGTTTCGTATTACAAAAAAAGGAGGGGTTGTTGTTTGGGTTGTGGGGGACGCAACGATTGACGGAAGTGAAACGGGTTCAAGTTTTCGACAAGCTTTATTTTTTATGGAATGTGGTTTTAATTTACACGACACAATGATATTTAAGAAAAACAGCCCCCCTTTCCCCTCTAAAAATCGCTATTATCAAGTTTTTGAATATATGTTTATTTTTAGTAAAGGCAAACCAAACACTACAAACTTAATAAAGGACAGACCAAATAAAACTGTTGGAGATATTAGTTCAATGGGAAATTTATACAATCCTGACGGAAGCAAGCGCCAACAATCCAATGTTAAAAAACAACAAATAACCGACTACAATGGAATTAGAGTAAATATATGGAATTATTTAGTGGGGTTTCAAAATGAAAATGTAGGGCACCCAGCCGTTTTCCCTGAAAAATTAGCAGCAGACCATCTCTATAGTTGGAGTAATGAAAACGATTTAATTTATGACCCATTTATGGGTTCGGGAACAACAGCAAAAATGGCACATTTACAAAACAGAAAATGGATTGGTTCGGAAATATCAAGTGAATATGTTGAAATTGCCAACAAACGATTGGTGAAATATTTAACGCAAACGAAATTGTTTTAATATGACAGATACACTATATTTGCACGCGCGGTATTTAATCACATCACAATGTGAAATGTTGAAATCAAAATTTGAATTGCCATGTGATTTTTTAGTTAAAGACGTGGTTTCAAATGTGTTGGGTGAAAATTGGATTGAACATGAGTCAGCGTCTTTTTTCATTAACAGAATGAAGCGACAAGGGAAAGACCCTTGTTTGTTAAATGAACCCGTTATTTATGGAAAGGTGATTGAAAACGGGGACGTTATTATGTTGAATGATTTATTGTTATTTTCTGAAATTGTTATTAATTACACATTGAAAGAATATGACGAGTTAATTAAATCAAACAAAATTATAGAAATAGAAATTAAAAATTAAAAATTATGTTTATTAAAATTATGTTGTGTGTTGCCGTGTTATGTTTATTGATTGTGATGTGTTATATTTTTTACGTTTTCGGAATGATAAAAGGTTATAAAAACTTATTCCAAAACGACCGCCGTGAGTGGGGAAAATTGGACGCGTCTCTTTATGAAACATTGACGCAAGAAAAACAAAAAGAATTGGAAACAACAGTTTCGGAACGAATTGGTGAATTGAAATTCAAAAAATTTAAGGACAACCAGAAAATCAAAAAACGAAAGAAATTAACAAAGAAAAGTTCAAAAGAAAACAAAAAATAATTGTATAATATAAAAAATTGTTTTAGTTTTGAAAGCTTATGGCAAACGAAAAACATATTATTGATGAGTTGTTGGACGAAATCGAGGACCCGATTGTGGAGAATTTTAATGCAATTGGAATGTTGGAATCGTTGATTTGGAATTCAATTTATGACAATGACACGAAATCGAAAATGTTGGAAGTGTCGGAAAGTTTGCGTCAAAGTGAGTTCAATAAATTAGTAAATGAGTTGAAAGAACATCAAATCGTGCGAGACCCAAAAGAACAATTGGACAACATGTTTCGGGACGGAGTGTTTAATTAAAAAATAAAATAAAATGACAAAAAAAACAGACAATGATTTCATTAAAACAATGAGGTTTCACGGAATATCCAAACGACAATTGGGTCATGAATTATCAATTTCACAACCAACAATAAAAGCATATTGCGAGAACCCACAAAAATTCCGTCTTGACCAATTACGAACGATTGGCAGGTTGACAGAATTAAATTTGAGTAAATTGGACGAAATAATTTCGGACGATGAGAAATAAAAAAAAGGGGTTCGCACAATTAACGAAACGGAAAAAAAATGAAATTTTGGATTTTATCACCAAACAGGATTGTTCGGTTTTATACGCAACAAAACATTTTAATTTGACATGTGGAACCATTGACAAAATATTTTCGGAACGTTTTCAACCACCAGAATGGGTGGAACAATATAAAGGATTCATTGAAAAATTATGAATAATGATTAAAGTGTTGTTCGGTTTGGTTTTGTATATGATAGGAATTGCGACGGGACTTTATGCGGCGACCCAAATTGAAAAACATATTGACAACAATATAAATAACAAAAATAATAACAAAAAAAATTAAAATTATGGACGAAAAAACTTTTATAAATGGTCTCTTTATTAGAGAAAAAGAATTTGACAATGGTGGTTCAATTATAAAAATTGACGTTAGTGTGGAATCATTAACAAAACAATTGAATGAATTAAAAAATGAAAAGGGTTTTGTTTCAATTGATATTAAAAAAAGACAAACAAAATCTGAAAATGGGTTGACGCACTACGCAGAACAAAACAAATTCATTTCAAAAATTCAAACACAAAAAATTCAACAAGGAGCACCATCACATGACGATGTTCCATTTTAATCATGAAAGAAAACAAAAGAAATTTTCTGGGTGTTTGGTTGCCGCGTGATGTTTATTTGGACAAAAAACTTTCGTGGACCGAAAAAATATTATATGTTGAAATTCAATCACTTGACAACGAACAGGGTTGTTTTGCTTCCAATGAATATTTTGCGGAATTTCTGGACGTGTCCACAACAACAATTTCAATTTCCATTTCTAAATTGAAAAAATTGGGTTATGTTAAATGTATTTCTTTTGACGGACGGAGGCGGATTTTGAAATCAGCTTTTAAGAATTTAGAAAAACAGGCTTTAAGAAAACTTAAAGGCACCATTAAAGAAAACTTAAAACATAATAATACAATTAACAATTCAATTAAATTATCTATTAAATGGGAGGACGAAATTATGTCATTAGATTATCCAAAAGAAATGAAAATTGATTTCATTGAATATTGGCAAGAGAAATCCAAAAGTGGAAAGACACGACAATCACTTGAAAAAACTTGGTGTTCCAAACGCCGCATGAAAACGTGGTCCAAGAATGATAAAAAATGGAATCACAACAACACAAAAAAATCAATCACAAATTCAATGGACAATTATTTGAAAGCAAAACAAAAACTCATGGGACAATGAAAATAAAAGATATTGAAATAAATGAATTGAAAATCATGTGCAATGATTTATTATTCAAAACACTCATTGAATTGGGACAAAACAACAAGGACGAGAATTGGTTCGTGATTATGTCAAACAGCTTGGCAAATGATTTGATTGAGGACTTTGGCGATTCTCTTACGTTCATTGATGTGATTATGGCGTTTCGTCAAGGCGTTCGTTCACATGAGGCAAAATTTGTTATTAATGTTCAAACATATTATTTGTGGTTGAAAAATCACAGACAATTGATTTGGAATGAATCAAGCAAAGAACCAGAACGTCAAGACAAACGTTTGAAATATCGCAGTCGCAATGGAACGGGAATGAAAACAATTGCCAGTAAATTAAGAGGGACAATTCCAACCGACAAACAAATGAAACAGTTGAAATGAAAAATCGACAAACGGAATTATTATTGCAAATTGGAGTTGTGAAATGGTTGAAATTACAATTCCCAGAAATTCGTTTTTGTGCTTCGGCGGGTGGAATGAGAACCTCGTTGTCAGTTGCAAAGAAAATGAAAGCAAGTGGATATGTTAAAGGGTTCCCAGATTTGTTTTTATATCACCCAACAAATAGACATAACGGAATGGCAATTGAATTGAAAGCGGACAAAACATGTTATCCGTCAAAAGTTCAAAAACAATGGGTGTCAGATTTGAACGACCGCGGTTATTATGCGGTAGTTTGCAAGGGTTTTGACCACACAATTGAGGAAATCACACGTTATTTGAACGAGGATTTTGACTAAAATCAAGGTTTTTTTCACTTTTTTACATATTTTTTAACGTTCTAACGTGTTGATTATCAGGTTAAAAGAAAATAAATTGAAACTTTCTTTCATTTTGTAGTTTGAAATCAAAAAAACTTGCATATATTTGAAGTATGAAAACAAAAAACACAAAAAGATTTATCAGAACTTACAAAATGAGAGGAATCGGATATTATATTCAAGACACGTTGACAGAAGAAATGAGCAACGAGCATTTTGTTACAATTTCAGAAACAAACGAGTTCATTAAATTTTTACAAAAATTAACAAATAAAGAAATCGGAGAATATTTTCCAAGACCTATCAACGATTACTTTTTTTATGACAATAATTAATTAACCAAAAACTATCAATTATGAAACCAACAAGAACTGAAAAAATCACAACAAACAAATGGGGTGGGAAAACAACCACAACAACTTTCAACAGCAATCACAATCCAAAATTCAAAACGGCAACAGAAGTTTTTGACAACGAATCGTTACAATACAAAAGAAACATCAAGATAATGAATAAGCAAACTGCAACACCAAAAACAACAAACGTGTTCACAATCTTAAATGAGGACAGAATGGAAATCGTTAAACAAACTATCCGTTTGAAAGAAAACATCAAATATGAAATGCCAATGATTTTTGCAACAGAACAAGAAGCAAACGAATTCGCGTCATCAAAATTAGAAATGTGGGACGTAATCAATTCAAATTTCAATCACAAATTTATTCAACACAATCAAAACACAAAACCAGAGGTTGTGAAAATAGAAACAGGAAAATCAATTGACACTGACAGCGTTCATTTGAATGTGAAAATTAGATTTGCAGACAAATGGGACATGGATTTCGTTTGGACAATGAACAACAAAACAAATTGGGTTCACACAAACGCAGAACCAACACATTTGGACGGCGTGGAAATTGAGGAAACAATGGACAACGTTTCTAATCGTTCACAACAAATAACAAAAGACGCTGAAGTAATTATGGAATATTTTAATTTTGATGACGATATGATTGGCGTTGAAATTGAGAACAGAGAACATCTTGTCAGTTAACCAATAAACACCCCAACGCCCTGCAACGAAAGTTGTGGGGTTGTGGTGGTGAAAGGGGACATGTTGTCCCTACAAAAAAATATCAATTATGAAACCAAATTATCACAAATCATTTGCACAATGCGACACTCACAATGAACTCATTTCGTCAACAGAGGGGTTGAGGTTCATGAACACATTACTTTCAAACGAAAACCAATCAAATCCAATCAACACAAAATGGAGACAGGACAACGAGTTTGGAGACCCACGTTGGGAATTTGTCAAAGACATGTTAATGGAAAACAGAATGTGGAAAAAAAGACAGAATGTTCCTGCAAATAAATTAAGAGTTGGGAAAGTTTATTTAATGAAAAAAAGAAACACCAGCGACCAATGTAATTATGAGAACGACACAAAGGCGGTTCGATTTTTAGGTGTTCGAAATTATGACACAGGTGCGTTTGTTGGGGTTAACATTCCAATTTCAAAATTGGACAGAAGCAACAATGATGAAAACATTCTTTATGAATATGTGTTCGAAACGTTTTATCCAAACAACAATGGTGAGTTTGGTGGAATCCATAAGGACGCGATTGAGGTTCACGCTTATGCGTGGAATGGTTCACTTGCAATAAATTCGTGTGCAATCAACATTTCGTTTTTTGAGGTGAACACGTCAGGTTTTATGTCTTTATTTTTGGACAAAGAGTTTAACGGGTTCCGAGGTTTCAAAAACGAATGGAGTTATTATTCCACGGACAATCAATCAAAACGTTGTAACGCATTAAAAAAACATTTGAAATCTAAAATCATGAATATATGAAAACTGAAATATTGAAACATTTGAAATCAAAACAATGGGAATGGGAAATGGACAAAGACCTTGACGTGATTATTTTTAATGATTATTCTGAATTCAATGAGGACACAGACATTAAATTGATTTTGCCAACATCGTTGTTCAACAAAGAAGTGTTTTATCAACCACGTTGGAGTTCCGACCCGACAGACGTTCAATCACGCGAGGGAATAAACATCACAGAAGTTGGGGACGATTACGCAGACGAATGGGACAACTCGGACATTGCTGAAATTTTTTTCAAAAACATTGAGAAAATTGAAATATTAAAACAATAAAATTATGATGACAGAAATTTTTGTGGTGAACAACCACAACGGAAACGATTCTTTTGATGTGGATTTATTTTTTGAAAACGATTACATTAAAGAATTGGTGAAAGAAAAACACAATGTTGAATTCAACGATACAAACGAAATAGACACGATTTCCGTTCAATTGAAAGCGGAATGGACGTTCTTTATAGAAATGAAGAGTTGGGGTGTTAAAACGTTGTCTGTGTGTCTCACAGGGGTCAAGGACGTTTATTGTCATGTTAACATTTACGATGAGGACAACGACACAGAATTAGAATTTGAATTGGAACTTGATTTGTCAGAGTTTGAAGTTGACACAGAAACCCAAGACAAGTTCAATGGTCAATATAGATTAAGTAACATTCAGATTGACTTTCAAGACAAAACAATTTATGGTTCCTTTGAATAAACAAAAAAAATTAAAGAAATATATTTGCCAATATTATGGGTGGATTGCAAGTTATGGTGATTGGGACTGCGACGACTTTATTATTATGGCGTATGATAAAACAGAAGCGACAGCAAAAATGAAAGACGCAATGAGACGCCGATTAACAAAAGGAAAACCACACTTAATGTTGTTGTCAACTTACAACGCAAAAATGAAAGCATTTGAAAAAAAACAAAATGAATAACAATCAAGACATTAGTCCAATTGATATGAGTCGGGAAATGGTGGAACACATCACGAAAAATGAATATATCAGAATGAAACTCCACACTTGTATTTGCCACGAATTAACCGCCGAACAAATAAAAGAATTATATTTGGAACTAAAACAGAATATTAATAACGGGAATCAATTATGTTTCGATTTTTAATAAAGGAATATTAATCAAATAAATAAATAAAATGAACAAAACAAAAAAAGAAATTACAGCAAAAGACGAATGCGTCAAAATTTGCCAAGCAATCTGGTCGTGTAAAAACATTGAACAAAAGGACGGCTGTTATAAAATGTTTGAAACCTACAAAAAGAAACATGGTGAGGAAAACATTGGAATCACATTCATTGAAATTGAACTTGCACGATTAGAACAATTGATTGTAAAAATGGAGGAAAGAAACCAAAAATTACAAGCATTGCAAGAACAAAGAAATAAAGAGTTAGAAGCCGAAGCAAATAAAGAGTTAAAAGAAAAACAGGTGGACAAAAAGATTATTCCGTTAAATACGAAAAACAAACCAACCGAATAATTATTTTTGCATTTGTTTCCATTGTGAGGGTGGTTCCTTATAATTGGTTTTTTTGGTGAAAGGCAATGTTCCCGCAATTTCGGGAATGTTGCTTTTCTTTTTTGTATCATTGCAAAATGACAGACGTAAAACATTCAAAATATTATTATGACAATTACAGGAATTTGCCGTTTGATTATGACGAACTCAAAGTGAATCCAATTGAAAGTAAAGAAACAACAAAAGACAACAAACAAGTTTATGACAAAGTAATCACATTGAAAGTAAGTGAGGAAACATTTGAAGCGTGGGAATTGTTGTGTGAGAATTGGGGTGATGTGATTGGTTATGACAATAAATCAAAGATATTTGAATTCGCAATCATTGAAGCGTTGAACGTTCCAATTGCAAGTTTGGGTGGTTTCACAATGTAATGTTAAAAACAATTTTCAGGTGTTGAAAGAATTGTTGAAGTTTTGTTTACTTTTGTAAAAAAATAATATCATGTCAAATAATTTAACTAAAAAAATGAAACAAAATGGGGCACATATAAAAAAGGAACAGACCAGAACCAAAATCACAAAGAGTGTATTATTGAAACACCTTGAACAAAACATGGGAAATGTAACGTTGGCGTGTCATTTTGCGGAATGCAATCGTTCAACATATTACAGATGGTATAACGGCGACATTGATTTCAAAACAAGTGTTAACGATATTCAGGAAGCGGCGTTGGATATATGCGAGGCGGAAATGTGGAAACTAATTAAAGACGGGAACGTTCCGACAATTCTCTTTTATTTGAAATGTAAAGGGAAAAATCGTGGTTATGTTGAACGACAGGAAATAACAGGTTCGGACGGAAGTCCATTGGTTTGGAAAGAAACTAAATCTTATGACCATGAAGCTATCGAAAAAACAAACACAGGCGATTGACATATTGGAGGACAGGACAACCAACGTTTTATTGTATGGCGGCGGAGCGGGAGGAGGCAAATCAATGTTGGGAGTTTATTGGATATTGAAATCAGCGTTGAAATATAAAAAGACACGTTGGGTGATTGGTCGTTCACGTTTGAAAATTTTGAAAGAGACAACACTCCAATCATTCTTTGAGGTGTGTTCAATGCAAGGATTGAAAGCAAATGTTGATTATACTTATAACGAAACAAAATCATTAATCACACTCCATCATTCACAATCAGAAATTTTATTGAAAGACCTTTTCAGATTTCCCTCGGACCCGCAGTTCGACGCCCTTGGTTCACTTGAAATTTCAGGCTGTTTCATTGACGAGTGTGCAGAAATCACACCAATAGCATATAACATTTTGCAATCACGAATTCGTTATAGGTTAGACGAAAACAATCTCATTCCAAAAATACTTATGACGTGCAATCCGTCCATTGGTTGGATTTACACGCAGTTTTATAAGAAACACAAATCAAAAACATTGCAACCAAATCACAGGTTCATTCAATCGTTAGTTACTGACAATCCAAACATTTCCAAACACTACATTGAACAATTAAAACAAACAGACATGTTGACACAAAGACGTTTGCTTTATGGTGATTGGGAATATAGCGACGACCAAACCAGATTGTTTGATGTGGATTCATTGAACGATATGTTTACAAACGATTATGTTATGACAGGACAAAAGTTTATGTCGGTTGATGTTGCCAGATTCGGACGGGACAAGAGTGTCGTTTGTGTGTGGTCAGGATTCCGATGTGAACAAATATTCACATGGGACAAAAACACATTGACAGAATTGGCGGACAACGTTCAAAGGATTGCGAATGACAATCTGATTTCACGTTCAAATATTATAACAGATTCGGACGGGGTTGGTGGTGCAATTCCTGACATATTGAAAGGAATAAAATCATTCGTTAATAATTCTAGGGCGTTAAGGAATGAGAATTATAAAAACTTAAAAACTCAATGTTATTATAAATTTGCGGAACGTGTAAAAAAAGGACAGGTGTTCATTAATTGTTCCGACCCAACAATGAGACAGGAAATAATAAATGAATTCGAAATATGTAAACAACATGACATTGACAAAGAAAACAAATTGTCCCTCACTCCAAAAGAACAAATCAAATCAATGTTGGGGCGTTCACCTGACTTGTCGGACGCAATTATAATGAGGGAATTTTTTGAATTAAGCAAGTCCCAAATCGTCTATTTCAAATAAGTTGCGAAAGAAACTGCGAAGCGGCAAAGAAAAAAAATATTACTTTTGTGAAATTATGGGAAAATTTTTGAAAACAATAAACAAAAAACATAAATCAATCCTGACAAATTATTTGGCAATGGTTGATGAGTTTGTTTATAATGTAACGGAATGCGAACCTGCGGAAAAATGGAAAATGTTCAAACCATTGAAAACAGAAGCTATCCGTTTACATAATGAACTTGGCAAAGACATTGAGAATAACGAAACGATTCATTACACAGAATGGGTTTTCATGTTGCCAAATTTTTTGTTGTTTGGTTCAATGGGTTTTGCTACAGCATTAAAAAACACGGACAATATTACAGAAATAAATGAGGACATTCGGCAACTTTACGCCGACATGTCGGACACAATTTTGAACCTTGATGACATGTTAATTAAACATCAAAACGAAATGGAACGCGAACAATTAAAAAAAACAAAACTAAAAAAACAACACAATGATTAATTTGAAAGTTGGAAAGAAAAAAGTAAAACTCCCGAATCAATGGTCCGAATTAAGTGTGAAACAATATGCGAAAATTGTTCATATTATTAATGAACACCAAGTCACAGAGGAATTGATGGCGGAAAAAACAAAGGAGGAAAACGAGGTGAACGCAATAAACTCAAACCTTGAATGTTTTGCTTATTTAACAAACTGCGAAACATCAATGATTAAACGTTGTCCCTCATATCAGATTGAGGAGTGTCTCGAATTCATGTTGAAATTTCTGAATGACATAAAACACAAAGAAACATTTTCAGAAAAACCCTCATTCAAATTTAAGAATGAAACATATTATTTCCCAACGATTGATTTCAAACAAACAACATTCGGTGATTATATTGAAAGCGCGCAATTAAATATGTTGAGTGGGAAAAAAGATGGAGGGAGATTTGCTGTTGTCCCAGAACAAATGGCGATTCTTTGTAAAACAAAAGACCAAGACGAGGACTATAATGAAAAACTCATAATGAAACGAGCACGATTATTTCAGGAATTGCCAATGAATATTGTTTGGGACTTTGTTTTTTTTTTGACAAATGCAACGGAACAATTGCAACAAAATTTGAAAACGTTTTCAAAGAGGGGAACAGAATTTCAGACAGACACGCCACGGGAAATTGGAATATAATGGAGGGTTATGGGTGGTTAAATACTTTATATGACGTTGCAAAAAGTGGATTGTTCACAGAACAACCATTGAACGCAATTAATTCTGTTAAACGACAAAATGTTTATGAGGTGTTTACTTATATTAGTTGGACATCGGCGTGCAATGAATATGAAAATGCAGTTCGGGAGGGAATTGAGAATGAAGCGAAATCGAAAATGAGAACAAAATAAAAATATAAAACAAAAACAAAATGGCGAATAACCTTTCAAACTTACAATCAATCGTTGGTGAAATGAAAACTCAATGGACATCGTTCAAGTGTGATGAGGCACAAGCGGCAAACAATGGATTTTATTTTGGTTGGTCAAATGAAGTCAACGACATTCATAATAAAACGTTGCCATTAATGATTGTGAACCCACCAACCTCAACAATTGAAGCAACAAACTACGAGAAAAATTATGGAATTCAATCGTCAAGTTATACGATTCAAATTTATAATTATGTTCCGTCAACAGCTTATTCTCAAACCCCTGAATATATCACACAATTATGGGACGACATTGAAAATTGTTTTTATGTGTGGTTGGAAAATGTATTGAACACATTGGGTGCAAACGTTTGTGTTTTAGCTTCGCCAGCAATTTCAATAACCAGAAGCAAAGACGCGGCGAACGACGCTTTATTTGTGTGTCAATTTAATTTTAACTTACAAACATATCGAACATGCTTGACCTTAAATTAATAAATCAAATGGCGGACCAAATTATGATTTTGTGGGGAATGGAATTAATTCGATTGCAAAGAAACGCGTCGGGTGCTTTAATAAATTCATTCACCGCAACAATTCAACAACCAACAGAATTTGGGTTGTTTGTTTCAATTAGGGGTTTGGACTATTGGGACGTCGTTGAGTATGGAGTGCCCGCGTCCAACATTCCATTTACAGCGGGAGCACGAACGGGAGCACAGAATTCAAAATATATTCAAGGATTAATTCGTTGGTTGAAAATCAAAGGTGTTTCAAGCGACAACAATGTTATAAAAGGAATTGCATTTGCTATCGCAACAAAACAAACCTCAAAAGGCAAAGGGTGGGGACTTGGGAATCCAATGGACAAAAACAAACTTGGATTTATCAGACGAACACAAAATGAAGTTAATGAACAAATCCAAAAAATTGGTCAGGTATATAATAAACAAATTGAAACAATGATTATGGGTTCAATTCCAAAAGCACAATTAATAACAATCTAAAAAAATAAAACAATGGCGTTCGTAACGATTTCAACACAACCAGACAGCTATTCAATAAATTCATCTTTGTTGCCAGTAGTGCTTAATATGACAGAGGGTTCCGCAGACACATTGAATGTGGTGGTTCAAGTTCAAGTTTGGAACGGACCCGCAATGACACCCGCCTCAACTTGGGTTGATGTTGGTGGGAAAATGAGAGCCGCGTCGCGGTTGAATTCGGCGGGGAGCTTTTATATTAACATTGAGGACGTTATAAATCCGTATACAGACGCGCATTTGTATAGTATTTACACACTTGCTAATTGTCCCGCAAAAGGGTCAGACGACCGATATATTACAGGCACAATGGTTGATTGGGAATATAAAGGAAACAGATTGTTCCGAGTTATTGTTCAACGCGAATATTTAGACGCAGCAACAGGATTGATTGTTTTGGACCCAGACGAAACAACGTCCAACAACTTTACAGGACATGAGGGTGTTCAACAGATTGATTGGAATTTCAAAAGAATGGTTGGGAATTGGGGAAATTTTGAATTAGCTTTTGACTCACTATTTGCCGACAGACAATATTTATTTATATTAAATAACGTCCCGCGTTATGCTAACCGCGCAGGCGTCGAGGTTGGTTTCTTAAATGAATATCGTGCGACAATGAAAGAGGACGAGGACTTTGCATATTGTGCGTGGTTGTGGACGTATGTTCACCCCGACCCAATTTATGCAAGAATTCGTTTGCTAACTTACGATAAATCTGACAATCTGTTGAACACTAGATTGTTTTATGTTGATGGAGACAGGGACGGAATGAAATCATTTATGTGTGGACCAAAATCAACATTTGCTTATAATATACCAAATGCAGCCGAGGGTAATTTGTTTGAACAAGAGTTTGACAATGTTGCATATTATTATGTTCATTTAGACGCGGAAACGGCGTCTGGTGGTGGCGTTTATTCCGATGACATTGCCGCACCTTTTAGAATTAAGGTTGACAGAACGTGCAAGGGAATGGGTTATAAACGATTCATGTGGAGAAATCAATTGGGAGGTTGGGACGCATTTACAAGCGACGGGACAGCTGTTGAAAGTATTGTGATTGCACGTCAGCAATTCCAAAAAAGAATTTTGGCAACTAGCAGTGGAGGGGACGATGTCTGGCAATTGCCAAATAATTTATTTGCTTATGGAAAAAATAATTGGTCCAACAAAACATCAAAACGAGGACAAGTTAAAAGTCATAGTTTAACACAACGAGAAGCGAAATGGTTTTCAATGATTGGTTCGTCAGCACAAGTTTATATGAAAATCATGGACGTGGACAGCAAAATCAACCCGACCCCGTTATGGCGGGACATGGCGGAATTCGAGGATTGGAACGAATGTGATTTTTGGGTTCCAATTTTAATAAAATCAAAAAGTATAAAAAACACAAAATCAAAAGAAAATTACATGACAATAGAGTTCAATTATGAATATGCGGTTGACGAACGATGGGGTCGTATGTAATTGAAAACCAATAAATTATGGCAACAGAGAATCCAAATATATTATTTCAAGTTATTGACTCATCGGACGCGTCTGTCCAAGGGGAACTCGACATTTATGAAGCGTCAAATTTTCCTTTAGCATTAACATTTTCAATAAAAGATGTTATGGACATGACGTCCTCAAAAGGTTCGTTCTCAAAATCATTTCAAATTCCCGCAACGTCAAACAATAATAAGATTTTGAAATTCTTAATTTCAGATTCATTTTATAATTCGTTTGAATATATTGAGGGAAAAAAAGCAAGGATTTTTGTTGACGGAATATTGGTTTTGGAGGGTGGGTTTCAAATCAAAGGACATGCAATTGACGAAATTCCTGACTATTATGAATGTGTTGTATTTGGAGACAATTATAAATGGGTGAACGCACTTGACAAACTAAATTTGTGTGATATTGATTTCGACGCGGGAGGCTTTTATGCAGACACTCCAAATATAATTCAATACTCACGGGACAATGTGATGGCGACGTGGGACTATAACAACAGCGGACAACTGATTGGTGGTGATGGAACACATGTTGTTTATCCGTTAATAAACACAGGAAAATGGATTTATGGGAACCAAGTTCACTTTGAGGAAATGGCGCCAGCGATTTGGATTTATGACATGGTGAAAGTAATTTTGGCAAAGCAAGGTTACACATTGGACTCGGATTTTATGGAAACAGAATGGTTCCACAAATTAATTTCTGCAACGCCCGCACAATCGTGGGAAAATGACGAGAGCATGTTGGAACAATATGCGTTTGAATATGAACAAGAGTCAACCGAAACAGGTTGGAAAATTCCTTGGGACTTACGAGGGACAGGACACGCATCGAATTTCAAAGGTTGTTGGCATGAATTGCAAGTTGTAACGCCGACATCGGACCCGAGTAATTTAATCACTCAATTAGGATTCACGACACAACCTATTGACGTAAATTTACTTTTAGGAAATTCTCCTCCCGCTTCTTATTTTGGTTGGTATTGGGGTTCGGGAACGGGTTCGAACTATCCATTAGCTAATGGCGACCAATTAGGGGTTTTCAATTTGCCTGTTTGTGGTTGGTCTTGGGTTGGAAGTGATTGGAGTTGCATACCAGATTGGACAACAGCACCACCACCACAACCAACAACATCACACGCCGAGGATTTCCCAGACGGCGCGAAATTCAACACCAATTTTTTGGGTGAATATGAATTCAACGGCGCGTGTCAGGTTGAAATGTATAACGACGCCGTGATTCTAGGAACAAATGAAACATTAGACCCAATGTTTAACGTGGCGTCTCATGAAAGTGGTTTCATTTATTATAGTTATGCTTATGGTTGTGGTTGGAACATTGTTGTGGGTGGTGGTTACGAGGGTGAAAGTGTTGGTTTTCGTTATAAGGCGGTTCAATATGTTATGCATTATAAAGATTCCACAGGTAGAGTTGAACCAATTGTCGCTGATTGTAAATATTTGAATTCGTCAGGTGGAACAAATTCGAATATTTGGGGTTATTGCAATGGAAATTTGCCAACGTCAGCGGTGGGAAATATTTTCGCAGACCTTTCATTCAATGGAGTTACAATTGAAATATTGTCCGACAAAGATTATGTGTATTATTATACAGAAGTTTATGAGGAAATGAATTATGAATGGTGGGAGGAATTTGGTGGTGGTTCGGGAATCCGAAGCCGATGTCAATGTCAATACAGATTGAAGCGAATGGAAATGAATGGAGGTCTGACACCAACTATTGTTGACGGCGGTTCCGTGTCGGTTTCAAATTTATTGCCGTGCGACGTTACACAATTGGAATGGTTGAATGGGTTAACAGGATTGTTCAATTTATATTGGTCAGCTAATGAAATCACAAAAACAATTAAGGTTGAACCACGCGACAATTTTGTTGAGGGGGCGGCGACCGCAATTGATTGGTCCGACAAATTAGATTGGGGACGAAAACAATCGTCAAAATATATTTATGATTCATTAAAACGAAACCTTTGTTTTTCATATATGAATGACGGGAGTGATGGTTTTGTTGAGGAAAGAAACAGGAGGAAAGCGCAAATTTGTGAGTTGGGTTCCGAGGTTTTAGATTTAGGAGAATTATTTGTGAATGAGGACCAAATAATTGGGTCAAATTATTACGCGCCAACATATATGTTCCGCGACCGAGTTATTGCGACCAACACGTCAAAGGCACCTTTTATTCCCGTAATTCATTCCGAATATTCAACAATATGGTCCACATATTCAAATGCTGACTATCCTGACAAAATTGACGAACACATTGCGAGAATTTTATTGTGGGGTGGGAAAACTCCATTGAACTTGAATGACGGATTTACAAACGCAAACACATGGCGATTTGCGCAAACGAATCCATCAAATGCAGCGGACGAATTAAATTACTATCCATTTGCGGGTGTTTATTGTGATGAGGACGAAACATATTTCGGCGATTTAACAGTTGGAACAATTGCATATTATCCACAATTATATTTTCAAGACGTTTTGGCAAACATGGCACAACCAACACCCGCGACATTCGCAACATGTGAGGGTCTTTATAGGGTGTTTTGGGAACGTAATATTGAAAACCTTATAACACGTCCAAAAATCAAAACAGCGTGGTTCCATTTAACAGCGCAAGACATTTCAGATTTGGAATTTCAAAAATTAATTTATATTGAAAATTCAGAAGCCCCGACATATTACATAATAAATAAAATTGTTGACTACAAACCCGCAAGCAATCAAATGACAAAAGTTGAATTATTTGAATGGTCCCTTGCAAAACCAAGGAAACAACTGCACTCACGATTAGGTCAAGAGTATGGACCAAGTTATGACAGCGGAATTGGACAAGTTGGTTCAAATAAAGTCAGATTGATGAGAAATTTTGCTTCTGAATTAGGAATTGTAAATGTCGGAAAGTTGGAAATTTCAAAACAAAGTAATTTAACATTGAACAATCCATTGACTCCAACAAATTATAACGTTGAACAAAGCCAAGCGGACAATCCAAACAACTCGAAATGGAGTTATGTGGACACAACGGGACAAATAACAACGAATCCATTAACGTCAAAGAGTTTTAATATTGGAAATGAGAATAACATTAAAAACCGAAATGGAGTTGTAATTGGAAACAATAATATTATTCAAAACAATCCGAATGGAATAATTATTGGAAACAACGCAAACTCATGGAAACGAAACGGAAGTCCAATTGAATTTCATGTTGGAACCCAATCACCCGCCTTGGTTATTGACCCGAACGGAAATGTTTTGGCGGGTGGTGGTGGTGAAGTTCTCCTTGAACGTTGTTCAGATGA
>Ga0209757_10000065_pt1 | contig 33090 bp, 39 predicted proteins | sample ETNvirome_6_1000_FD_185472 | JGI IMG/M metagenome (GOLD analysis project Ga0209757, IMG submission 185472) | Marine viral communities from the Pacific Ocean - ETNP_6_1000 (SPAdes) (version 2) | ecosystem: Environmental > Aquatic > Marine > Oceanic | place: Pacific Ocean | collected 2013-06-19 | reverse complement strand
CAAGGTATTGCTGGACCCTCCGGAACGGCAGGGCCGTCCGGAACAGCGGGGCCAAGTGGAACTGCGGGCGCAAGTGGTGACCAAGGACCCAGTGGCACATCAGGTCCGCAAGGTATTCAAGGAATCGCGGGGCCATCCGGCACCGCCGGTCCATCAGGAACGGCTGGTCCAAGTGGAACAGCCGGAGCAAGTGGTGACCAAGGACCGTCCGGCACATCAGGTCCCGTAGGCGTGGCTGGCCCCTCGGGGACTGCCGGAGCCAGCGGGGACCAAGGACCCACAGGACCAAGCGGAACATCGGGTCCCGTAGGAGTTGCTGGACCAAGTGGCACCGCAGGTGCAAGTGGCGACCAAGGACCCACAGGGCCATCAGGCACTTCGGGTCCCGTAGGGGTAGCAGGTCCATCCGGAACGGCTGGACCAAGTGGAACTGCTGGCGCAAGTGGGGTCACAGGACCAAGCGGCACATCAGGTCCCGTAGGCGTGGCTGGACCATCAGGAACGGCCGGGCCGTCAGGAACAGCGGGACCATCAGGAGTAGCCGGAGCATCCGGTGACCAAGGACCGTCCGGAACATCGGGTCCCGTAGGAGTAGCCGGTCCATCAGGGACCGCCGGACCGTCAGGAACAGCGGGACCATCAGGAGCCGCCGGAGCGGTCGGAGCAACAGGTCCTTCCGGCACATCAGGTCCAGTCGGCGTAGCCGGTCCTTCAGGAACGGCAGGTCCAAGTGGAACTGCCGGACCCTCGGGAACAGCCGGAGCCTCCGGCGACCAAGGACCCAGCGGCACATCAGGGCCACAAGGTATTCAAGGAATCGCGGGGCCATCCGGCACCGCTGGCGCATCAGGAACGGCTGGCCCATCGGGAACAGCCGGAGCCAGTGGTGACCAAGGACCCACAGGGCCATCGGGCACTTCAGGTCCCGTAGGAATAGCGGGACCATCAGGAACAGCCGGTCCTTCAGGAATTGCAGGTCCCTCCGGCACCGCAGGTGCAAGTGGGGACCAAGGACCATTCGGACCATCCGGCACATCAGGTCCCACAGGAGTGGTCGGAGATGCAGGGCCATCAGGAGTGGCCGGAGCATCCGGCGTCACAGGAGCAACAGGCCCCAGCGGAACATCCGGCCCTGCCGGAGTCGCTGGGTCTGATACTGAAGTGATTTACAACGATGGAGGGTCCCTTGACGGTATTGCGGAGTTCACTTGGGACAACACAGGGGGTTCTGAGAAACTCCTATTGTCGGGAACAAGCGACGAATCATTATTCAAAATCATTCAAGCCGGAAGTGGTTATGTCTTTGAAGTGCATGACCAAGCGGCGGATACCACTGTATTCTCAATAGACCCTTCCGGTAACACAACCATAGGGTTGGCGGCAGCAATTGGTAATAAACTCCATGTGGATGGAGATATTGGATTTGCTAACGCAACCATTTTTGTATCCGGGACAGGTATTTATAGAGCATTGGATGGAAGTGCAGCGGCCCCATACTACACCTTCACCGGCGACACAGACACAGGGATGTATAGAGTTGATAACGATGTCCTCGGATTTGCCATAGATGGCACACAAATAATGAAAATGGGGGACGACCTTGATGCAGGGGTGCAAGTCCCCGCAGTATTCAAAGCCAATAGAGCAAGTGTTCAAACTATCACAGGCGCGACAGCCACCTTAGATGACTCCGACGATGCAGGGCAGGTTATTGATTGTAACCGAGGCACCGCCCAAACTATTACATTACCCTCGGCTCCTGATGTTGGCACCACTTTCTTAATTGTGGCAAGAGGGGCCGGAGTCGTTTCCATAGCGAGAGGCGGAAGCGACACTATCAATGGTGGAACTGCCAATGTCAGCATCCAAAATCAATATGGAGCCGCAACACTTATATTAGTGGCAGCAAATACTTGGACCGCCATTGGCGATTTGTGAGGTGAATGAGTATGGCGTATCCTGTTCCAATGTGGGCTGGTGTGAATAAAGAGGCTGCTCCTTCAGGGCCACCTACGGCTGTTTCAATTGCTACTTCTCCATCAGGAAACTATAACAATGCAACAGATGGCATAGATACAACGGGATGTAGTTTTACTGCTATGAATTATGGCGGTTCAGGATGGCTTTTTAATTCATTAATAGTCAATGTCCCCGAAAACGATTTCTCGGTTTTTAACGGATGTTCTTCCGTCGGCAATGTTGAGGTTTATGGCTACCTTAGAGCCACGGGAGCCACGAGTTATCTATGGGACTTATCCATTGTATCTCAAAGCCTAAGTAATGGCTGTATCGGCACTATTGCTGGAACTGCATCCACAAGCCAAGATTCCACAGGCGCAGGTGGTATTGGTGAGTCTTTGCGGATTATATGGGGCGGCGGACGGGGCGGACTTTTATTCCCTCTCGCTGGCGACCAAATAATTGTGGATATAGAGGGTGATGCTACCAATGGTTCAGGGACCACATCAGCGATTAAGTGTCGGCTAACTTACGATATTGTCCCATGAGGTATGAAGATGAGCAGAAGCACGGTCAATATTCCTGAAGGCGAATCGGGTGATTATGCCATAGCACACTATACCAAGGACACTACCGATAACTTTTGGCAGCACTATCTTTCAATGAAAGGTGAATACCACGATACTTACACAGTTTTACTCAAAGAAGGATGTCCAATGCCCATCATGCAAGACTCCGAGGCTGAATATAACGAACACCAATGGTTGTGGGATAATGCGGAAGGAGATATTCTGATTGGCGGACTTGGCCTTGGTGTAGTGCATCAGCCTTTGATAGATAATCCCGCAGTAACCTCCGTCACGGTTGTGGAATTGTATCAAGATGTAGTGGATTTGGTATGGGCTGATTGCCCTAAAGATGGCACTTTTTCATTAGTAGTGGACGATTTTGAAACATGGACTCCTCCCGATGGCAGTTTTTGGGATGTGGTATGGTGTGATACATGGTTGGTGGATAATCCCCTCACCTTAGACGAGTATAAGACTGCCATGACAACCAAGTATGGTCCCTATTGTAATAAGATTTCGTTTTGGGGAAGTTTGCCACCTCAATGAGAACTTTTAAGTCCTATCACACCCATTCCCTCACATGACCAAGATAGGTCTTTTAATGACCACCTACGATGAGGAAGCCAACATTGAGAGATGTTTGGATTCCATTAAGCCCTATCTTGATTACTATTGTATTGGGGTGGATATGAAAACCACCGACAATACAAAGCAGAAGATATTAGAAGTTATGAAAGATATTCCCGGCAAAGTATTTGATTCACCTTGGAATGGTTTTGCAGATGCCCGGAACCAATGTTTGGACCAAGCCGACACAACTGCTTGTGACTTCTTCATTTATCTTGATGCCGACCACACCCTCAATGTGGAGGATAAAAAGTGGCGAGAGAAGTTAAGCACGGAATACGATGCCTACACCCTCCCCGTCATCGGCGGAGCCATGACTCATTGGTTACCGTGGATTCTCAATACGCAATCTCCCTATCGCTGGTATTCAGTTTTACACGAATATGTGGCCTTTAGCGGAACTCCCCCTGAAAATCACGGTGGCATTCTTGATACGCTTTCTATCACCCACCACTACGATGGGGGCGGCCGGGCCAAAGGCGAGGGATTGTATCATGCTGATACCATAACTTTCCTCAAGGAGTTTCAAACCGAAAAAGAGGAGTTTCTGTTGCGGCGTTACACATTTTACTTAGCCCAATCGTGCAAAGATGCCGGGACTAATGCAGACGCCATTCGCTATTATAAAATGAGGACAGTCATGGGAGGGTGGGAAGAAGAAATCTATGAGTGCTGGTTGGCTATTGCCCAACTCACCAACGACGCAGATTATTACTTCAAAGCCATAGAAACCGTTCCTAAGCGCGCAGATGCTTACCTTGGGGTCTTGAAACTTGGTTACACAACAGGGAATTGGAAAATCATGCGGAAAGCCTTGGAATTGTATGAAGAAGTGGACGAGTGGAACGATGTCGGACTTTTTATGTTCCCGGCTAATAATTGGATAGTGGATGATGTGGCAGCCTTAGCATACTATGAAATGGAAGACATGAAAAATGCCCTGAAGGTCACCCAAAAACTCTTAGATAACCCGGCTGTTCCTGACACAGAAAAAGAAAGACTCCGGAAAAATCTTCCTTGGTATGCCTGAAATATAAACTACCAAAGAAGCCAACCATTAAATGGTAGGGAAGTCAATGGTAACTTGTGGCCGATGACGATAGGACCCCAGTTCCGACCAAACGCATGACGGTAACGAGGTTAGGTCACAAAGTTGATGAACTCCATGAAACCGTGGATGAACTCGGCAATGATTTAGCCGAAATCAAGATGGTCCTTAAGTCGCTCTTGGAAATCCAATTAGGACTCGGAGAAATCCCAAGTAGCCCGGACGATGAAGCACGAATGTATGGCTAACTTCTCCCCTTAGAGGAAGTCCAAGTCCAGTTGAGTTTGTTCTGTTGCCTCGCTATCTTCAAAAGTTTGGGCTACCCAATCTGATACTGCGTGATACAACTGTTGAATGTAGTTATCACAACCATACCTTTCCACGAGGTCATTCATGAGTGAGTCATATTTCTTCACGGAACCTTTGGATACGGTCAAAATGATATTGCCATCACAATAGACGACTTCGTGTTCACCCGTTACTGATTCATCGGAAGACTTCTCCGAAAGGATAGTCCGACATTTTCCTGTAATGGGTGGTCGGCGGTATTTGGCTCCGCACTTAGGGCAGCGCACCTTTTGTTGTCCGAAAGCACGAAGGTTTCCTCTCATGTCCCGAATCAAGTGACGGTCTATCAGTATGGAAGCCTGTGTTTTATTATCCACCGCATAGAGTAATTCTCCGAGGGCGAATTGGGCCATCGTTTTCTGCCGCATGGATTCAAGTTCTGTGTAAGGGTTGGCTTTTGGCCCCGCGCTACAATCGCTCGTATCGTGAGTGAACCCAAATCCACTAAGTTCCGCTGCGGTTCCTAATCGCTCGCCCACAAAATCCACACCCAATCCCGCCGCAGCCTTAGCATCGGGGTAATCTTGAGTTCCCTCATAGAAGGAAATTGGATACTTCATAGAAGTATCCACATTCAGGGCTTCTTTGTCAATCTCACTTGGATTGATACGCATGGTCAGAATCAATGGCGCGTCCATCAACCCACCCCTATGACCTGCGAGGAAAGCCCGACTAAAGTTTAGGACACCATCAAGGAGGAGGAGAAAAGCATCAATATCTCCATCACAGTTTCGCCTCTTGGCTGCATGGAAGAAAGGATGACCATAGTGACCCTTCACTTGAGCAAATCCGATGATACGACATACGATAGCCCCGCTGGTGTGAGGAGCAATCCCCATTCCCAAGTGACCTATCAAATCCTCGGGTGACTCAACATTGTAATATGGGTCCTCTCCATACTGTCGCACCAACAAGTCATCCAAAAACTTGGTGGCCTTTACAAGATTGTCTGCACAGTTTTGTGGCAAGACCACATCTTGCACTCTCAATTCACAGGTTTGGTTAGCATCGTTCAGTGGTTCTCCGAAGACATCGTGGGTGTATCCCAACTTATGGGCGGCTGAGATAGTCATTCCGATTTCACAGGGACGAAAATGAGTCATGGTAATATCCACCATGTCCCATCTCAAAGTCCCGTCCCGGAAAACTGAAACGCCGTGTTTGTAGCGCAAGACTCCCTTCAACATGGCCTCCGGCGTTTTCTCCACGCTGGTCATTCCTTTGACGCCCTTTACTTCAGGAGTCCCTAACACATCTGCTCGCTTCAAGGAATCTTCCCATAATTCTTGGAAGTCTATGTTTTGTGTCTTCAATTCCACAAACTTTGTCTTTCGGAAACTTCCATCCGGATTCTTGAGGAATCTTTTCCAAGTTGTGGTTCCTGTATCACTATCTTCACGAAGTCCAACTTCTATCCGAGCGTTCTTTGCAGCCGCTTCTCGCATGAATCTTTTGTTCCCAACCTTGAAGCCGACTGGGAATAAAGAGTGAATGGCAGGTTTCATTTCTCGTGGTTTTGAGCCTTCCGGTTTCCCCATTCTTGCTCCAATCCGTAATGTGACGCTTGGACGAGCCATTACACCCTCCGGCAAGGCCATATTTAGCCATTCTAAGCCCTCCTGTGGCTCTCCTTCTATCTTTCGGGCGTTGGATACCACCCATCCCCATAAAACGGCCCTGTCGCCGAGTAGTTTTCCTTCGGCATCTATGTCTATCCCGAGCCGATAAATAGTAGGATGTGATGTTGGAGCCACGATTATAGATTGAGTATGGAAGTCAATTTTGGTATCGGTCATCAGTAATTCCATGTCTTCCGCTGACACTTCGTTATAGAGCGCAACATATTCAGGAGCGAGAGGGATGTCGTGTTCTTTGGCTTGCTCTAAGGCTTCTATCAAAGATTCAGGATATGGTAAGGAGTTCTTTTCCACTACCTGTTCGTGCCACTCTCTCACATACGCACTGGGAGCCAGCGTATGATTGTTTTCCAAGAACTCACCAACGGGAATCAGCAGTTCTCCAATATCCCAAATCTTCGCTACCGGCCAACCGGGGTCAGTTGGCATCCCATCAGGCAAGTCCGCAGGGTCTTGAATCCTTTTACCGGACCCATCTGTGAATTGAACATAAGGACCTTGGATACTATCGCAAGGAGTCACTACCGTTCCCTTGCCGGGTCGCTCGTATTTGAGTTGTGTCCCTGTGATGAAGAATCCCGCCACAGCCTTCATAGTAGCCGGATGCACAGCCGTAGTTGCCAACCCTGCCAATCGTGACCTTCCGTATCTGAGGCGGAACCCACCGGCTCGCATGGGTTGAGAAAAGATTGGGCGACCCGCTACCATGTCGGTTAGATATTTATTGAGCGGGTGTAGCGTTTTGGGTCCCTTGTCTTCATCTTTTTTGTCGGAGGTAAAATCTCTCAACCATTCCCATTCGGCGAACCCAAGAGCGTCTGTATATTTGAGAATCTTTGGAGCCTTGAGGACCATACCTTCACACAGCACAAGCAACGCTCCTTCCCGACATTTGTTCGTTGGCACTCGGGGTAAATCTCTTTGGCCGGATACTTCTTCACCTACACCTTCACCATCAATATACACTGGACAATTTTGACAAAGGATTTCAATTTGAGGATTAGAAGGTCGGTATTGTAGCCCTCGGCTATATTTCATAACCTCCTCCTTGTATCGTTCAATTTCTTCAAAAGTCATTTCGGGTGGTTCCAAACCAAATTGACGGCGAAGAATATCTCCAATCAAGACTGATAGGGCTTGACCAGTCCCACCGGCTGAACGAATAGGACCTGCGAAGTTAATAGCAAGACTTCGTGTTCCGCTGGCATTGTCTATAATCCGGCAATTAACCACACCCTCAAGAGGAGCAACAAGGATTCCTTCGGTCAAGACAGCCAACCCTGCACAGATACCATGATACATGGACAAAGCCATACGAGTTTTTGTGGATTTCTTGATGTCGGCAAAGTTTTCCATTTCGGTTAGAGTATCCTTCCACTGGTTAGTAAGGATGTCCTTCATGTAATCTAAATGAACCCCGCCTCCTTCACAGGCGTGGCAATCTCTTGTTCTCCATCCCTTCTTGATACTTCCTTTACCATCACAAGTTTGACATTTGGAGGTCTTGGCATAGAGGAAGGTTTCAGCGCAGACAATCTTGGCAAGGTCCAATGCAACTAATTCTCGGTTTCCATCGTGAATGAGCGTAAGTTCGCGGATTTGTTCGGCCGTCTTCCGTGGATGTAGGAAACTCAAAAGTTTCTGTGTGCGGTCTGCCAAGTCATTGGCTTGAGGGATTTCCACATTCAATTCAGGGTCTTTACCTTGTTGCCGACACCGATTAGCAATTTCATACACTTCATCGGTGCTGTCTTGGAGCATTTCATAATAGGGTTCATAGTCCACTATTTGAGGTTGCTTACCAGCCCGACTCATGTTGAAATAGAGGTGCAAGGACCTATTTGAAGAAGTGTTAAGTAGGAGAGGTGCCATTATGGAAGTATGCGTATCGCCTATTGGACAGGTTATTCGCCTGTTTTTGATTCTCACACAGTAGTGACCGAAGATTGGGAATTGCCCGGAGGTGGGTGGGGCAGTGAACGCTCTTTAGCACAAATGGCAGTGGAACTCGTCAAGCGAGGCCATCATGTGGAAATCTTTTGTTGGCGCACAAGGCCATTGCCTGTATTCAATGCCACTGATTTTGATGTTATCGTAGTGCAGCGATACCTGCACTTTTGGCTTTATGAGGAAACTCAGGGTGTGCCAGTCATCTTTTGGCAACATGATGTGAGGCCATTAACCGGGTATGAAGACACCTTGATTTACGATGATGGGCGACAAACTTACGCTAACCTTGTCCGAGGGGGCCTATGCACCAAGTCCGTCATGCTTACGCCCTCTCATACTTATGGAATGATGCAGCATTACAATATCCCTCACGACCATTTTGTGGAAATAGGACACGGCCTTCCACCACCCAAAAGCGATACCAGCGGAATTGAGAAAGTAAAGAACCGCATGGTGTGGATTTCAGGGTGGAACCGAGGGATTTGCACCGCCTTAGAAGTCATCAATAAGATAGACCCGGAAAAGCACAAGATTCAATTCCATATTTATGGTCATCAAGCCCAGCATGAAGGAAATGAGGATGCTCCATATCCCGGAAGGACCCTCCAATTCTTTGATTGGCGAACGCCGTCATTGCGCCAACTTATTGAGGAATCACCTCACGACATCACACTTTTCGGTTATGTGGATGATGAAACCATTGAGAAGGCTTGGGCAGAATGTGATATTCTCCTTTATCCCACTGATTTTGTGGAAACTTATTGTATCTGTGCTTTGGAAGCCCAAAGAGCAGGTTGTTTTCTTGTGGCCTCCGAACTTGGCTCCATGCCACATACCATTGGGGATAGAGGGGTGTTAATTCCAAAGCGAGGAGCCGAAGCAGTGGATATGGACCCGGATGATTACACGAGTGTAGTTGCTCGCACTTTGGATACTTATTTGGATAATCCTGATTTGACCCTTCCCTACCGCGAAGCCGGAAAAGCGTGGGCTGCGGGGCAAACACTTGAGAACAAAGCGAGTGAATGGGAAGCATTATTGGAGTCCGTAGTGGCAGACCATTAAGTTAGTAGGGATTGTGAGTCAAATACTCAAGAAACTCTATGATTTCTAACACATCTTCATCGGGAAGGTCTTTGTAGGAGGCCCCAAACTTTGATTTCACGCACAGTGCCGCATGAGCAAAAGGATTACGACCATTAGGATGGCGTGAAGATTCAGGCAAACGCCCTTCTAAGAGTTCACCGGCTGTTTGAATGGCTTTCCAAACCGCTTTGCGGTTAGGTTCATTCATCTTCGCCTTCGGCAAGGGCGGCTCGGAGGCGAGCAACCAATTCTGCCTTCCTTCCGGAAGTAGCGAGGCCCAACTGTTTCAATTCTCTTTTCAGGCCCTTAACTGTGAGTTCATCCAGTTCAATGACGATGCCTACTTCTTCTTCAATCTCGTCTTCTATGGCGTCTTTGAGTGCATCCCCGACATCTTTGCCCTCCTCGGCGGCGGCCAATGTGTCAGACGCAATATCCCCGATGGAATCGGCGGCTTGGTCCACAATGGCTTCAACATCCTCTTTGGAGAGGTCAAGGCCCGTAAGGTCTTCAATTCCCTCATCAACGGCGTCAATAATCTTGGTCTTGTTGCGGAGGTAAAGGTAGTATATTGCGGCAAAGGCGGCACCAACAGCCGTATAGGTGGAATACTCGGACATATCGGTTTGGGTTAGCACTAAGGCAACACCGGTCAATGCGCCGGTTATCAGGGCGGCTGGCTTCATTCTATCAGGACTATCACTGGGAGTGTCGGTCATGGGTTCAAATCCTATGACTTCCTACTTAAAGGATTGTGTTAGGGTGGTCCATTCAAGCAATACGCTCGTCATTTACTGCGTATTGGAAGGTGAGAGGTAAGCCGGGGGAGGGAGGGTAAATATCCAAGCCATCCTTTCGCAAGAAAAAGACTTGGAAGTATCCTTGTGCATTCCGCTGACTTGTTATCTTGGGGTCGTTCTTGGCCACGAAGTTAGGAATGTTAGTCACCGTTCCTCGGTTATCGTCAATGCCGGTGTTGATAACAGGGGCTAATCGGAGGTCATATCGTTCCATCATGTCCTCCAACACGCTCAATTGTGTTAAGTTGCCCACTCTATTAAGTCTTGCAGCCCCTCCCGCAGCGGCCGAAACTTTGGCATTCTTCATAAAGTTCCTACCTACGGCCCTGTTGAGGACAGTTGGGGACTCCAAAGTTTGCTTGAGAAAGGCTACAAGAGGAGGTTTCCAAAAGGCTGCTGCTCCCGCAGCACTCAAACTACTCACAAAACTATTCAAATCGTATTGCCACCAAATATCGGCGTAATCGGGGTCTGCTCTTTTTGGATTTCGTCGGGCCTTTGGACCTGCAACATCACCGGGACGCCCCTGCAAACTTTCATCCAAGCCCACAAGTTTCCCATAGACCACCATGCTGTGGTCATACAAAGGCACGAAGTTAGCCTCCCATCGGGAGCCGACCTTGGAAATAATTGGGACTTGGCTTCCGGTTGCATCGGCGAGAGTTTGCCTTTTCATAGCCCTCAAAGTTGTCCCTGCTTTCTTAGCGGCTACGGAAGCAGACCTTCCTTGAGCCATTCCACTCAGAAATCTTCGGACTCTTGCTTCCATAGGAGGTTCAATCTTATAGCGACCATAGGCCACCTTACGGTAGCCAATGTTTCGGAGGGCCAACCACTTCAACACGGTTCCACGAGTTGTTCCCACCTTCCGAGCCGCAGAATAGATGCCCTCGTTGAGTGTGAGCATCCTATCCACCGCGAGCATGGCTCGTCTATCCATTTCAGGAGTTAGCGTCATGGGTCTTGAATAGACCCACTTCCTACTTAAGACTACGGCTCGTATGCCATAAGAAGCATTAAGTAAGAAGACACACAATGCTCCCGTGCTGGGGAAGGCTCCTATCCGAACTGAGGGGAGAAGTGGGAGTCAGACGGGTCTTGAATACCCGTCACCCGGCAACTTTTAATTCACAATTGCGATAGCATGAATTGTGCGTGGTGGCTCAAGGGCTGAATGGTTAGCGCACCTTCAACCGTAATCCACATGAAAGCATCGTGTTCATTGGAGAGGACAACCTTGGGATTTGGTGCTTCCACCACATAGGCATAGTAAATCTTCTCCATGCTGTGGTCAATGTGAGGCTCCAATTCTGCGTCAGTCCATACCATCGGTCCGAGGTCGGGTCCGGCTTCTTCAATGGTTTCGTTGATGGCCGTTTGTTCCGGTGTTTCGTCCCCTTCAATCTTGCCGCCGGGAAGTTCCCACAGGCCGTGTCTTGAAGTTTCATGGATGGAGCGGCGAAGTAAGAGGATGTGGTCTGTCTTCGGATTCATCACCACGCAACCGGCTGCCAGCCGATAATTTGGATTCCATAGCCGATTCACGCCCATGCGACGAGCCACTCCTATTTAACTATTGCGCTTCTTGGTGCGGATGTCGTCAGGCGCATAAGGTCCGGTGTGAATGACCTCGCCCTTCTCGTCATACCAATCCCATGTTGTGTAGGAGCCGTAGGACCTGCGCTCCACTCCGTTGTTAATGGCCGTGATTGTCCACTTGGCTCCCGCATTTTCGGTTTCTGAGGCCCATGAAGGGGGTGGAGTTAGAAACCCTGAGAGTGCCCCGCCATTCCCGTCCATATCGCACTCGCGGCTACTCATAATGGAGGCCATGATGTTGGTCCAATCCTCACAACCCCAGTGGTCAAATTGTTCTTCGGACCACCCCACATCATAAATATCCTTCACGGAAGCGTAAGACATGGAGTGATACTCTCCCGGGACTTCCGTTCCGTCAGGGGCCGTGATGACGAACTTGATGTCGTATTGGATTCCGTAAAAACGCTGCATGGCGTCGGCAAGGTCGGTGCTATCCATGCTTCGTGGGTCGTGGCCGATAATCTCGTTCCACCATTCATAGAATCCTCCGCTATCACAGTAGTGCATATTGATGAGCGGGCCGAATGCTACATCCGCCGTATTGCAGATGAATACTCCCGTGTCCCGGTCTGAATCAATGAGTATTTCCCAGCCCATATCCTATGGGGGGTGCAACAAGTATTTAACTATTGCCGTTGTAAGGGCTGTATAGTCCTCGCTCTCCTAAGCATCGGCTAATGTTTCGGTGAAGGCAAAATCCTCCATCCTTGTTCACTTGGGTCCCCTTACAGAAGAAGGTGAAGTAGGCTTCATCTCCTTTCTTGGCCACCCAATTCATCATATCCGCCACCGGGTCAGAACTTCTGATTTCCCAAGGAAGGTCCCCTTCGGCGTCATAGAGTTCTCTCAATAGTTTGAACCTCACATCCCAAGGGAGTTGCACCACATTGTTTCGGAATTGCGGGTAATATTCTTCTCGGAGATAACACCAAGTTTCGTCTTCCATCATAGCCCCTCCAATTTGTTCATATCAAACTCGTCATCTATCGTGAAGGCACCATCGGACATTTCAAGAATAGCCCCTACACGCACGAGCGTGTCCAACTGCATTTGGGACATATCGCCCACCGACTTGATGTGGCCAGCATTATCAAAGATATGGCCCCGGGTTCTCGCTAATGCAAGGGCGGTCATGAGGGCATCATCCACTCCCATACTCATGGCCGGAACTGGGAACTCCTCGGTCAGCGTTTGAAGGCTGTCCTCAAAAATCTTCCGAGCCAAGGCCAAGTGGTTGTAGGATACTTTAGAAGAACCTTGAAGTCGCGCAAACCCTTTCACAAGGTTCGTGAACTCTTGATATTTCCGATAATCATTATTACTCCGGAGAAGGAATGCCGCTTTGAATTGTGGCCGTCCTTCAATCTCGTCATAGACATCATCAATGACTGGGGCTAACTTTCCAATCAGTGGGTTGCTGTCACTGGTTTTACGCAAGTATTCTCGGAAGAAGGACCTCCAAAGTTTGGCTGCTTCTCGGGAACCTCCATTAGCGAATTGCCCGTCCATTGTTCGCATGATGTTTTCTCTAATCTTTTCCTTAGCATCATCTCCCGCTAAGGATAGTTGAGTGAATATGAGGGTCAGCCGACTCATAATTTGTGTGGTGTATTGACCGAAAGCCTTCAGCATATCCACACCTTCATGGCCCGCTTCTTCATCCCAATAGTGAGGAGGATTACCAAGGAACATCATATTGGTTTTGGCCTCGCGGCGCGTATCCACTTGACCCTTTTGCATTGTGAAGTATCCGTTCGCCATCGTATTCATCAATTCACCAAAGACCTCATCATCCCATGTCTGAAACTCGGATACTGCAAGTCGTTCATTGTTGTGCTTCGGTATCAAGCCCAACTCTATACTATTGATGTCGTCCCCACTCATGGCTCCAAACAGTCCGGGGATGGTGCATAGTTTTCCGCTGGATGCTACGCCCACCGGGACCAAAGGCTCAATGACGGATTCAATCAAGTGGTCCTTCCCTTCACCCACAGACGACACAATCCCTATGTGCATCATGTCTTGCTTACGCATAGGCGATAGACAATACAGGAGTATGGCTTTCTTGAGGTAGTCCTTGGCGAAAAGTTCGCTCCAAAGGGTATCATCCCTCATCATCAAGTCAAGGGGAGTGATTTTCTCTTTGTTGCACAGGGTTATGAAATCGGCAAACTGTTTATCCGTCATTTGGGAGTTTTGGAAGTTGGTCAAAGGGTCCACACTATCAATGACGAACTTGAGGTCACGATTGTGGACTACAAATGCACCGCTAAAGGCCACCTTGTTTCCATTACGGATAGATTCGGTAACGGTTCTCAATATGTGAGTCATTTCTTCATTGGACTTAGGAGAAGGGAGGGTAACTGTGGCCCCGTTGTGAGCGATACAGTTAATTTGGAAGTTGCCATCGGAAATGGAAAAGTCCATTGCCACCTTGTCGGCATCCTTTTTGGTCAAAGGGCCGGTTTCTAATTTGAGGCAAATGCCCGTGCCGGTGATATACTCTTTACCGACCTGTGCATAATACGCTTCTTCAAGTGAAATGCTACGGTCCGAATAGGGCCTGTTGCTTTGAGTCCCGTTCACGCACTCCTTCACAAACTTCAAAATGGAAGGGGGAATAGGGTCCGGAATAGGGTCCACCATACTATCACCATGCGACCATGACTTACTTAATTGCGCCGGTGGCACAATCGGGGCGTTGATGGCTGGTGCGGGAAGGACGGATAATCCCTTTGCACTAATTCTTGTCACCAAACGCCACCGAAAGGCCGAGGCGAACCCTAACGAGCCGAAGTGGGCTTATTAGGAGTCTAACCGATTCCAACAGGGGGCGGGCCTCGCTTTCGCTAATCCCTTTGTTCCCCTGCCGAAACAGGAATGTCAGGTGTAGTTGCTCAGTTGTCGTCCTGAAGTTGGTCTTCGGGAACCGCTGGAACGGTCACATCGTCACCAGCCTCTCGGACAATGCCCGAAAAGCGGTTGTAAGTGCGGCCTCCGCTGGACTCCTTCTTGTGGAGTAGGAAGTCCATCGTTAGCGGGAAGGTCTTGCCCTCGTTCTGTGCGCCATTCACTATGCTCTCAAAGTGTTCGCAGCAGTAGCCGGATAGCCATAGGGTCATGCGGCGGCCTTCATCGGGGCTGATACAGCGCACTGCGGTGTTGATTCCGTAGTTGCCCTCAATTCCCGGGGTGTAGCCCTCCACGATGTAGCCCTTGTAAAGCACATCAAACTCCGCCTTGAGCGTATCACGCTCAACGAAGGTAGGCTTGTTCTCGGCTGCCCTTGCCTCATTCATTTCGTTCAGTTCTGTCAAAAAGGTTTCAATTTCGTTTGCCATTTAATCATCTCGTTTAGTTGGTCCGCCTCAAGCGGGTAATATCTCATGGGGGCGATTACCTACTTAAACGATTCACTTTCATAAAAAAGAGATACCTTACCGGCGATTTTCCGCACTATACGCGCTCGCCTGTGTGCGGTTATGGAAATAATGGCCGCTTTTGATGGTATTCCGGAAGTCAATAATGTCTTGGCGGGATAGAAGCGAGTGCGCCATCTGCTTCAATTCACCTTCCACGCGCGTGGGAGGCCAAGGGATGACGAATAAATCAAAGAACACTACCTCACCATTTTTGCGGTAACCGAAGTTTCCGGGATTGATAGTGTCCTTGACGACCCAGCCCATACCGTGAAGAAACTTGCTAACATCCTGATAGCCTTTCTGCTCTTTTCGGAAGCGTGGGTCTTTCGCCAAATCAGCCGCAGTAGTGGGCCTTTGTTCCGCTGACGGCGCAAAGCCACAAAAGGGAGGATGAGATTCCGCCGTGCAAGGCACATATTCCATAACCCAATAGCCGATATGAGTTCCTACGGGAAAGTTATCGTTGAACATCTTGAAAGTGTGACTATCCATTGGGTGGTGCGTTTGGGCTTCATACACCTTGTCCCGGAATGCTTCATTCATCAATCCCATAGCGCATGAATACACGGTGGGAATGGCCGAGGGTATCTTAGGTCCTGTATATTTCTCGGGTTGTTGCTCCGCGTCGGCCAAGTCTTCATAGAGGATGGCCTGAAACTGATTCATGGCCAAAACTTTAGAACCTACTAAGGGACCCCAAGCCTTCTTTTGGACTCCCAAGGGTTGCTGTTGTGCGTATTCTATGAAACTTTCGTCCACAGGTAGCAATTTGACTATTTTCAATACCTTGTTAATCGGTTCTCCTTCTTCATCTTCCAAACGAAAAACCATGCCACCAATCCCCTTTCCGAGATACTCGCCAATCGTGCTTTCTGCATCAAACTCTAATTCGTGAGTCTTCCACTGCCAATTCTGAGGGTCGTCCGGGTCTTCGCTATACCATATCGTAACACTTTCTAAATCTCCGACAATGGCCACCAGCCCACTGTCCGCTTCCCGGATGACGGGAAGCAGGTCTATTGATGCCACCAATGTGGACCCTCCTCCGCATTCAGGTCGTTCACTACCATGCTATCGGAGGCTAATTTTTGGCTTCGGAATAGTTTATGGAAACCAACAAAGAGGACAGCAGCAGAAATCCCCACCATGATGGCCGATTTGAACACAGTCGTGGTCCCTTCGGCTCCTAAAGTTAAACCTCCACCATCATTGGTTTCTGTGTCAAGGTCCGTGGAGCCTCCTTCGGCTCCTTGCGCCCCACCACGCTTACCTTCAATATCCACGATTCCCATATATCCTTTCTTCCCTAATGCTTCTTGGAAAGCGAACCAATCGGCTCCCGCTTCATTGGCTAAACTGCCGTCTTCTTGATTCTTGTTGAAGCCGTTTTCGCGCGTGATACCGGCAGGGTCGGCATTTGGGGAAGCAGACTTCATAGCGTCCATGATAGTCTTTGAATCGGGGAAAATCAGGACCCGGACACGATTGTGAATTACCTTGCGTCCAGTATTGGTGTCCGCCTGTTGGTGAGGATACACTACAAATTGCACGACAGGAGAGTTGTTATCCCTCGTATTCACATACTCGTCCAAAATATCGGTGGATGAAAAGTATTGGCGTCCTGTGTAAATCTTCCCATCTTTTAGTGGGTGGCCGTGAATGGTCCACTTCTTATTGCTTTTTTGTAAGCCTCGCACAGCGTTATCTTGAGTGGATTTGGAATCCGGATTGACTTCAATGCGGGATTCATCCCCATACGATACACTGCCAAGTTGATACACGGGGCTGACGGTTCCCGCAATTCCATGCCCTGCAAGATATTCTTCTGCTCGCTCTTTACTACGGAATATCTGTTCTTTTCCGCTGGGGTCCCTGTATAGGTGGGGCATACTATCCCCACTAACCATAATGCCATAGTCTTGTTCATAGACATAGCACATCCATTCTCGCTCAAGGTGAGTATCGTCCGCATAGGACTTGATGCGTTCCACCGCATCATCTGTGAACTTTGCGTATTCCAATTGCCAAGGAGGATACTGCTGCATTACTTCACCAAGCCGGTTTTTGAGTTCAACGCCGATTTGCCGTCCTTATCCAAGAATGGGACATACACACCTTTGCTGTTCATAACCTGCTTCTTATGTTTGGGGTCGGTGCAAAACACACAATTTGAATGGCCTATTGCTCCTCGGAAGGCTCGGCCGCAGATTTCACACTCTTGCGGCTTACACCATTTTGTGTGCTTTGGTAGGATTGTTCCGCAAGCATAGCACTGAACCATGCTTCCTATTTAACTGAACCGCTACTTAATGCTTACCCTAATACCGCACAATTAGGTCTTCCCCATCAGTATCAACCGTGAAGAAGCGCATAGCGGCGGGATTTTTAGCCCAGTTAGCCCCATTCACAATGCGAAGTTCGGTGGAATCCTCATAAATCAAGTCTTCACGGCGATTTCCGGACTGATACCACCATTCGGCAACTCCCTCTAAGACCGAAGGGATGACCAAAGGCTGTCCTTGACGGTCCGTTACACCTGTATTGTAAGGCGTGACCATCACCCAATCAGAACCGTAAGGGGGTGCAGTGAGTAATAATTCAATCGTTCCAGTAGTTACATCCACATAGTAAGCCAACTCCCCAACCGGACGCATGAGCCATTGTTTCACATCGGTTTGGGGATTTTCAGGCCGAGGGGGTTTGATACGAGAACTGGGACTGGTTTCACCGTCCATCAAACTTTCCATGTATTCATCCCAGCCTTCTTTGAACTCCTCAAATAATTCTTCGGGGAGTCCGGATTCTTCAAAGGCTTCTCGTATAGCATCTTCTTCAGTAGGAATAGCCTCCAATAATTCTTCTGCCTCCTCCCTTTCCTCGTCAGTCATATTTGGGTCCATAGCGAGGGCTTGTTCGGCTGCTTCTTTGGCTCTCTCCACATCACGCGCTTGGGGTGGGTCAGTCATATCGGCCTTTTCGTAGGCATCAATGGCCGCGTCCACCGCTTCTTTTCGGAGTTCTGTGACTTCTTCTTGAGTGGTGGTGTTTGGAATGGATTCGGCCGCATTCTCGGCCTTATCTGCCGCATCTCGCACCTCTTGGCGTTGCTTATCCAAGGGAGTCATAGAAGCGTCAAGATTATTCACATCTTCTCGCATTCCATCCAGTTGTTCTTGGTTTGCATCGGTTTGGGAAGTTTCTTGAGGAGTGCTTGCATCGGCTTGTTCTTGTTGGTTAATCTGTTCTGCTTTGCTAATGGCTTCTTGGGCCGACTCTTTGGCCCGCTCAAGTGCTTCTTCATCTTGTGGGACACCCGGTTCCGCAGCCATAGCCGCGTCCTTTGCTGCATCCACAGCCGCTTGAGCCTTCTCCATTGCTTCCGCTGCCGTATCCCCATCTTCTATGGAAGCGTTCGCTGCTTCGGCGGCTTCTGCACATTCTTGGCAATCGCCTCCTTCGCCGCCTTCACCACCTTCACCGGACCCTTCTCCTGAACCCTCTCCTGAACCCTCTCCTGAACCTTCACCTGAACCTTCTCCGCTTCCCTCGCCCGAGCCTTCGCCCGAACCCTCGCCGGAGCCTTCTCCTGAGCCTTCGCCCGAACCACTTCCACTACCGGAACCTTGGCCTTCTCCACCTTCTCCACTACCCGAACCTGAAAAGTGGTCTTGGGCTGCTTGGCGACCCTTCTCTCTTGCTCTCTCGTCCGGTGTTGGACCGACGGACGGCATTGGCGAAGGTTCCGGCTCAGGACTGGGTGGACCGGGAGGACCCGGAGGACCCGGAGGACCGGGCGGACCCGGTGGCCCCGGACCGGGAGGACCACCACCACCACCTTGCTCCATTTGTTGGCGGTTTAAGTCTTCATCTTTGCTTTCTCGGTCAAAGGTCACAAAGAAAGGACCCATCCCCACTTTGGGGGACTTGGAGTAGGTGATACGCACCTCATTTGGAGAGTCATACTTGTAGGAAAGATTAACAAAACCGTCTATACGGCCACTGAGCGTAGCCTCTTTTAGAGCGGTTATAGCCGCCTCCACATCTTCATCCGACCCCATCACCTTTAATCTTTCAGTGATATGGTCGTAGTCAGAAAACAAGGTGGGACTCGTTTGTAACCATTTGAAAATCTGTGGGAGTGTCCCGCCGATATTCGGCCCCTTTTCCTTGGAGGCAGGGTCCAAGTTGATAACTTGGCGGATTTGCACGGGATACCAAGGGTGTTCATACTTAGTCCCACTTTTGTAGGGAATCTTCTTGACCCTCCCGGTTTCGGGATTCACAAGATGGACCATTTGTTTCCCTTTGGCCGCCATGTTCTTCTATACCCCCACCTGCTATTTAAGCGTTAGGCTTGGAAAGATACCTCTTGACTTGCTTGGCAACGGAGTCATCGTCCGCCGCATGGACCACTAAATCAAAATATTCATTCCTAATCATGCTCATTTCGGCCTCGCTATCATCCTTCCGATTGCTAATATGCTCGTCTGCTTTTGCTCCGTAGGTTTTCTTGAGTCGCTTAATTTGCAGGTCCTCATCAATGTGAATCCGAATAAGGGTGTAACCAGCCTCCTTGAAGGTAATAACTTCGTTCATAAAACGGCAATCATCAACGACTATTTTGAGGTCCCAATTGTTGCCAGCCTCCTTTCGGTCATTAGAATGTTCCGCCACTCGGCGCATCAGAAGGTTAATCCACACCTTGGGTTGGATTTGTCGCATATACATCCCGATTTGCTGTAAGAGTTTTCGGTCCTTGTCTTTCATCAGAAAGACATCTCGGGCAAGGTCCTTCACTCCCGTAGCAAGAGAAAACTTGGTGAACCCTTGTTCTTTGACCAATATCTCAGCAAGATGCGTCTTTCCCGAAGCCATCACTCCACAAATTGCCACGCGCTCCATGACCCGTCCACATCCGCTCTCGTATTTAACCTTTCCGGCCCTACAATACCGCTTCGTTGATGTAGGATGGAATAAACTTGCGGAGCGGTTGGCCGTTTATCCCCTTATTGTAGTGAAAATCAAAGGTGGGGTCCACAATGTAAGTTATCCCACTATCCTCCACGCTTCTCACTACTCGCCCGCACATCTGAATGAGTGACCCTGCGGTTTCTGATTTATACCACTCCTCATCTCGTTCCATCTTCTTTACCGTGCGGACATCACCCAAGGGCGGGAACGGAATCTTCACGATGATGGCAAAACCACAGTGTTTTCCATCGTAACCTTGATTCACATAAGTGGATAATAAAACTGCGGGGTCCGGACAGACTTCAAACTCCTCCAAAACTTCTTCTCGTTCTGCGGCATCTTTGCTATGGGTCATGAGTCGCTGGTAGGCCCCAGCATCCAATCTTTTAATCTCCTCTAACAACCGTTCTTCAATCTCGTTAGTGTAGGGGAGGATGATTCCCTTCTCGTTCTCATGAATATCCATAATTTGGAGGACGGCTTCAGCCGTTTGAGTGAATGCGTCATCGTTTCGGCCACTGTAACTCATGCTCCCTCCTTTTATTGTAGTTACGATGGGGCGATTCCCAGTAGGGAAAGAGGAGTAACTCACTTGGAGGAACAAAGTTTTCTCTTTGTCCAGTCCGAGTTCCCTCATAAATACTGAAGGTGAAGGGATAGTCGCGGACATAAAGATTCGTTGGCGACCCAATCGTAAGAGCATTGACTCAGCATCCTCACCAATCTCTATGGGTTTGAATGATACAAAGATAGGGTCCTCCTCGTCATCTTTACTCCACACCCAATTTTCGGGAGTTCCTTCTAAGGCAACTTCAAGATGAAGCAAAGTTTGAATGTAGTTGTATGCGAAAGACAGGTCCTTTTCATCATAGACTTCATCCTCTATTCTTTTGGCAACAGTTTTTCTTAGGTGGGCAAGGTAGGCAAGCCAAACTTTGGCTCCAATATCTCTTACTCTATCATCGGTCTTCGGTTTTATGGAGGGGACTTTGGGAAACCCATAGGCATTCTTCTTGGAAGGCTCCCATGATTCTAACGCTCGGTTCCGCTGACTTGATATGTTCTTATCGTCACTTCGGCTCACATCGTCAAAAGTGGGGAATCCTACGAGCCTTTCTAAGTGACGGATAGAGATGTCCATAGCATAGAAACTTGTCAGGGCGTCGGGAAGGTGGTGGGCTTCATCACAGATAAGAAGGTCCCTTGAGGGCAACATGGATTCTCCGGCTTGGCCCAACCCCATGAGGTAATAATTATTGGAGATGAAAAAGCGACTTCGTTGTGCCTGAGTGAGAGCCGCAAAATAGTCACACATCTTTTCAGGGTCGGCCTTCCAATCATACCTTCCCTCTTTTGCGGGTGGCTTATACGAACACTTGAACTTGGAGCCACAGGTCCTACAAGGTGCAAGATTAGCCTTCGGAGGAGTAATAGAAGTGTCTTCAAGACCCTCCTTATGTAGTGCTAAGGCTGTGTCGGCAGCCTCAAGATTTCTCACCCCCGGCGGGATAGCGAGTTTGCAGGTATAGTTAGCCCTTCCCATGACGCTCCGCATGAAAGGCATTTCCCTCATATACTGTGCTTGTAGCCCTTTCAGATGGGTGCTGATATAGGCATCACTATCCAACATCTTGGGAATCATCATGGCAAGGGCGGACTTACCGCTGCCAGTAGGACACTCCACCACAATGTTTTCATAACCGTCTTGTAACGCTTCCACAATTAAGGGGAGAAGTTGGGCCTGTTCATCCCTCGGTTCAGGGAAGCGAGTTCCCTCAAACCAAGGCTGCACATCAAAGTTGGGCACCGTATCAGGACAGACCGCTATTTCAGCAAAGCCCAACGCTTCCTTGCTGGGTCCCGGGGCTGGTGCCAATCCTCCTAACTTTCCCGGTATCGGCGTGGTTTCACCTTCCATGTCTAACACAAATAAGTCAAAGTCGTCAATGGCCCTGCCATTTCTCCCTCCTTCTCCCCTCACTCCTCCGGCAATCGTCCCATTGACCCGTAGGGTTAATCGGAACTCGTCACAGTATTCAGCCAATCTTCTGAGGTTGTTGCCGTTGCTCTCCATTCTCTTGGAAAAGACACTCTTATTTCGCTTCCATTTCAGGCCGTATCGCTTTTGTAGGATGTGTCGGAAAGGATAAGTATTTCCACTTACTTCTGCCGATACGAGCATAGGTAACCCTTGGGTTAGCACCTATTTTAAGCAATGGGTCACTAACAACCCTTCAAATAGTCGGGACGCAAAGAAGTGACTAATGGGCTTCCCTTTAGACATTGGTTACGCATACCTTCCACATCCTGAAAAAGCGGATATTGGAGGAGAAGATGCCTTCGCCGTCAGTTATCGGAGCATGGATGCCACCTATCTCATCGGGGTTTCTGATGGGGTAGGCTCATGGCTATCTAAGCGTGGCATTTCCGCTGGACCCTTTGCCAATGACTTAATGATGCACTCCGAAAGGGTGTTCTATGGAGGTATCACTTCCGCAATGGAGATTTTAGAAGACGCTTATGAGATGACCGACAATGTGGGTTCTGCAACTGCAATCCTCGGGGTCTTGAATCCCAAATCATGGGGCTACCGAGTGGAAATAGTGTATCTCGGCGATTCTTCTTTCCTTGTGATACGAGATGGAAATATAGTCCTACAACCTGTGGAACAAGAAGTGGCTTTCAACCGTCCCTTCCAGTTAGGGAAACTTGCGGGCGGTTTGACCTATGCCCAAGAACCTTCTGATGCGGAAAAGTTTGGATTCAATATGGAGGAGGATGAACTGATTATATTCGGAACTGATGGTTTATTTGATAATCTCTTTGAAGCAGACATCTTGAAGATAGTGTATGAAGACCCCGATGCTCATGCTGCGGATATTGCCCATACTTTGGCAAGTGCCGCCATAGAACGAGGAGGGTCAGCGGATACCTCACCGTTTGAAGTAAATAGTGAAGAACATGGATACGCTCACAAAGGTGGGAAGATAGATGATACCACAGTAATTGTGGTCAAGAAGGAGAGATGATTAGGATGATGACTTCCACGACGATATGGAACAAATTGAAGAATGAGCCAATGCAGCGGGCTAACCCTGCGGACTTGGTTGCCCAAGGAAATATAGTAGTTCCACCCAACACCGGGTTTTGCTATAAGTTAGGTGACGGACAAACATGGGGGCTTTATTTTCCCAACGGTGGTGAAATCATGGTGGGCGGAATGTTCCAAGCCTCTAAGAAGCAACCCATAGAAGTTTGGACTGAGGCCGTTCAACGACGAGGCTCTCAACTTGAGGAGAAAACCTTTGGAATCCCCGGTTTCCTCGTGAGTGATACCGGGGCGAAGGGATTACAATTTACTTTGGGAGCGAAGGGGGCTGTAACGACGCAAACTATTAACACGACACCCATGCAATCCGGGACAGGGAGTGGGACGATAAAAGTGCCGCCATTGAGTGGTGTTGCACCCGGAGATTATACGGCGTATATGAAGGAACAAGGATTAACTGATGATGATGAAAAAGAGAAGCCGAAGCCCGGACGCAATACGGCGGCTGCCAAGATAATAGCGTTTGGAAATTGGGATGTTATTCCCGACTATTTTGCTGATTAGTCTTCATAGCCAAGTTCTCGGATGGCTTCATCAACGGTCAGAACCCCATCTTCCACATCTTCGGAGAAGATACTTACTGGATAGCAATGGCCTTTGAAGTCACAGTATGAACATTGCCAATCGCCGACTTCTGCGAGAGGTTTCTTGAGCCATTCGTTATACTTCGTCTTAGACATATCGCCCGTATCTAACTTCACCTTTACGGTCTTGTCGTCGTAGCGCAATTGATAGTCACGGTCCGGTGGGTCAGGCAAGTCAAGTTTGTCGGCTAATTCTGAGTATCGGTCAAGAATGTTGTCGGTGTTCAGTCCTTCCCAAGCGTTCAGGGTTTTTCCGGCAATTAACTGATAGGCGACATCGGGTTCAATCGGAGTCCCGTCAAGGGTTTCCACAATGATGTCCCCATCGTAGCCGTTGGATAGGGTAATTTTGAATTGAGTGTAATGGCCCGTATCAACGGCGAAATAGAATATGATGTAGTGGTCAATCTTCACATTGTAGTGCTTCTCATGCTCCTCGCGCATCATGAGATACATGGCGGTTTGCATGATGTGTTCATACTTTGGCGCACCATGAGGATACATTTTGTTGCCGATACCGAAGACCATTTTCTTAGCGAAGTAGCCTCGGCAAGTTTTCATTTCAATGCCAATGGCCTTGTCGCGGTGAATCTTGGTGACCTTTCCATCAGCGTCTAACTCATGGTCCCACAAAAGAATATCCGACTCGCCGGAGATGGTGATTCGCGGGTCCGGTCCCACAGGCCCAAAGTTAAGCACATTGCCGTCCAAAAGGAGGCCCTGATTTTTCCACACTTGCTGGAAGTAGTCTTCCATTCCGTTGCCCGTAGCGAAGATACCGTGCGCTCGGTCTGATGGAGGGTCGGTTGCCTTGACTCCATTCAATCGGAACCATTCTGCCCGATGGCACTTGCCGATTAACTTATCGTAACCGTATTCATCCTTAATCACACAGGAAGCACTCGTTGGGCGGAAGCCGCCACGAGATTGTCTGTATGCTCTATTTCTCAATCCATATACCGCATTTTTGCCGGGGTTGGCTGTCATAATGCGCCATACTGTCGGTCAGGTATTTAACCGTTCCCTGTTGGGTTGGGTTATCTTCCCTTTCCGCTGGTCTTCTTTATCCCGGCTTGCATTTCATCCATGCGGTGTTCGTGTGCCAGTTGTAATTCTTCTAAGGTGTGCCGATGATTGATGCGCCCTTCCATTGTGGCAATCTCTTGTTGCTGTTCTGACTTCCAAAGTTCCAGCATGGAAGTTACAATGAGTGTCGCCAAAGTTCCTACGATGGCGAGGAGAGCAATGTAACCCTCTAACATTGGCATCACGGAATCGGGTTCATATACGCCCATAACGACGATGGCCAAAGCCGCAAGGAGCCAGCCCCACACAATGGGTAGTCCGATGTAACGCATCATCCAATCATTTATGGTGGCTTTGCCACCCCATACTATCTTTGAAGGTTTCACATCAGGCATAATACTACCTCTTACCCTTCCCTACTATTTAAGACATTCCCGGGGAACCCTTAAGTAGCAATCTAACGGTCCTAAAAGTGTGTTGCTAACTGATTGGGCTGAACAAGAAGGGCATACCCTATCTGTGAAGGGTGGAAGTTTGCTCATTGAGAATCCGGACCCCGTGACTTGGGCCGATGCACGGTTGCTCAATCAGGTTTATTTGCTCCGATGGCGATACCGAAGTTGCCGTATTTGTGGCAGTGATTTTGATATTTCCGATGGAGGGTTTGCTTATACCTGCCCTTCATGTCAAAAGTTGGAGGTGCCCCTATGAAGAACATCGGTAAAGTGAAACTCACCATGACGAAAGATATGATAGTGACGGTTCATGCGGCCGTCCACATGAAGGACAAAGATGACCGAGATGACTTATATTTTGTCTTGTTCAACATCATGGCCGAACCTTTGCGGCTTTCTTTGGGAGTGGTTGGGAACTTCTTTGAAGAATTGGAAAGAGTCGCTGGTTCTGACCCCGCTAAGTTGGCAAATCTTATAGACAAGGAGCCTGACACCTACATGAAGTTAGTGCAAAGACATTATGGTGAACTTGTGCAAGCCAACAATGAGGAAAAAGTCAAGGTGTTGTTGGATAATCAAAGAGATGCGGACATGGCACGGATGGTTTTATCCAGCCTTCTCCAAAACAAACATTATGTTCAAATTACGACCTATCATATTCCCGGTGAGGAGTCTGTGGTGAAGGAACAAGAAGTGCCCACCGAAACTTTGGCAGCGGAACTGAAGGTCATGTTGGATATTACCAAGAAGTGGGAAGGTTTTGACCTTGAGCAATATGTGGCTCAGATGGCAGGGGGACAGGTCCAATGAAAGAGATGCAACAGATGGACTTACGAGAAGTTATCGCTGATGGTATAAAGGAAGATAGAGATGTAGGAGGGTATTTGATGCGCTATACTTTCCTTGACCAAACATTGTTTCAGGACGATGCAGACTTGGTGATTGCCTTTCAACAACTGGCCGCCGAGAACGGTTTTCACCTTGACCGCCGAATGATGCAAGATGGATTGGCAGCGATTCCTCAATTTGATTTTATTTGGTTGGGAGGGTTAGACACTTTCATTGAGAGTCTTTTCCCAATGAGGGAACTCCTTTTGGAAACTATTGGAGAGAAAGCCATGCTTTCTCACATTGTTTTCTTGCCTACCGATTTCGTTTGGGAAGGAGGCGAGGAGGAATGACGGATGAAAATAAGACTCACATACTCGGTCACATCATAAATTATGGCACCCACACAGAAGGCGTATGTGCGGACCATTGTTGGTGCAAGAAGGGTGAAGACGATGAGGAATGAGAACGACGCTACCGAAGATGACGCCGAACCGGTGGTCATGGACTTACGAGAGGCGGTAGCACAGTTCGCTGCGACGGAATACCCACCTACGGGGTATCTTTTGCGTTATACCTTTGGAGAACCCAAGGTTCTTCCGGAGTCACACCCACTATGGGAACAAATGAAACTCATTGCGGCAGGTAAAGACCTCAAACTCAATAGACGGGTCTTGGCCTTCCAAGACCAATCATTCACACAATACGAGATGACTTGGGAGGGGGACCTCAAGATATTGGCTGATTCGGCCGAAGCCACCACGAGTCTTGTTGAGGAGTGCATGGGCCGTATGGAGTTACAACCGAGCATGACCTTTGGATTCGTAGGCCCACAGTCCGAGTCATCAGATGATGACCTATTTTGATTCAGTTATTCCGAGGCCCATGCTCTTGGGAATCGTAGTTATCGCTCCAAATGTATGTGAATGGACGAGAGGTTCCGACTTGAACATAGTGGCCTGACCTCTTGAAGTAGTAGGCGAGTCGCTTTGGTGTGCGGGCCAATTTACCCCACACCCTGCGCGTGTATAGATTCGTGATAATGGTTCGGGGGTCCATAGGTTCTTCCACATCTTGCATATAGTGGTCAATGTCCTTTTCCAATCGCTGGCTGAATACTATCCCCTTCCGACTCATATTCCTATGAGGGGGCCGACCCTATTTATACCTTTGGGTCTGAAAGGTCACATTCCACGCCCAAGACGCTTCAATTCGCTTCGCAGACAACGGCCGAGGAACATTCCGGTTTCTTGGTCTTTGGAGTCCACAATCATGACTTTCAAGTGCTTGTCGCCATCGTCTTCAAAGACGAGCAAGTTGCCACTCCCAATATCAATCCGATACTGCATAGTAATGCAGGGTGATTCTCTCTATTTCAAGGTTCCCATCAGTAATGCTGGGGAACATAGGAGCCGGAATCCCGGTCATAGTGCATCAGAATCAATTCGGAAGGGTTTCCACCTTCGTCCTCAATCAGATTTTGGGTCCAATCCCACACTTGGAGGAAGGAAGTCAAGACGGGTGTTAGGCCCGTCACATAGAGAACCATTGCGTCTGTGTAGTCACCCTGCACAGAAGTGAGAAAGTCGGTGGTGTGCTGGATGTGTCCGAGGAAGTCCAAGGGCTTCTTCACATTGCCCTCAAAAATGAATTGAGTGATAGGCTCGCCGTTCTCATCGTTGATTTCATGACGGCCCGGGCCGCATAGACCTACGGTGACGATTTTTCTATCCACGAATCTCAATCCGTTCAGTTAAACTTGCGGCGGTGCATAGTGAGCCATGCCTCTCCGCCAGCCATACATGAGTCAAAGAACTCGCCAATGCTCATCTTCTCAACCTCTCCGTTAGCAACGAGGAAGTCCTTAGCGAGATTTGTTCCCTGTCCGAAGATGGGGCCTTCGTGTGGCATCAGCACGGTTCTCATGCCGATGTGAACCTCATCACGGCCCGGAATGCTCAGGGTGATTTTAGCGTTGGCAGCGTCAGGGACGACACCCATGCCTACGGTGCTGTTGCTTCGGTCCAGCATCCATCGGTTCTTCACCAAGTCGTAGTATCCAATCTTGGTGCCATCGGGGGCATCAACATAGATTCGGTCAGCAAGCCCACGCTCGCCATCCTTGGTCCACCTGTTAGTGGAAAAGTCATCCTTGGTTTCAATCTCAACATTCACAGTCGCCGTCATATCTCATCCACAGGACTTTCACCTATTTAACCTTTCAGGGTTAGCCTAATCCAAACGCACTTCTCGCCATTCCACCCTTCCCGCTTTGATTAGGTCGCGTATGCGTCGTTGCTTAGAAGACAGTTGGCTCTTACCTGATTTCACATCCAGCAAGACTACCTTCCCGATGGTCAAGTTTTCCACCTTGTCGGCTCTCCAATCAAAAACCATGTAGTCAATGGGTTGGCCTAAGAAGACCCAATCCTCCGGACGCCACTGTTCGTCTATCCCTTCCGCTGACACGAATGGGGTCCACTTCTCAAGAAGTTGCCCTCGCGTGGTGTGCGCCGAAGCCGCCCGTCCTTTCTGATGGAGGACTTCATCTTTGAGATTTGTTATTTCCAACTCCAAACTTACCTGCTCGGCTTCCAAGTCCTTAACCTTCAAGTTTCGGTCCGTCCCATAGTCCCTCCAAGTTTCAAGGTCCGTGTGTAGGGCATTCATATCTTCTCTCAAATCCTCAACGATGCCTTCTAAGTCAAGACCGCCCGCGCGGGACCATCTCATAGTGTAGCCTGTTTGGAGCATAACCCATAATTCCCATATAGCGGGAAGCATCAAGGCAATACCGAGTGTGATTATAGCCGTAGCCTCATCCATAAGCAATCAGGGGGCGATTTCCTACTTGAAACTACTCGTTCAAGTCGTCCTCTTGAGGGTTCGCGGGATTGAAGCCGAAGTCGGCACACATCTCCTTGAATCGGTTGCGAATAGTCACTTCTGTGACCCCGGCGGCAACTGCTACTTCTCTTTGAGTGCGGTTGTGACCCTTCAACATGGCGGCGAGATAGACAGCCGCAGCCGCTATCCCGGTAGGTCCACGCCCTGCCATCCCATTGGCCCTCTCATTCTCATGCACGAGGCGCAACGCTCGCACCTGCACCATTGTTGGAAGGTTGAGTGAGGAACAGAAGCGAGGCACATAGCCGTGTGGTTCTGCCGGTGGGACCTTGATTTTGAGAGCCTTGACGATGGCGCGGTATGTTCGGCCAATCTCTTTACGCCCTGTGCGCGAATAGTGTCCCACTTCATCTAAGGTTCGGGGTGCATCAGCCATGCGACATGAAAGATACAGCGAAGCGGCCACTACGCCTTCAATGGAACGCCCACGCACTAACTTCATCCTCACCGCATTCTTGTAGTGGCGAGCCGCAGACTCCTTGATTGTTTGAGGCAAGCCCATTTGTCCGGCCAACCTTTGAAGTTCGGCCAAGGCCACCACAAGGTTGCGCTCGGTGGCATCCTTGATACGGGTTCGCTGGTGCTGTCGGCGTAGCCTGTGAATCTTAGAAGCCATACCCTTCCCAAGCGGGTTTCCCATTGCGTCCCGGTTTTGCCACGAAATGTCGGTGGAGAGTCCGCCATCGTGAATCAAATCTGTTTTGGGCATACCCCAACGCTCGTTCTCCATACCGGAGCCATCGGAGAAGACGCGGTTATCCTTGCCATAATCAATGGTGACGGTGGACTGAACCAGCCCGCAGTCCTTACAGGTCATAAACCCATTCTTGTCTTCTTCAAAATCTCGGCCTGTGCATTCAGCGCAGGGTTCCCATTCTTGGGGCTTCGGTTCTTTCGGAGTGCTGTCCTTCTCATCCATATACTCACCCTTTGTTGTTCACCTATTTAAGCGTTTGCATTCCTTTAAGTAGTCCTCGCGGGTCTTGAAGTCTTTTTGACCTCAGAACCCGCCGGTTTGCTCGTCGCACAATTACTGAATGGGGCTGACCCTTAATAAACCTTGAGGCGTTGTGCTTCACTTCTCACGGAAGGGATGGTCGCTATCGTATGTGCGCCCTGTGACTCCAAAGACATAGACCTCATGGCTCCGGTTTCGCATCAGGCTTCCCGTCATGGTCTTGCCGAGGGTCTGAAACCTCTTGTCTATCTTGAGATTGCTGGTAATCTGCCGAGCCGAAGGTGCATTTCGCAAGCGGCCCAATAATTTCTGACGCAGTTCATCCACTCCGAATCCCCGCTTCTCATTTTCCATGAGCGTGAGGATGCCATCAATCCACTTCTGTCTGCTACTTCCAACCATCTTAATCAGTCCTAAAGTCCAATCCAAATTGTTCTTGCGCCAACATGACTTTCACAGCCTTAATGTGCTTACAGTCATGCTTGAAGCGCAGGTGATTTGGACAATCGCACTTCATGGTTGGATTGAAGTTAATGACCGTGTAGTGCTTTCGTGGTTTTGTATCGCCAACCACAGTCCATCGGACCTCGGAGTGTTTCACTACTCTCCCATCCATAGCAATATTCATTCCTCTCTTATCGCGGCCCGACATACTCTAACGAGAGGCTTTTCACCTATTTAACCGTTCACACCCAGTCATTGGCGAAGGATTCATCATAGCCGGTTGCTTCTGAATCCATCTCAGGGACAGCCACCTCGGAAGTGGCGTCGGAGATAGCCCGAACCAAGTCCCCGAAAGTCATATCGTCAAGGTTCCCACTGAGGAGGCCCCCTAATATGTTCCCGAAGTCTTCGTTGAGTTGGCCCATTAAATCTTCTGTTGATGCGGCGTCTTCAAAGTTAGTTTTCCGCCCTCCTGTTTGGACTTCTTTCATAACTTGTTGCCACCCTACACTATCGGCGTATTTGGTGTCGTCTATCAACGCTACGATGGCCAATCTCTTTCTAAGCAGGTGGGCCACAATATCCTCAGTTTCAATATCCACATTGTCTTGCGTGAGGATGTCTATGATTTCAACAGGGAGTCTTGGCACGGGATACCATGCCACGCTTACCTGAAATAATTCATCTTTCATCTTCTTGTAGCCGACCATTGCGAGGGTCATTATGTAGGGTTCGCCGTCCTTTGGATTTATCCCTACGATGGGGACTGTATCGGCGGCATCTAAGCCTAATTCATCTGCCATTAGGTCGGCGTGTTCTTGTAGGTAATCTCCGGCCCCTTCGTCAAGGAAAGCGAGATATTCTTCATGAAGTCTATCAAACTCCTCCGAGTCGCTCATATCATTACCATTGGCGTTTCACCTACTTAAGACCTTCTCACACTTCTTTCCAATATATGCGTGGGACGCCTACCATGCGCTCTCCATCCACTTCCATTTCTTTCCAAAATGTGATGAACTTAGAAAGGGATATTGCGTAAGTCGTTCCTCCAAACTCCACCGCAGGGGCTATTCCGCTGGCAACTTCATGTCCTTTCTTGGCTACTCTCTTAAACTCCTCCACCGAACAAATGAAATAACCATTGTGATAGCGACCACCTTCCAACATCTCTCGGGGACAATTGAGTGTCCTGACTTTACGCACTTTTCTCCGAACTGCGGGTTGTGTCTTAGCCGCTAACCCTTTGACTTCGTTGCGTAAGTCATGGCCACAGGCCCCACAACGCGCAAAGAGGCCAGTTTCATCTTCTCCATACTCAATATTGAAGACAAAATCCGAACTTCTCAAGGACCATTTGGGAACCACAGCATTGATACGGCGGTCATATTGCACAATGTCGCTACACGAAGGACAGAATACCGTCAAAGGGACGGCGGTTGTGGAATTACCCATTCTGCGTTCGTAGGTGTGCGGGTCATTAGGTAACTCATACAATTCGTGGCCACTCATTCCTTGCCCTTCAGGAACATCCCTCACAGTGGCCATCATACATTGGTATGAGGACAGGACCCATTTAACGATTACGGAAAATCAGATGAGCCAAGGCAAAACCACAAAAGATGGATAACCAAATTGGGGTTCTCTCATTCACATTTTCAGCCTCTTTCCATCCGGTATTCTCAATAGCAACGCCTTGGAGGGTCGCCTTCCGTTTGGCGTCCTTGCCACAATAGACTTTCTGATTGCCCCATTGGTAGCAATCCTTCCCTACTTTTCGGACAGGCATAACTTTCATTTGAGCCTCCGACTACTTAATATGGGTGATACCAAGGTAGGCTTTCTATGTCGTTACCGGATGATGCGGTTCCAATTCACAATGAGGGATTTCTCCGATTAGTGGAGGTAATGGGTGATGACCATGCGGTTGTTCGTGCTGCTCGGGTTTCCTATGGCGAAGAAAGCAAAGGTGATGAAGCAGACCGCAGACTCGTCAATTACATGATGGAGCATGAGCATGGAACGCCCTTTGAACATATCAATTTCACCTTCCATATCAAATGTCCTCTCTTTGTGGCTCGCCAATGGATGCGCCACCGCATCGGGTCCTTTAATGAGATTAGCGGAAGGTATGTGCAGATTAGTGAAAACTTCTATCAGCCTGATATATGGAGGGCCAATGTGAATCCTCGGAACAAACAGGACTCCATCGGCATCAATTGGGGCAATGATTTAGACGAGATTGAAGAAGTCTTTGCCGACGCCATAGAGAAATCGCACGGAGCCTACAATCACCTGTTGCAGTTAGGGGTCGCCCGAGAACAGGCAAGAATTGTAATGCCCTTGGCCACTTACACCGAGTTCTATTGGACGGTCAATGCTCGTTCCCTGTTCAACTTCATTCGTTTGAGGATTTCCCCGGATGCACAGAAGGAGATTAGGGATTACGCAGAAGTTTTGTTGGAGATTGGAGAAGAAACCGCTCCTTGGTCCTTTGCAGCCTTTCGGAAGAAGTATTCGGTCTAATCACCACTTATCAATGGGACATTTTTCTGATTTCATCCGTGCTTTGAGCCGGATGTTACAACCACACAACTTACAGTTGGTGAACAGGATGCTGGATTCGGCATAGGGACACCGCTTACAAATCCCAATCCGTTGGATATAGGTTTTCTCGTCCGCTTTATCACTCATAGACTCATTTAATGCGTGTCCGCTACTTCAAAGTTCCGGAGATAGTCATTAAGTAGTGGGACCGAGAAATAA